>ULPV01028308.1_pt1 | contig 151730 bp, 129 predicted proteins | sample 1953831 | NCBI WGS metagenome assembly ULPV01 (sample SAMEA4835638, study PRJEB28245) | human gut metagenome | biome: gut microbiome; material: fecal sample | place: Denmark | collected 2008 | reverse complement strand
GTCGCAGCGCCCACGGAGGATCAGGCGTTTGAGGATAAGCTCAAGCAGTTTATGAAGGATTCCGACAGCCGCATTGCGGATAACCGCATGTATGCCGACCGTGGACGTTCCCGAAGAAGAAAGTAACTAATCAGCCGCATTTGCGGCTGATTTTCTTAAGCTGACGAGAGCCGAACCCATATCGCCTGTCAGCGCGCCCTTCCGGCTATTTTCGCCTTTTTTGTCTTTATGGGCGTCAGCCCACCTGCACCAAAGAAAACCGAAAATATCTCGAAAAGCACAGTCGGCAGGTGCTTGCAGTTTTGCCGGAGCGGATTTTTGCTCAGGCAAGGCAAAGCGCGAAGAGAATACTGTTGTATCGTCAAGGGCTTTAACGCAGCATGGGCAAAAATCTGCCCGTCAAACCGTGTGAAATGTGGCGCTTGCGCCAAAATGCAGAATCGTACGGCGAGTCGTGCAGGACTTAAAATCGGGCATGCTCGTTTCTGCACTGATTTCTGCGCAGATATCTCCGGCGGCTGTGCTGTTTTAACGAAATTCTTAACACAACTTAATGGACGCGGCGGTTTTCACCGCCGCGTTTTTGAATGCGCAGCTTGCAGGCTGAAGCAAAAATGCATGTTTTGCAGGCCAAAATCGCAGCAAAATGCAAGCCGATTTTTTTCTTGCAGTGTTATTTTGCATAGCGCTCACACAAAAACTTGCAAAAAACAGGGCGTTTGTGCGCTGTATAGAGCCAAAACGAATAATGAAGCCTTGCATTATGCAAACTGCAAAATGCCTGCAAAAGCAATTCTGCAAGTTTTCAAAATGCGGCTGCAAAACAAGAAAAACTGTGCAACATGCACAAAATGCGAAACTCGTTTTTGTAGAAAACAGTTGATTTTCTCGGCGGAATAGCTATAATGAAACATGCAAAGAGAAATCAACTCAAGGCCTAAAATTTGAAAGGAGCGCACAACAATGGTAGCAGGTATCGGTATTTTCGGAGCAGCATATCTCGCAGGCATGGTTTGGATGACCGTCAGAGGCATGCAGAAGGCTTAATGAGTATAAAATATAAGTGATCAAGTCCTCGGATGCTCCGGGGGCTTGATTTTTTTCGCCTTCGGCGTGTATAATAGCGCGTATGAAAGAACTGACCGTAAGGCGAAACGACGCAGGTCAGCGGCTTGACCGATTTGTCGGCAAGGCTGTACCGCTGCTGCCGGAAACGCTTCTGCAAAAGTATATAAGAATAAAGCGCATAAAATTAAACGGCAAGGGTGCAAAGCGCGATACGCGCCTTTCAGAGGGCGATGTTTTGAGCCTTTACATAAACGATGAGTTTTTTGAAAAGCCGCGCGAGGAAAACGCCTACCTCAAGGTCGGAAAACCGCGGATAAACATCGTCTATGAGGATGAGAACATCATTCTTGCCGATAAAAAGCCGGGCGTTTTGTGCCACAGCGCGGGAGCGTGGGACTATAACACGCTTATTGCGAACATTCAGGCGTATCTTGCGCAGAAGGGCGAGTGGGACCCGAGAGGCGAGAACTCCTTTGCGCCGGCCTTGTGCAACCGCATTGACCGCAACACCGGCGGCATAGTCATTGCGGCGAAAAATGCCGAGGCGCTGAGAATATTAAACGACAAGATCCGCGACAGGGAGATAGAAAAATACTATCTCTGCGCCGTGCAGGGAAAGCCGAAGCAGCCGCGCGGCAGGCTTGAGAACTATCTGTTCAAGGACGCCGCGAAAAATCAGGTCTATGTGAAAAACCGCCCCGAGCCGGGAGCCAAGACTGCCGTTACGGAATACAGGCTCATCAAAACCTCGGGCGCGCTCTCGCTCATGGAGTGCCGCCTGCTGACAGGACGCACTCACCAGATACGCGCGCAGATGGCTCATGCCGGCATGCCGCTTCTGGGCGACGGAAAGTACGGCAGCGAGCGGTTCAATAAAAATTTCGGCGAAAAAGGTCAGGCGCTTTACTCGTATAAGCTCGAGTTTGCTTTCCCGACCGACGCCGGAATACTCGAGTATTTAAGGGGCAAATGCTTCACCGTCGAAAGCGTTGAATTTGCAGAAAAATACTTTGGTATCGCAAGCCTTGACAGTATTTGAAAAATTCTCGAAAAATATCGGGAAAGTTGTTGACTTTCAGGGATTTATTATGTATATTGTTCACGATGCAAAGGGCACTCCGGACGCAGGTCCGCAGTGCCCTTTCTCGTATTTTTTATGAAATGGGGGAGGATAAATGTCCAAAGAACTCATTCGCCTTGTGAATTGTCAAATGGCGTTTGACGACGAGATCGTTTTAGACGATATTAACCTGTATTTTAATGATAAGGAATTCCTTACGCTGCTCGGCCCCTCCGGCTGCGGAAAAACCACCACGCTCAGAATAATCGGCGGTTTTATAAAACCCACAGGCGGCGACGTGCTTTTTGACGGCGTGAGGATCAATGATGTCCCGCCTCACAAACGTAAGGTCAACACGGTGTTTCAGAAGTATGCGCTGTTTCCGCATCTTGATGTTTATGAAAACGTCGCGTTCGGCCTTCGCCTTGCGAAGCTGCCCGAGGAAGAGATCGACGAGCGCGTTACCGAAATGCTCGAGATTGTAAGCCTCAAGGGCTTTGAAAACCGCAAGGTATCGCAGCTTTCCGGCGGTCAGCAGCAGCGTGTTGCCATTGCGCGCGCTCTTGTGAACCGTCCCAAGGTTCTGCTTCTTGACGAACCGCTCGGCGCACTCGATTTGCGCCTGCGCAAGGATATGCAGAACGAGCTAAAGCGCATTCAGCAGGCGATGGGCATCACTTTTATATATGTGACCCACGATCAGGAGGAGGCGCTCTCCATGTCCGACACCGTTGTCGTCATGGATAAGGGCCGCATCCAGCAGATCGGCACGCCCGAGGATATATATAACGAGCCGAAGAACGCGTTCGTTGCCGACTTTATCGGCGAGAGTAATATCCTCGACGGTATTATGCTTGAGGACAGACTGGTCAAATTCTTCGGCCGCAAATTCAAATGCGTGGACTTCGGCTTTGAAAAGAACGAGCCTGTTGATGTTGTTATCCGCCCTGAGGATATTGACATTGTCGCACCGGACGACGGACATCTTTGCGGAACCGTCACCTCGGTAACGTTCAAGGGCGTGCATTATGATACGATAGTTGATTTCAAGGGCTTTAAGTGGCTTATCCAGACGACCGATTTCTACGAGGTCGGCTCGTACATCGGTATCCGCCTTGAGCCTGAGGATATCCACATTATGCACAAGAGCGAGTACTCCGGCATGTTCGGAGACTACAGCTCCTATTCCGCCGAGTACGATGAGATGGACGACCCCGACCTCTATCCGGAAGACGCCGAAGAGAGCGAGGAGGCCTCGGAGGGCGGCAAAGATGAAGAATAAAGCTCTTGCCGCACCCTATCTTGTCTGGATGGCACTGTTTACGATAGTGCCGCTTGCAATCGTTGCCTACTATGCGTTTACAGACGCAGCCACCGGCGAATTTACCTTTGCAAACATCGCAAACCTCGGCAACTATATGCCTATACTCATAAAGAGCATATGGCTTGCGCTTATCTCCTCACTTATATGCATCGTCATCGGCTACCCCGTTGCGTATTTTATCGCAAACTGCAAGGAGACGACTCAGCGCTTTCTGTACATGCTCGTTATGCTGCCGATGTGCATAAGCTTCCTTCTGCGCACCCTCGCGTGGGTCGCACTTACGGAGGATACCGGCATCATCAATAATTTCATAACCGCGCTCGGCCTTCAGCCGCTGCCGCTTATCCGCAATAACGGCGCCGTTGTGCTTGGCATGGTCTATAACTATCTGCCGTACATGATAATGCCGCTGTACACCGTCATAATGAAGATCGACCGCCGCCTTATCGAGGCCGCGCAGGATCTCGGCTGCAACGGCGTTAATGTTTTTAAGCGCGTTATCCTGCCGCTGTCGGTGCCGGGAATAATCTCGGGCTTTACGATGGTGTTTGTTCCGGCAGTATCGACGTTTTACATTTCCCAGAAGCTCGGCTCCTCCGGCACGACGCTTATCGGCGACGTTATCGAGAGCCAGTTTAAGACCGCTTACAATCCGAACCTCGGCGCAGCTCTCAGTCTTATACTCATGGTGATGATATTCATCTGCATCGGGGTCATGAACCGCTTCGGCGATGAGGAAGAGGAGGTCGTGACGCTGTGAAGAATTTCAACAAGGTCTTTACTGTCATCGTGCTGCTGTTCCTGTACATCCCGATGATAGTCCTCGCCGTCGGATCGTTTAACAGCGGCATGGATATTGCCGTTTTCAAGAGCTTCACCTTTGATAACTATAAGGAGCTTTTCCGCGACAGCGTTCTTTTGCCGCTGCTGTTAAACTCCGTTATCGTTGCGCTTTTGTCCTCGATATTCGCAACCATCCTCGGCACATGCGCAGCCCTCGGCATTCACTCGATGGGGCCGCGCCTTCGCCGATTCACGATGGGCGTTACGAATATTCCGCTGACTAACCCCGAGATCGTAACCGGCGTATCGCTTGCGCTGCTGTTTGCCTTCGTCGGAACTATGATGAAGATAAACAACATCCTCGGCTTTGCGACGCTGCTTATTGCGCACATAACCTTCAATCTGCCGTATGTCATACTTTCGGTAATGCCGAAGCTCAAGCAGATGGATCCGAACCTGCGCGAGGCGGCGCTCGACCTCGGCTGCACGCCATGGCAGGCGTTTTACAAGGTTGTTATCCACGAGATAACGCCGGGCATCGTTTCCGGCGCGCTCATGGCCTTCACCATGAGCCTTGATGACTTCGTTATCAGCTATTTCGTTTACGGTCCGCGCTTTGTCACGCTGCCGGTGGAGATCTATAACTACACCAAAAAGCCGCTCCAGCCGAAGATCTACGCTCTGTTTACGCTGCTGTTTGCCGCGATACTTATAGTCATGGTGCTCATGAATCTCCTGCAGGAGCGCGATGCCAAGCGCTCGCGCGAAAATCGACGTGCGTTCCGCCGCGGAAAGAAGGTGGGCGCATGAAAAGAATAGTGCCGCTTCTGCTCTGCGCGATCATGATATTCACAATGCTGCCCGTTCAGGCAAAGGCCGACGACGTGACGATAAATGTCTATAACTGGGGCCAGTACATATCCGACGGAACCGACGGATATATTGATGTCAACAAGGCCTTCACCGAAAAAACCGGCATCAAGGTAAACTACATGACCTTCGATTCAAACGAGACCATGTACACCAAGCTCAAGACCGGCGGCAGCACCTATGACGTTATCATCCCCTCGGACTATATGATAGCGCGCCTTATCGCCGAGGATATGCTCGAAGAGCTTGACTATTCGAATATCCCGAACTACGCACTCGTTGACGAGGCGTATAAAAACACGTCCTACGATCCGGAGAATAAATACTCCGTGCCGTATACATGGGGAACGGTCGGCGTTATTTACAACAAAAAGTACGTTTCCGAGAGCGATATCGGCTCATGGGATCTGCTGTGGAACGAGAAGTATTCCGGCAAGATACTCATGTTCGATAATCCGCGCGATGCGTTTGCCATAGCTGAGCTTCTGCTGGGCATTGACATAAACAGCGAGGATCAGGACGAGCTGAGATCGGCGACATATAAGCTCATCGAGCAAAAGCCGCTCGTACAGGGCTATGTTATGGACCAGATATTCAGCAAGATGGAGCGCGAGGAGGCATGGATAGCGCCGTACTACGCTGGCGACTATCTGCTCATGCAGCAGGAAAACCCCGACCTCGGCTTCTATTTCCCAAAGGAGGGCTTCAACCTCTTTATCGACGCTGCCTGCATCCCGAAAGGCTGCCAGAACAAGGCCGCAGCGGAGGCGTATATAAACTTCCTGTGCGACCCCGAGATATCGGGCGAAAACCTTGACTATCTCGGCTACTCAACGCCGATATCCGAGGCAAAGCAGTATATGGACCCCGAGACTGCCGCGAGCGAGATCGCGTATCCGACTGAGGAAACGCTCTCGAACGGACGTGCGTTCATTAACCTCTCCGAGGAAACCAGCCGCTTTACCGATTCGCTGTGGCTCCAGGTCAAAACGCAGGGCGGCGTTGATACATATGCGATTGTCTGCATGTGCGCCGTTGTTGTGCTGCTGGCCGCGTATTTTATCATCCATGGTGTGCGGCGGAAAAAGCGCATAGCAAACCGCTGCAAAAGGTGGAAGCAGTAAAGCGAATATATTTTCGCTTTCCGTGCAGAATATAATTTGAATAGATCGTATTTTTGCGGTGCAGTCCATACGGGCTGCACCGTTTTTATATTTTTTGATCGTACCATCGGTTGACAAGGACAGACACGGTTTTGACGGGCAGAAATACGCCCATACCGCGTCAAGCCCCTTGACAATACGGCAAGTATTCTCTTCGGGTCTTTTCTTGTCTGTCCGCATTTGGAGCTCCGGCAAAACTGCCTTGCACCTGTCAGCGATGAATTTTCGAGTGATTTTTGTTTTTTTGAGGTGCAGGCGGGCTGGCGCCCGTCAAGGCGAAAAGGACAAAAAGCGCCGAAAAGGCACGCTGTCAGGCGTATTTGCCCTTGTTAACCGATGGTACTGTTGACATATACCCATATAGGGTATATAATACCCCCATGGGGTATAGAAGGAGGCTTAACAATGCCTGATAAAGAAATGTGTGCCTGCTGCGGCAAAACAACGAAGCGCTCGGAGGAAGAGCGCAAGAAACTGATACACAGACTTAACCGTATCGAGGGGCAGATCCGAGGAATTCGCGGAATGCTCGAAAAGGACGCTTACTGCGCGGATATTCTGACCCAATCCGCCGCGGTGAACGCCGCTGTCAATGCCTTTAACAAGGAGCTGCTGGACAGCCATATCCGGGGCTGCGTCGCAAGAGATATCCGCGAGGGCAAGGACGAGGTCATTGACGAGCTTGTTGCGACTTTGCAGAAGCTTATGAAATAAAAGAAGGTGTTATAAAAACAATGGAGCAATACACAGTTACCGGCATGAGCTGCGCCGCCTGCTCGGCGAGAGTTGAAAAGGCGGTGTCGGGAGTAAAGGGCGTAAGCTCCTGCTCGGTCAGCCTGCTGACAAATTCCATGGGCGTTGAGGGCACAGCCTCCGCCGAGGATATAATTGCGGCAGTCCGCGCGGCAGGATACGATGCTTCGCCTAAGGACAGGCAGGAGGCGAGCGCGAGAAAAACTGCCGATGAGGATGCGCTTCGAGACAGAGAAACGCCGGTGCTAAAAAAGCGGCTTATAGCGTCGCTCGGATTTCTGATTGTGCTCATGTATGTTTCCATGGGGCACATGATGTGGGGCTGGCCTCTGCCGAGCTTTTTTAACGGGAACCATGTGGCTATGGGGCTTTTGCAGATGCTGCTTACGATCATAATCATGGTCATAAACCAGAAGTTTTTCATCAGCGGCTTCAAAAGCCTGTGGCACCGCGCGCCTAATATGGATGCTCTTGTTGCGTTGGGAGCAACGGCGGCCTTCGGTTACAGCACGTTTGCGCTGTTTGCCATGACCGATGCGCAGGTAAAGGGCGATGCGGCGGCAGTTATGAGCTATATGCATGAGTTTTATTTCGAGTCGGCGGCCATGATACTTGCTCTTATCACGCTCGGAAAAATGCTTGAAGCGCGCTCAAAGGGCAAGACCACCGATGCGCTCAAAAGCCTGATGAAGCTTGCGCCAAAAACCGCAACGGTCGAAAGAAACGGCGCGGAAATGACCGTGCCGATCGAGCAGGTCGCAAAGGACGACGTGTTCCTTGTGCGCCCCGGCGAGAGCATCCCCGTTGACGGCGTGGTGATAGACGGCAGCAGTGCCGTCGATGAATCGACGCTCACCGGCGAGAGCATCCCCGTTGACAAAGCGGCCGGCAGTCAGGTCTCGGCCGGAACGATGAACCGCTCCGGCTTTATCCGCTGCAAGGCGACGCGCGTCGGCGAGGATACGACGCTTTCGCAGATCATCCGCATGGTGAGCGACGCTGCCGCAACGAAAGCGCCGATCGCAAAGGTCGCCGACAAGGTCTCGGGCGTTTTTGTGCCGACGGTCATTACGATCGCGGCGATAACCGTTGCCGCATGGCTCATAGCAGGCCAAACGGTTGGCTTTGCGCTGGCGCGAGGCATATCGGTGCTCGTTATAAGCTGCCCGTGCGCGCTCGGCCTTGCAACGCCCGTTGCCATAATGGTCGGCAACGGAATGGGTGCAAAAAACGGCATTCTGTTCAAAACGGCGGTATCACTCGAGGAAACGGGAAAGGCGCAGATCGTTGCGCTTGATAAGACAGGCACCATAACTCGCGGCGAGCCGCGCGTTACGGATCTTATCCCGGCAGACGGAGTAAGCGAAACCGAGCTTTTGTCCGCAGCCTACGCACTCGAGAAAAAAAGCGAGCACCCCCTGGCTCGCGCGATAACTCAAAGGGCAGAGCAGGAGCGTCTCACGGCTTTTGAGGTCGAGCGCTTTGAAGCCTTGCCCGGAAACGGCCTTACCGCGTCGCTTGACGGAGCGGAGCTTCTCGGCGGCAGCTTCAAATTCATAAGCGGACAGATAGCAGTGTCCGATGAAACGGCAAAAAGAGCCGAGCACCTGTCCGAGGAAGGGAAAACTCCGCTGCTTTTTGCACGCGGCGGAGCGCTTATCGGCATAATCGCCGTTGCCGACGTCATAAAGGACGACAGTCCGCAAGCCATAGAGCAGATGCGGAACATGGGCATACACGTTGTTATGCTCACCGGCGATAACGAGCGCACGGCAAAGGCTATCGGCGCAAAAGCCGGCGTGGACGAGGTCATTGCCGGCGTGCTTCCCGACGGCAAGGAGAGCGTCATCCGCAGACTTAAGGAAAAGGGAAAAGTCATCATGGTCGGCGACGGCGTGAACGACGCTCCGGCGCTCACGAGCGCGGATATAGGCATCGCGATCGGCGCAGGAGCCGACGTTGCGATCGACGCTGCGGACGTGGTGCTCATGAAAAGCCGCCTGTCCGATGTTCCGGCCGCTATCCGCCTCAGCCGCGCAACGCTGCGGAACATTCACGAAAATCTGTTCTGGGCGTTTATCTATAACATCATCGGCATTCCGCTTGCCGCCGGCGTGTTTATAAGTGTGCTCGGCTGGCAGCTCAACCCGATGTTTGCCGCGGCAGCAATGAGTCTTTCAAGCTTCAGCGTTGTTACCAATGCGCTGCGCCTGAATCTTTTCAAAATGCACGACCCGAGCAGAGATCACAAGATCCGCAAAAAATTAAAAACGACAAGTGAAAAGGAGACAAAACAAATGGAAAAGACCATTAAGATCGAAGGCATGATGTGTAATCATTGCGAGATGCACGTAAAAAAGGCTCTTGAAGCGCTCGACGGCGTAAAGTCTGCCGAGGTCAGCCACACCGCAGGAACCGCAGTGGTAACTCTGGAAAAAGCGGTCGCAGACAGTGCTTTGAAGCAGGCCGTTGTCGATGAGGGCTATACTGTGACCGGCATAGAATAATTTTAGGCATGAAAAATCCGCCCCACGGGGCGGATTTTTTATGCCTTATCATCCTTGTGAAATATCGGGTGGTCATAGGGATAATCCTTGTAATTTATAAGTATAACGCGGCATTTCGGGCAGTTTAACGCCGTTACCTCTTTTCCGATGTGCCCATCGGGAAGATACAGCTCATCCTTTGCAAGCCCCGGCAGAGCGGACACAAGCTTTTTCTTTTCGCTCCAGCAAACGCCGTCGCGGCTTTGAATGTATCCTGTCAGCAGCTCACCGCCGCAGTACGGGCATATTTTACTCATGGCGATACCTCCTTGTTTTCTTGTATTATATCAAACCATACATGCCGCTGCAACGCAGTCAGCTGTAATATTTTACGTCGCTTTGATGCTCCTTCAAAAGCTGCGCGCGGTGGTCGTTATAGTATTTGTCAAACTCATTGGTCATCAGCGCATCGTCAACGTTGCCGTTATAGTTGGTTTCGCTGCAAAAATCCTTGCCGAGCAGGATGCGGAGATTTGTTCTTGATATCTGGTCGTACGACTGGTCATAAACCTGCGTCCAGTATTCGTCTATGCTCAGTCCTGCGCCGGAGCAATACTCATCGACCTGCTTTTTGACCTCGGGATAATCGTTATAGCTTGCCTTGAGCGAGCTGAGGTTCTCTTCCATCTCGGCCTTGGTTGCGGCAACGCCACGGCTCTCGGCCTCCTCGACGAGCATCCGCCCTGTCAGCAGACGGTCTATTATGGCATCCTTCGTGTAATCGCATGCCTCAACGTTCGGGTTGTCTCCGGCAAGATTTGCGGCTCTCTTCTGGAAATTCACCATGCCCTGCGTGACCTTGAAGCCTTTGTACTCGGCGAGCACCGTGTCATCGCTCTGCCTTGAGCTTATGCCCAGCGACTTAAGAAACGATATCTCGTCACCGAACGAAACAACGCATATCGAGCAGACTATTATAAGCGCCAAAACGGAACATAGTATTATTGCGTTTTTCTTTTTCATTTCACTTACTCTCCTTTAGAGTGTTAGTCGGATAGCTCGAATTTTATTTGCGGACGGCAATTATGCATACGCAGATAAGATCCGCTCCGAGGACGATCGCCTTGGCTATCAGCCTCAGAGCCTGGCAGATGTTTTCTCCGTAGCCGAGAGAGATGTTTATATCAATAACGCTGAAGCAAATTGCACTCAGAATGATAACTGCTAAGCAATACACGACTTTTTTGATGAGCTGAGAATAGTTTGACATAGCGGCCTCCTTTGCTGCCCGGTGATATTTTGTACTTACTGTTTTACTATACCTGGTAAACGAGACGTGTTCAATGCTGTATGCGCTCGATTGCCACCTTGCGCCGATTTTCTGCGCTTTGCACAATTCGCGATGCAAAAAATCGGCAATTTTGACGGTGCGCTCCGGGGAGAAAATTTCTCCCCGGCTATACCTTATGTGCCGCTGGCCAAAAGCCCCTGAAGCTGAGTTTTTACACTGTGCATCAGTCAACCCTCCTTTCTTTCTTGTTTTTTGCCCTCTGCTTATATAGACAGGAAAAAACGAAAATACAGGACACATTTTTCGAAAAAATTTTAAAATTTTTCGGGGGTTGAAAAAAGAGGAAGAATCATATACACTGAAATTGACAGGGGGGAGTAGCCTTGCTTGTGCTTTATGCCGCCGTTATTGACGATGCGGAGGATATAAAGAAATTCGAAAAGATATATTACGAATATCGCGAGCAGATGTTTTTTGTCGCAAACAAGATACTGCGCGATTCATACGAGGCGGAGGACGCGGTGCAGAATGCACTGCTGGGGATAGCGCGCAACATAAGGACGCTGCCGGATGACGACGCTTGCCTTGTGCGCGCGTATACGCTCACCGCAGCCAAAAATGCGGCGCTGAACATGCTGCCCGAAAAGCAGCGGCGAGATAAAATGCTGCATATTGACACCGTTGACGAGCACAATGCCTCGTATGACGAAAGCGCGTTTGACCGCATCGCGGCGTCGGAGGATGTTGAAATGCTCTCGCGCGCGATGAGCCGCATGCCGGATATATACAGGGATGTTCTGCTCCTGCACTGCGTATGTGGCCTTAAGGTCGGGCAGACGGCGGATATTCTCGGCCGGAAAAAGACTACGGTCGATAAGCAGCTTGGCCGGGCGCGCAAGCTGCTCGTGAGGTTCTGCGCGGAAGATGGGGTGGTGTTTGAACATGGAAAAAACAAGGCCGGCGTTTGAAAATGCTATTTTGGACAGCGTCCTGCGCGACTTTGACGATGTTCCGCCCTCGGAGAGCATAGGGCATGAGTTTTCGCCGGAATTTGAGCTGAAAGCACAAAAGCTGATCAAAAAAAGCGGCTCGAATGCGTGGCACTGCGTGAACACGGCGGCCAAAAGGCTGCTGATAGCGGCAATAATCGCGGCTCTGCTCACGGGAACGGTTCTCGCCGTCCCGGCGCTGAGAGAGGGGCTTATTAAATTCTTTATCCATGATAACGGCAGCATGTATTTCTTCACGGTTGACCGGGATGTGATCCAAAACGCGCCGGAGGAAATAGAAACCGTATATACTCTTGGGTATCTGCCGGATGGGTACGACGCAATTGCCGAATGCGTTTGCAATAAATATGTTTCTTTCAACTACATGAACGAAAACAGCGAAATTATTTGGCTTGATCAGGAGCTTGTAACGGGCGATCCGCGCAACACGCTCGGCGGCCTGTCGGATTCGGAGCGCTCAACGCTTGAGCATATCGAGCTTAACGGCTATAAGGTCGTCAGGATAACCCACGAGGAGGGCGAAATCGAGTTTTTGTGGACGGATAACGAGTATTTTTTCAATCTGTTTTGCAGCAGCGTAAGCCCCGATGAGGCAGAAAAAATATTCTTCGGCATTATCCCCGATGCCGAGTTGACCGAGACGGTCAAAAACGGGGGAGAGATCAACACAGGTAAATTTGCCAACGATCAAAACTGAATTTTGCGCCCTTTTTCCTTGGCGAAAAAGGGCGTTTTCTGTTGTGCGGAAGCGATAATGCTGATATAATTAAAAGGAATATGCCTTGCGGTGCCGCCCGACGCGGCCTAACAAGGAATTTGGTGCAAATCCGAAGCAGTCCCGCTGCCGTGAATGGCGACGAGGGCGCAGATGCCACTGTTTTTTTTATGGGAAGGCGCGCCCGAGATTGACCCATGAGCCGGAAGACTTGCCGCAAAAGCGCATTTGAAATCCAAAGGAGGTGGGATATATGCGCGAGGACGCATGGATGCTCAACATTACCTACGAGTAGGGCGGCTGCGATAAACGATAAACTAAACTTACTTGGAGGATAACTATGAAGAAAAGATCACTGAGCCTGCTTCTGGCTCTTTTAATGGTTCTGAGCCTTGTTATGCCCGGCACTGCCGCATTTGCCGACACCGTGTCCGCAGAGACACCGACAGATGCGTCGTACACCGTGCTTAAGTGGACAAACAAGCTTGGCACAGACTGGATGAACGCTCCCAGCGTTCCGACCGTTGCCGACGACGGCGTTATCGTCATGGTCGGAACGACCATAAATAAGCTCAGCTTTGAAAACGGCGAGATCGTTGCAAGCGGAAAGATGAGCTCCTCTCCCAGCTACGGCTATACTCCTGCCGTCGTTACCGGCGACGAGATAATCGCGCCGCTCGGCAAGGGTACGCTCGAAGCCTTCGACGCAAAAACGCTTGAGAGCAAGTGGAGCTTTAGCGACGAGCTGGCCGGTCAGGCTCTTTCACCCATTCTCTGCGCCGACGGCAAGGCATACACCGGCTTCTGGAACGGCGAGGCAAAGGACGCAAACTTCGTCTGCGTCGATACCGCAACCGGAAAGCTCCTGTGGAGCTACACCGTTAAGGGCGGCTTCTACTGGGCAGGCGCAGCCGAGGTTGGAAACTATGTCGTGGTAGCCACCGACGACGGCGAAAACGGAACCAAGGGCACAAGCTCGCTGCTTGTGTTCAAAAAGACCTATGCGGAAAACGAGGAGGTTAAGCCCGTTTCCTCCGTCGAGCTTGCAGGCTGCGGCGATGCGCGCAGCAGCATCACCGTTGACGGCGGCAAGGTGTATTTCACCACCAAGGGCGGCTATCTGTGCAGCGCATCGGTAAGTGCCGAAAGCGGCGCGATCAGCGACCTTAAAACCGTTTCGTTCAACGCTCAGAGCACGTCTACTCCCGTTGTGTTTGGCAACTATGTCTACTTCGGCGCAGGCAGCGGCATATCCGACAGCGGCTCCACGGGCAGCTTCGTCATTGCCGATAAGAACACCCTTGAGGTCGTAAACCACGTTGACATGCTCGGCTATCCCCAGTGCGAGATGCTCCTGTCAACGGCATATCTCAATAGCACCGGCTATCTGTATTTCTACAGCACCTACAATATGGATCCCGGCGGCGTTTCGCTCATCAAGGTCAAGGCCGACGATGTCAGCAAGACCGAGCTTACCGAGCTTTACGACGCAAAAGGCTATGAGCAGTACTGCATTGCAAGCCTCGTTGCCGACGATAACGGCAATCTCTATTATAAAAACGACAGCGGCAATATCTTCTGCCTTTCCACTCGCACGAGCGAGGATGTGCTCGTCAGCATTGCCGACAAGGGCAGCGTTGAGCTCAGCTACGCTTCCGTGACCGCATACGATCGCAATAATGACGGCTCGATCGACATCGACGAGGTCATGTACGCCACGCACGAGCAGTATTATGAAGGCGGCGCAGCGGCCGGTTATGCATCCGCAACCGGCGACTACGGCGCATACATAACCAAGCTCTGGGGCGACGAGAGCGGCAACTTCGGCTATTTTGTCGATGACAAGATGGCAATGGGCCTCGGCGACAAGGTCGGCAGGGGCCAGCACGTCTATGCATACATAAATGCAAACTCCTATCCCAACAACGACGCATACTCCTATTTTGAAACACCGGTCTTCGATTGCGAGGCCTACGCCGCAACTCCCGTAAAGCTCATAGCTCAGAACGGCTATGACGAAAACTGGAGCCCGAAGTTTGAAGGCTATGACAAAGCTCAGCTCAAGGCATATACGGCCGATCTCAAGGCCGAGGCAGAGGGATTCAAGGCAGTTTCCAAAGGAAACGGCGAGTACAGCATCAGCTTTGCAAAGGCAGGGGATTACTGCGTTGTCGCTACGGCAGAGAATAACGCAATAATTCCTGCTGTGTGCAAGGTAAGAGTAATGGCCGCAAATGGCTTTGCCGACGTAAAAGAAACGGACTATTACTACGAAGCAACCCTGTGGGGCAGCGCAAATGATATCGTGCGCGGCTTCAGCGCGGACAAGTTTGCACCCAATGCGCCCTGCACTCGCGCGCAGATAGTAACCTTCCTTTACCGCCTTGCCGGCAGTCCTGAGGTAAGCGGCAATTGCAAATTTGCGGATGTCACCGATAAGAATTATATCGATGCTATTATCTGGGCTGCCGAAGAGGGCGTAACAAAGGGTACGACCGCAACCACGTTCTCTCCGAATGCGACCTGCACCCGCGCCCAGGCAGTTACCTTCCTGCACCGCTATATGGACACTCCGAAGGCTGCTCCGGCACATAGCTTCACAGACGTCACCAACACCGGCGCATTCTATTACGATGCAGTCATGTGGGCTGCCGATAACGGCGTTACGCTTGGCTTTGCCGACGGAAGCTTCCGTCCCGGCGCAGTGTGCACCCGTGCCGAGATCGTAACGTTTATCTACCGCGCAGCGGCATGAAAATGAAAAAAAGATCAATTGCACTTATCCTTCTCGTTCTTATGATATGCAGCCTGCTTGCAGGCTGCATGAAGAACGCTGAAGCCATAAACTTCGCCGGGGACATTGACCTGGGCGAAGACGGCGTTATAACAAAAGAGGTTTTCTCGCAGCTGCGTGACAGCGGCGAGATCGCTTCAATATGCGGAAAAAGCGGCGAGATAAGCTATAAATGGACGGTTCCCGGCACTGAGGTCACGAATCCGCAGGATCTGTGCATGGCCTTGACGATAACGGAAAAAACCGACGGAAGCATTGAGATCACGCTAAAAAGTGACAAAAGCTTCGGCTTTCTGCCGACGCTTTCGGTCACGCTCAAAGATAAATGGGACGCTCTTTCCGCGAGCGTTTATGATGCAGACGGCAAAAAGCTGTGCGCTGCGTCCGTTACCGGCGGCGATAAAACCACGCTGAGCTTCAAGATCAGCGCGGACGTTTTTTCGTACATCATCCGCGCCGATGAGGCCGAGCCGACACCCGAACCGAGCAATAGCGCAAATCTCTCCGACGGAAGCCGAACCGAGAAGGACAAGTACGGCACAGACCCCGTGCCGGCAGGCAAGCCCGAGCCGGTCGAGCCTGATAAATCGAATGTTGACACGAGCAAAAAGCTGCACTGCACGATATCGATCGACTGCGCAACGATACTTAATAATCTCGCCGATCTTGACCCGGCAAAGCTCGATGTTTTGCCGACGGACGGAGTTATACTCAACGCCGTCACGGTTGAGTTTTCCGAGGGTGAGTCGGTGTTTGACGTTTTGCAGCGTGTCTGCCGCGAGAATAATATCCACATTGAAGCAACGTTCACTCCGGGATATAACAGCGCCTATGTCGAGGGAATACACAATCTGTATGAGTTTGACTGCGGCGAGCTTTCCGGCTGGATGTACAGCGTCAACGGCTGGTTTCCCAACTACGGATGCAGCCGCTATGCGCTGCAGGACGGCGACGTGATCAGGTGGCGCTATACCTGCGACCTTGGCGCGGACGTCGGCGGAAGCATGGTGGCCTGAGCATGAACGACGCATTTTCGCAGCTGCACCCGGCGGCGAGCTTTGCTTTTTTTGTCGCAGTGATCACACTGACGATGCTTTATATGCATCCGGTGCTGCTAATAATAAGCCTTGCCGCTGCGGCAGGCTATGTATGCATTCTCAAAGGCGCGCGGCATTTTGGAAAAACGCTGATCTATCTTGTGCCGTTTCTCATTTTTATGTCGGTACTCAATGCGCTTTTTAATCACGCCGGAGTAACGCCGCTTTTTTATCTTTCAAACGGCAACGCCGTAACGAAAGAGGCGCTGACCTTCGGCTTTTACGCCTCAGTGATGCTCAGCGCGGTGATACTGTGGTTTGAATGCTTTAACGTCGTCATGACGTCGGATAAGCTCCTGTGCCTGTTCGGCAGACTCAGCCCGTCGGTTTCGCTGCTGCTGTCAATGGCGTTGAGATTCGTGCCGAAGTTCGGCAGAAAAATACGCAGCATCGATGCTGCCCGTGCGCAGATAGGGCAGGGCAGCGCTCAGGGTGGATTTATCCGCCGCGTAAAAAACAGCATGAAGGTTTTATCGGTCACGCTGACGTGGGCGCTTGAAAGCTCGCTTACCGCGGCAAATTCAATGAAAAGCCGCGGCTACGGCGCGGCCCGGCGCACGAGCTTTTCGCTGTACAGATTCACGGTGCGCGACGCTGTGACGATGGTTTTGTGCGCTTTCGCCGTCGGTGTGACGGCAGCATGCGTCGTCAGCGGCGGCATATACGCGCGCTATTACCCGTCGGTAATAATAAGCGGCTTTGGCGGCATACCGGCGCTCGGAATGGCGGCGTTTGCACTCTTGTGTTTTTTGCCGCAGCTTTTTGATGCAAAGGAGGCCTTGGTATGGCGGCGTTTGAGATCCGCGATCTGAGCTTTACATATCCAAACGAGAATAAGCCTGCGCTCGACAATATAACGATGTCGATACCTGAGGGCAGGATCACGCTTATCTGCGGAGCCAGCGGCAGCGGCAAAAGCACGCTCCTGCGCAGGCTCAAGACCTGCCTTGCCGACCATGGCAAGGCCGAGGGCGATGTGCTGTTTTTCGGCAAAGCGCTCGACGATATTGGTCAGGCCGAGCAGGCACGGAGAATAGGCTTTGTTTTTCAGCACCCGGATGATCAGATAGTCACCGACAAGGTATTCCACGAGCTTGCCTTCGGGCCTGAAAGCCTTGGCTGGGATCAGGCGCGAATGCGCCTTGCGGTTGCTGAAATGGCAAGCTATTTCGGATTAGACGAGCTGTTTGAAAAAAACGTCGCGGAGCTATCCGGCGGCCAGAAGCAGCTTATAAACCTTGCGTCCGCCGCCGTGCTGCGGCCGGATGTGCTCATCCTAGATGAGCCGACAAGTCAGCTCGACCCCATTGCGGCGGCCGACTTTCTCGGCACTCTTCGCAAAATGAGCGAGGATCTCGGCCTGACCGTTATTTTGACCGAGCATCGCCTTGAGGAAGCTCTGCCGATGGCGGACATGCTCGCCGTGCTCGACGAGGGGCGGCTCATAGCGTTCGGCGAGCCGAAAAAAACGGTCATGCAGGTGAAAAACAGCGCGGTTTTTGAGTCGATGCCGGCTGCCGTGCAGATATTTGCGGCTATTGACGGCGAGGGCGACGCACCGCTTACCGTGAGCGATGCAAGGGCGTTTATCGCATCGCGCACGCACACTTCCGTAAAAGCGGCTCAACCGTCTGCCGAGCCTAACCCGGAGTTGGCGGCGGAGCTGAAAAACTGCTGGTTCAGATATGAAAAAAATGCGTCGGATATCCTGCGCGGACTGAGCCTCACGCTTCATAAGGGCGAAATTTTTGCGCTCCTCGGCGGCAACGGCTCGGGCAAAAGCACAACTGCCGGTCTGCTGTCGGGAAGGCTAAAACCATATCGCGGCAAGGTGAAGACCTATGGTGCGCGCGTGGCGGCGCTGCCGCAGGATCCGCGCGAGCTTTTCGTTAAGGACACGGTGCTCGACGAACTAAAAGAGCTTAATCCGGAAGAGGCGCTGCTTTTGCATATCACGGAGCTTTTGGAGCTTGAAGGCGTGCTTTCGCGCCACCCGTTCGACATATCCGGCGGCGAGCAGCAGCGTCTTGCACTCGGAAAAGTGCTGCTTACCGCACCCGATGTGCTGCTTCTTGACGAGCCGACAAAGGGAATGGACGGTGAGTTTAAGCGCCGCTTCGGCGAGCTTCTGTCCCGTCTCAAGGCTGAGGGCAAAACCATATTCCTCGTAAGCCACGACATCGAGTTCTGCGCGCAATGTGCCGATTGCTGTGCCCTGCTGTTTCGCGGTGAAATTGTCTGCAGGAGCGCACCGCGCAAGTTTTTCTCCGGCAATTTCTTTTACACTACGGCGGCTGCCAGGCTCAGCCGCGGCATGATTGAAAACGCGGTCCTCACCGGGGAGGTGATCGAATGCCTCAAACAGTGAAAAAAAGCCGCGTGACCGTGACGCTTATGGTGATCGTGCTTTCGGCCGCCGCAATCGCGGTCGAAACATGGCTGTGGAGCAGCCGAAAATACTACCTAACGTCGGTTATCATCATACTGCTTGCAATGCTGCCGTTTTTCGCCCGGTTCGAAGGACGTAGGCCGCAGGTGCGCGAGATTGTGCTGCTTGCGGTCATGACGGCGTTTGCCGTGGCAGGAAGAGTCGCGTTCTATTGGGCGCCGCAGTTTAAGCCCGTGTGTGCCATTGTCATACTCACGGCCGTTGCGTTCAATGCCGAGGCCGGATTTATCACCGGCGCCGCGGCAGGGCTTATATCAAATATGTTTTTCGGCCAGGGGCCGTGGACGCCGTGGCAGATGTTCGGCTTCGGCCTGGTTGGTTTTTTTGCCGGTGTTTTGTTCGGCGGCAGGGAAGTGAAAACGGCTCCGATGCTGGTATACGGTTTCTTCTCCGTGCTTATTATCTACGGCGTTTTGCTTGACACAGGCTCGCTAATTATGTACTCGCAGGAGCTGAGCTGGAAGGCGCTGCTTGCAATGTATGCCTCCGGATTTACGTTCAATCTTATCCATGCGTCGGCCACCGTTGTGTTCCTGCTTTTGCTGCAAAAGCCCGTGCTTTCCAAGCTCAGGCGCATCAAAATTAAATACGGAATGCTTCAATAGTGCATTCACCGGCAAAATGTGCAGATACAGGCAAAACTGTGTCTGCACATTTTGAGCATCAAAATGGCTGGAAGCATGCCGAAATTGCATTTTTGCGGTTAATGGTGCAAAATCGCAAATCAGCAGCAGAAAATGCGCTGATTTCAGTTCAAAACTTTTAAGAAAATATTTCGTTTGACTAAATTCACAAAAAATATGCGCAATTTTTGTGAATTATTAAGTGCGCTTATCTTGAAATTAACAAGCAGAATTGTTGACGGAAAAATTGCAGGATGCTACAATATAAGAGCTTCATAGCGTTCATATAATGAACGGAGGTAACCGGCAATGAAGGATGTTAAAGTCCTCATCGGCAACTACGGCAGCGGCAAAAGCGAGCTTGCGCTCAACTTTGCGATGCAGGCCGCAGCTCGCGGAGACAGGACGGAGCTTATAGACCTTGATATGGTCAACACATATTTCAGACTTACTGAGCGCGGAAAGATGGTCGAGCAGAAGGAGATAAGACTTGTATCTCCGAACTATGCGTGCTCGGGCATCGAAACGCTCTCGCTTCCTGCGGAAGTCGCGTCGGCCTTTGTCCTTGAGTGGGATACGGTCGTGTTCGACGTCGGCGGCGATGATGTCGGCGCAACGGCGCTCGGCAGATACCATCAGGATTTCGTCGATCTTGAGCCGGGCTCGCTCGAGGTGCTTAATGTCGTCAATATCCGCAGACCGCTTTCCGGCACGGTTGAGAAGCTCATAAGGCTTCAGGAGGGAATGCAGGCGCATTCCAGACTCCAGATAACCGGCATGATCAACAACGCAAACCTCGCAACGGAGACCACCGTTGAGGAGCTGCGCGACGGATACAAGATGCTCAAGGAAGTTTCCGACAAGACGGGCATCCCCGTGGCGTACACGACCGGCAAAAAGGATCTGCTTGAACAGTTCCTCGCCGAAGGGCACGATCCGAAGTATATCGGCAAGCCAATCCCCATAGACGTGTACATGCACCGTGACTGGGATTCGTACATTAAATACGGACTGCACACTGTCGATCCGCAGAAAAACTTTAAGCATTAATTGCGCGACCCCGCTTTATGCGGATTTAAATAAATTAGCAAAAAGCAAAAATAAAGAAAAGAGGTAGCAAAATGGTAAAGGTAACCATCAATGAGAACCTGTGCAAGGGCTGCGGTCTCTGTGCAAGAGCTTGCCCCAAGGGTTGCATTGAACTTTCCAAGGCAAAAATCAACGCAAAAGGCTATCACCCGGCAGAGGTTGTAAAACCTGAAGAGTGCATCGGCTGCGCATCCTGCGCACGCACTTGCCCCGACGTGGTAATCCACATCGAGAAGGATTAAGGAGGAAATTATAATGGCAAAAACTCTTATGAAGGGTAGCGAAGCTATTGCAGAGGCAGCCATCAGAGCTGGCGCTCGTTATTTCTTCGGCTATCCCATCACCCCGCAGACTGAGATTCCTGAATACATGTCCGCTCGTATGTTTGATCCCGACGTAAACGGCTGCTTCCTGCAGGCAGAGTCCGAAGTCGCGGCAATCAACATGATCTACGGCGCAGCCGGCACCGGCGCCCGTGCAATCACTTCCTCCTCCAGCCCCGGTATATCCCTGAAGCAGGAAGGTATCTCCTACTGCGCAGGCGCAATGCTTCCCTGCGTTATCCTGAACGTAATGCGCGGCGGCCCCGGCCTCGGCAACATTCAGGCTTCCCAGGGCGACTACTTCCAGGCTGTCAAGGGCGGCGGCAACGGTGACTACCACCTGCTGACCTACGCACCCTCCTCCGTTCAGGAAGCAGTTGACATCATGATGTTCGCATACGACAAGGCAGAGCAGTACCGTATCCCCGTACTGTTCATCGCAGACGGCATCATCGCTCAGATGATGGAGCCTGTTGAGATGCCCGAGATGGTCGATTTCAAGATCGATCCCGAGAAGAAGCCTTGGGCTTGCACCGGCTGGAAGCCCGGCGACGATCCCGAGAAGCGCGGCGTCATCAACTCCATTTACATCGATACCGAGTCCCTCTCCGAGCACAACGCAGTCCTGCAGGCAATGTACGCTGAGGTCACCAAGAACGAGCAGATGTGGGAAAACTACAACTGCGAAGGCGCAGAGTACATCATCACCGCATTCGGCACTGTCGCTCGTATCGCAAAGTCTGCTATTGATCAGCTCAAGGCAGAAGGCATCAACGTCGGTCTGGTACGTCCCATCACCGTATGGCCGTTCCCGTACAAGGCTGTTGCAGATGCAGTCAATGCTGACGGCGTGAAGGCAGTTCTCGACGTAGAGCTGAACGAAGGCCAGATGCTCGAAGACGTTAAGATCGCTGTCAACGGCGCAAAGCCCATCGATTTCTTCGGCCACTGCGGCTCCCAGATGCCCACCACCGACGAGATCGTTGCAAAGATCAAGAGCATGAAGGAGGGTAAATAAATGTCCGTAGTATTTGAGAGAACTAAACTCCTTACCGATAAGACTTTCCATTACTGCCCCGGCTGCAACCACGGCATTATCCACCGCCTGGTAGCAGAGTCCATTGAGGAGCTCGAAAAGGAAGGCGTTATCGAAGAAGGTAAGGTCATCGGCGTAGCACCTGTCGGCTGCTCCGTATTTGCATATGATTACTTTAACTGCGATATGTACGAAGCCGCACACGGCCGCGCACCCGCAGTTGCAACCGGCGCAAAGCGCGTTGTCGGCAAGGATACCCTCGTATTCACATACCAGGGCGACGGCGACCTCGCTTCCATCGGTACTGCTGAGATCGTCCATGCTGCACACCGCGGCGAGCACATCTGCACCATTTTCGTCAACAATGCTATTTACGGCATGACCGGCGGCCAGATGGCTCCTACCACCCTCGTTGGTCAGAAGACCACCACTTCCCCCAAGGGTCGTGACGAGGCATGGTGCGGCGCACCTATCCGCGTTGCAGAGATGCTCTCGACCATCCCCGGCGCTTACTACATCGAGCGCTGCGCTGTCAACAACAACGCAAACATCATGAAGACCAAGAAGGCCATCAAAAAGGCATTCACCTATCAGATGCAGGGCAAGGGCTTCTGCCTGATAGAGGTTCTTTCCACCTGCCCCACCAACTGGGGTCTCAGCCCGATCGAGGCTATGAAGTGGCTCGAAGAGAATATGATTCCTTACTATCCTCTCGGTGTTAAGAAAGACAAGGAGGCCGAATAATATGAAAAAAGAGTTTATATTCGCCGGTTTCGGCGGTCAGGGCATGCTCCTGATCGGTAAGTTCCTTGCAATGGCTTGCATGCTCGACGGCAAGCATGTCTCCTGGCTGCCTTCCTACGGCCCTGAGATGCGCGGTGGTACCGCAAACTGCTCGGTTATCATTTCCGACGATCCCGTTGCTTCTCCTCTGGTTGACATGGCAGACGTCGTTGTCGCCATGAACCGTCCTTCTCTGGACAAGTTCGAGTCTCACGTTAAGCCCGGCGGCGTTCTGGTTATCAACAGCTCTCTGATCGACCGCAAGGCAGAGCGCACCGACATCCAGGTCGTCTACTGCGACGCAAACCGCATTGCTGAGAGCGTTGGCAACCCCAAGGGTGCAAACGTTGCTATCCTCGGCGCACTGCTTCAGAAGGCTCCCGTCGTTGACGACGAGAAGATGAGCGAAGCAATCCGCATCGAGCTCGGCGAGCGCAAGGCAAAGTTCCTGCCCGGCAACATGAAGGCTCTTCAGGCAGGCAAGGAAGACGCTGCAAAGCAGTAATCCAAGCTTAATATTCAAAACAGGTACGATCGAAAGACCGTACCTGTTTTTTTCCTTTGCCTAAATTATTTTCGCGCATTTTCCATGCGCAAATAACATTTCTCAACAGCACCGAGTGACACGCTTCGGAGAATTACATAAGTATAATTATTATTACTTTATGTAAACTGCGGAGGAGAAAAATGGACGTGAAAGTATCAATCGCGGCGATCAAGGACGCGATAACAAAAAGCGCGGCCGAGCGCACCTCACCGGAGGTCATAAGCGCGGCTTATGCCGTTGTGCATCTCATCGGAGGTGTGCTGCTTGCGTCGGCGCGCCTTCTCGGCGCAGCCGGGCCGTTCGGCATGGCTGCGGTGGCGGCGTCGGGTGCAGGGCTGAACGGTGTAGCCGCTCTCATCGGCGCTGCTATCGGCTACATAATCAGCTGCGGCCTTGCAGGCAGCATACGCTATCTTGCCGCTATCGTACTTGTTTACACGATAAGCTTTGCGTTTCAGGACACAAAGCTTGCGTCAAAAAGCGTGTTCGCGCCTGCAACGGCGGCAGTTTCCGCGCTGTCAACCGGCATACTTTCGAGCTTCACCTCGGTGTTCACTCAGGCACCGGCAGCGGCTGTCGTGCTTATCGAAACCGTGTTTTCGTTCGGCGGCTGCTGGTTCTTCCGCGAGGCGATGAGCGGCAGGGAGCGCACGACCGAGTCCGAGGAGCTGCGCTATGCCGGAAGCGTACTTATAACCGCTGCGGTTTTACTCATGGCGGTGTCGCAGATAGAGATATTCGGTGCCATATCGCTTGGACGGCTTGCCGCGGTTCTTGTCGTCATGACCTGCACACTGCGCTGCGGCATTATGACGGGCTGCACCATCGGAACGGCGTTCGGCATAGCAATGGATCTCACGGCCGGCGGAATGCCGTTTTACACCATGGCTTATGCCTTTGCCGGGCTGCTGTCGGGGATGTTCAATCGCCATGGCAGACTGCTGTTTTTGCTATCGTTTATCATAGCTAATGCTGCTGCGGTTGCATGCGCGTGGGCGTTCCGGCAGGAGATGGGCGCGCTGTTTGAGGTGTTTGCGGCATCGGTCATATTCCTGCTGCTGCCCTCGGGATTTTTAAGCCGGGCAGGCTCCATGGTGCAGCCGGTCATCGGAGGCAGCGGCGAATCGGGCTTGCGCCGATACGTTGCGCGTAAGGTGATGAGCCTGAGCGATGCTTACGGAAGCCTTTACGATATCGTCCGACGCAATGTTGAAGAGCAGTATAACGACGCAGACCCTGCAAAGGTGTTCGACCGCGCAGCAGACAGTGTGTGCCTTAAATGTAAGGAAAAAAACCGCTGCTGGAACCGGGATTACATCGATACGCTGTCTGCACTCAACGATGCAACGCCGAAGATGCTCGACCGCGGCACGCTTGAGATAGGCGATATTCCGCGCCGCTTCACGGAAAAGTGCAAAACGCCGGAGGCATTTGTAACGGCGGTAAATGCGGAGCTGCGCGCGGCCGCATATCGCCGCCAGTTTGCCGAAACTCTGCGCGAGAGCCGCAATACCGCGTGGGGGCAGTATTCGGATATGGCGGAGATTCTCGGTTCGGTATCAAAGGAGCTTGCAGGGACAAACGGCGCAGACCACCTTGCCGAGCGACGGCTCATCCGCTATCTGCTGTCGCTGGATATTGATGCTGACGCGGCGGTATACCGCGATGCGCGCGGAAGGCTGCGCGCCGTTATTGAAAGCGGAGCGCTCGCGCGCCTTACAAAGCAGGAAGATTATCTCGAACGCCTGTCGGGGGTGCTCGGAGTTCGCCTGTGCAGGCTCAAAAGCCAAAACGACAGCGAGGCAAAGCTCGTACTCATGGAAGCCGAGCCGCTTGCCGTATCGGTAGGCATTGCGGCACTCAAGAAAAAAGGGGAGAAGGTCAGCGGCGACAGGGGAACCTATTTCAAGACCGACGCAGGTGTTCTGTGCGTTATCCTATCCGACGGAATGGGCTGCGGCGAGGCAGCGGCAAGCGAAAGCCGCCGCGTGATCGAGATACTCGAGAGCTTCCTGCGTGCAGGCGTTGACCCTGCCGTAGCCATGAAAACGCTTAACTCGGTCATGCTGCTCAAATGCGGCGATAACTGGGGCTTTGCAACGGTCGATCTGATGTGCGTGGACCTTTTCACCGGCGAAACGTGCTTTTATAAATACGGCGCTGCGCCCAGCTATGTAAACGGAAGCCGCGGCATACGCAGAATAAAGTGCGAAAACTTCGCTCCGGGCCTAAGCGGAACGGCAGGTGCGGAGCCGGATATCGTGCGAATGCGCCTAAAGCCCGGCAACACGGCGATAATTGCGTCCGACGGCGTTGTGGGTGATGATGACGATGCGTGGCTGCGCGATATACTCACCTCCTGCGGCGACGACATGAAGCAGCTTGCGCGCGATACTCTCAAGGCCGCCGAGCAGAGCAGCACATATTCCGACGACATGACAGTACTTGCCGTGCGCGTCGAAGAGCGCGCTTAGGGTATAAAACCATGCTCAGACGGTTAAACTACAAACAGAAAACCGACAACAGGGAGGCAGCCGAGGTGATAAAAGGAGTCGCAAAGCGCGTGATCGTCGTAAAATCGCCCGATCCGAAGGTGTTTGAGGAGGCAATATTCATCGTCCGCGAGGACTATATGAAAACCGCCGGAGTGACGCGCTCGCAGCTCCTGAGCGAGGCGCGCAGAGCCGCCGGAACCTACACCGGATCTATGCGCCGCAGCGAAAAAATTCCGACGGCGCTTGTCGCGGCACTGTCAACGCTCATCGGCAGCGGAGCGGCGGCAGCAATAATGTATTTCATAATGTGAAGTAAATTCCACAGCATATTATTGCTGTGGAATTAATTATTTTCTTGACAAAGTAGCTACTATGCATTACAATATACTCAACTACTATGTAAAACAAGATAGGTGAAATGGATGATACCGTCGCAAATGCTCAAGGGCACGCTTTCCGGCTGTATTCTTGCCATAATCTCAAGGAAAGAGACATATGGATATGAGATAACGGAAAAGCTGAGCGGATATGGGTTCGGAAAGATAGCGGAGGGTACGATATATCCGCTGCTGCTGAGGCTCGAAAAAAACGGATTTGTCGAAACCGAGTACCGTGCGTCAGAGCTTGGCCCAAAGCGAAAATACTACCGCCTTACGCAGCTCGGCCGCGAGGAGCTTGAGGCATTTAAAAACAGCTACAATGAGCTTAGCAATGCAGTAAACAGCACGCTAAAAGGAGGAGAAACGGATGAGCAGGGAAGCCAGGGTGCTGAGAGATGAGAATAACGAGCTTGAAAAGCAGCTCGATGATAAGACCAACGATATACTGACCGATATAGTGGTTTACATAAGAAACGCAAATATCAGCGATATCGATCAGGAAAATGTGCGGCGCGACATAACGCAGATGCTCATTGACGCTCGCGGAAGAGGTGAGACGGCGGCCGATGTGATAGGCGGAGACTATAAAGCTTTTTGCGATGCGATAATCGCAGAGATACCAAAGCTGAGTGCGAAACAGCGCATTATGACGGCAATCCGCGATACTTTACCGGCTTTGGGGCTGCTGATCGGCATTTGGGTGGTATTCTCTGTCGCTGAGCAGATCATAAACGGAGCGACTTGGTATGTAACGCCGGTCAGCGTGACGGATATTTTGGGCGGAGCAGCGATGCTGATACTCGCAACTTTGATAGTGGTTTACATAACTAAAAACTCCTTCAATTCAAAGCCTGCGGCGCTGGTGTGCCTTATCCTGCTGATAACGGCAGTTGCCCTGTGCGCGGCTCTGCTGCTGCCGAGCAGAATAATTTTCAGCCCGAACATCGCGGCAGATGCGGCGCTTGTAATAGTCATTTTTGCCGCACACAAAATCATTGATAACAAGCTATAAAAAACACCGCTGCTCGACAGAGCAGCGGTGAAAATTATGTTCTACTGAATGATGCGTTTTGCGCCGGTGTAGTGATTTGCGTAGTAGCTTGAGCTGAGCGAGGTTATAACGACGCAGCCCTTGCCGGAGGAGGCGTGGATGAACTGATTGTTGCCGATATACATGCCGACATGGCCGATAGGATCGACGCTGTCGGAGAAGAACACGAGGTCGCCCGGCTGAAGGTCGCTTTTATCGACCTTGGTGCCATTGTGGTTCCACTGCCCGCCCGCGCCGCGCCAGAGCGAGTAGCCATACTGGCCGTAGAGGTAATACATGAAGCCCGAGCAGTCAAATCCGCGCGGCGAGGAGCCGCCGTAAACATAGGGCGTTCCGAGATATTGCTTTGCGGTGGCAACGATCTTGTCGGCAACGGCGTTGCCGGTGCTGAGCTTGACATAGTCTGCGCTCATATAGCCGCTGAGACCGTTGTAGCTCACGGCATACCATGAGCCGGTCTTGCCGGTGACCTTGACCTGAATGCCCTTGTTGTAGTAGCCGATGGTGGAGTAGCTTGTGCCGGCACCGCTTCTCATGCGCACTCCGTCGCCGGTGACGATGCCGATCTTGTCCATCTTCTCGACCGTTGCGGAAGATGCGGTGGAGACGATCTTTATGTAGTCCTTGCTCATGTAGCCGTACTGGCCGTTTGCACTGACCTCGTACCACGAGCCGGTCTCGCCGGTGATTTTAACGCTTGTGTTCTTGCTGAGCGTTGCAATGGCTGCAAAATCCGTGCTCGAACCCATTCTCAGGCGGACGCTGTCGCCGGAAACGCTGCCGCTTTTTGCGGCGCTGTAGCTCTCCGACGGGGTTATGCGCACATACTGCGCGGCCATGTAGCCGGTTTTGCCGTTGTATGATACCTTGTACCAATCCTTGACCGAGCCGAGCGCCGTGAGGCTTACTCCGTTGGAGTAGTAGCCGAGAGTGTCGCAATTGGTGTTCGGCTGGCTTCTGAGCCTTACGCTCGTTCCGATGACCGAAGCCTTGAAGCCGCTGCCTGTCGAGGTGCTCGTTGTGGTCGATGCAGACGTGGAAGGCTTGGTAGTTGCTGCCGACGATGAAGCATTGCCGACCGAAAGCTTCATATAATCTGCGCTGACATAGCCGGTCTTGCCGTTGTAGCTGACCTCATACCAGTTGCCAGATGCGCCGATGACGCTCATTTTCGTGCCCTTGTCCAGTGTGGTTATGATCGAGCTGTTAGTTCCGGCGCCGCTTCTCATGCGGACATCGCTGCCGGATACGGTACCTGTGCCGAAATTGCCGCTGACCTTGCTGACGGTTTTGAGGTAGTCTGCCGAAGCGTAGCCTACGGTGTTGTTGTAGACAACCTTGCACCAGCCGTTCTGCGTCATGCCTACTATGACCTCTGCACCTGACGGCATGGTCATGATTATTGACTTGCTCGTGCTTGCGCCGCTTCTGAGATTCAGAGCCGACGTCGTTTTCGCGCCGCTTATGCCGGCAGCCGAGGCCGGAACGGCGAGCAGCGAAACGCATATTATCACTGCAAGAAGTAAACTTAAAAGCCGTTTTTTCATTTTTAACTCTCCGTGGAATATTTCAAGATGTAATCAAATTGTAACACAAAAGTCGTATTATGTCAACATTGGCGGCTCGCGAGGGGCAAAATTCGGCGTAAACAATCTGTAAATAGCGCATTTTAGCATATATTGTGTTTGTTGCCGATTTCAACAAATAGTTATTGTGTAGCGACGTTTCGCAGAACGCAAATTTTCGGTTTTCAATTGGTTTTATATATGGTATAATTACAAAATAAATAAAAATCCCGAGGATAAGATATGAGTCGATTTTTTGCAAAAAGAATGATCGCCGCGGTGCTCTGCGTCTGCATGGTACTGCCGCTTTGCGCCTGCTCAAGCGACAAGCCCGAGCAGAAGCAGATATTCGCAATGGATACGGTGATGACACTGACAGCTTACGGCAAATATGCCGGCGACGGAATAAACGCGGCCGTCGGCGTGATAAACGCCATGGACGATATGCTCGATCCCGATAATGAGGGCAGCTACACGTCGCTTATTAACAATGCCGAGGGCAAGGACGTTATAGTCACACCGCAGGTAAACGAGATGCTGTCTACTGCGCTGAACGTCTATAATCTCTCGGGCGGCGCGCTCGATCTTTCGGTGTATCCGCTGTATGAAGCCTGGGGCGAGTTCAAGGACGAAACCGGCCGCATCCCGTCCGATGACGAGATAAAGGAGCTTCGCAAAAACCTCGGCTTCGGCAGCACAGAGATCACAAACTTTGAGGGCGAGGCCAACTACTCCGTGCGCATGCCTGCCGGAACGCAGATAAGCTTCGGCGCCGTCGCCAAGGGCTGCGCGTCAAAGTACGCGATCGACGCAATGCGCAAAAGCGGCGTTACAAGCGGCATAGTTTCCCTCGGCGGAAATGTGCAGACTTTGGGCACAAAGCCCGACGGCTCGAACTGGATCGTCGCCGTCGAGGATCCTAACGACACGAGCAGCTATGTCGGAACGCTCTCAGTCGGCGAGACAGCAATAATAACAAGCGGCAGCTATCAGCGCTATTTCATCGGCTCGGACGGCATGAAGTATCACCATATCATCGACCCGAGCACTGGTAGACCGGCGGATAACGACCTTGTTTCGGTCACGATAGTATGCGAGGACGGTACGCTGGCCGACGCGCTGTCAACGGCGATGTTTGTCCTTGGCGAAAATGCCGCGCTCAAATACTGGCGCGAAAACGGCGGATTTGAGATGATAATGATAAATAAGGATAACGAGATAATGTGTACTACCGGTCTGATCGAGGTGTTCACGCTCACAAATCGCACAGACTACACGCTTAAAATGGTAGAGTGATGCCGGACAGAGAATTTTTTCGCCAAGACGCATTGACGCTTGCTCAGGCTCTGGTCGGAAAGCTCATTGTGCGCAGTTTTCCCGACGGCAGCGAAAAGCGGCTGAGGATAACCGAGACCGAAGCTTACTGCGGCGTTGAGGACACGGCATGCCATGCGCATAAGGGTAAAACAAAGCGCGCCGAGATACTCTGGCGTGACGGCGGCACGATATATGTCTATCTTTGCTACGGCATGCATAATCTTATGAACATAGTCTCCGGCAGGGAAGGCGAGCCGCAGGCGGTGCTCATCCGCTGCTGCGAGGGTTTTGAAGGTCCGGGAAAGCTGACAAAGGAGCTTTCCGTTGACCGCAGCTTCAACGGACTGGATATTCTCGATTGCGGTGGGCTGCGCATCGAGGACGACGGCATGCAGGTTGACATAATCAAGCTTCCGCGCGTTGGCATAGCCTACGCAGAGCCTGCCGACAGGGAAGCATTGTGGAGATTCAAACTCAAAAAATGAATTATCTTGATACTGATATACGATACTGCAAGGGCATAGGCGAAAAAAAGGCGCAGCTTTTCAATAAGCTCGGCGTCATTAACGTCCGTGACCTTGTTTCGTATTTTCCGAGAAAATATGAGGATCGCAGCAGCTTTAAGCCGATCGCGCTGACCTGCGACGGGGAGACAGTGTGCATAAACGCCCTCGCGGCGGAGGATGCCCGGCTTGTGCGCATACGCAGGGGACTTGAGCTTGTCAAGTTCCGCGTCGTTGACGAGAGTGGTTCGGTTGACATAACGTTTTTCAACCAGCCGTATATCAAAAACAATATCCATCGCGGCGACTGCCTGAATATCTATGGAAAGATTATCGGCGTTGGCGGAAAGCGCACGATGACAAACCCGGTGATCGAGCGTGAGGGCACAGTCGGCGGCGTCACGGGGCGCATAGTTCCGGTGTACAGACTCACGACTGGGCTTTCGCAGAAGCTTGTTATGTCCGCGGTGCGTCAGGCTCTTGACGCAAGCGCGGCCGATCTGCCGGAGGTGCTGCCCGAGAGCCTGCGGAAAAAATACAAGCTTGCACAGACGGGATACGCGTATGAAAATATTCATTTTCCGGCGAGCTTCGAGGATCTCGAGCTTGCGCGGCGCAGGCTCGTTTTTGAGGAGCTGTTCCTGCTGGCCTGCGCGCTGGGCAAAATGAAGGGCAGCCACTCAAAGCAGAGCGGCATACCCATGCGCGAGCAGAATATAGAGGAGTTTTTCTCAAGCCTGCCGTTTGTGCCGACGGGTGCGCAGAAGCGCGCCGTTGCGGACGCGGTGCGCGATATGCAGTTGGGAAAAGCGATGAACAGGCTTGTGCAGGGCGATGTTGGCAGCGGCAAAACGCTTGTGGCCGCCGCGCTTGTGTGGTATGCGTGGAAAAACGGCTACGCCTCGGCGTTCATGGCGCCGACTGAGATACTTGCAAATCAGCATTTTGAAACGCTCAGCGGTTTTCTTGCACCCTTTGGCCTGCGCATAGGAAAGCTAACAGGCTCAATGACAGCAAAGCAAAAGCGCGAGGTCAAGGCTGAGCTTGCTGCCGGGGAGCTTGACCTTATCATCGGAACCCACGCGCTGTTTTCCGATGATGTCGAGTATTCAAATCTCGCCCTTGTCATAACCGACGAGCAGCACCGCTTTGGCGTAAATCAGCGATCGAGCCTGATATCCAAGGGCGAAAAGCCGCATGTTCTTGTTATGTCCGCAACGCCAATTCCGCGCACGCTTGCACTTATAATTTACGGCGATCTCGATATCTCAATAATCGACGAGATGCCGCCGGGCAGGCAAAAGGTCGATACCTTTGTCGTGACGGAAAGCTATCGCACGCGCCTGAACGGCTTTATCCGCAAGCTTGTTTCCGAAGGCCGGCAGGTGTTTGTCGTATGCCCGATGATCGAGGAAAACGAGGAGCTTCCGCCGAAAGTCAAATCCGCGCAGGAGCACGCCGCAGAGCTTCAGAAATATTTCCCCAATCTCAAAGTGGCCTGCGTCCACGGCAAGCTCAAGGCCAAAGAGAAAAATGACATTATGCAGAGCTTCGTTGCCGGAGATATAGATATCCTTGTTTCCACCACGGTGATTGAGGTCGGCGTGGACGTGCCGAATGCGGCGCTTATGATAGTCGAAAATGCCGACCGTTTCGGTCTGAGCCAGCTGCACCAGCTGCGCGGCCGCGTCGGGCGCGGCGAGCATAAAAGCTATTGCGTGCTCGTCTCCGATAATGATAACGAGGCGACTCAGGCGCGTTTGAAGGTCATGACCAAAACGAACGACGGCTTTAAGATATCCGAGGAGGATCTGAAGCTGCGCGGCCCCGGCGATTTCTTCGGCTCGCGCCAGCATGGACTTCCGGCGATGCACGTTGCCGATCTCGGCTCGGATATGAACGTGCTGCAGGAGGCGCAGGATGCCGCGCGCGAAACTCTTGCCTCCGACCCCGAGCTGTTGCGCCCGGAGCATGCTCAGCTCAAAGCCGCCGTCGCTCGGCTGTTTACCCTCAACGCAGATACGCTCAATTGAAAAAGACCGCCGGGAGGCGGTCTTTTTTGCTGTGTAGCCGAAACGTACTATGGCAGCAGAAAATCAGGCAGACGAAGCCCGATGAGATCATCCGTCGGTATTTGAACGGATATATCCCTTATTGAGCCAATATCCAGAGTTATTGGTAAGCGATCCTGGATCAAACACTTTCGGACGAGCCCGAGCTCGTCGGTGACAGTGTCCTCACCATCCAGAAGAGCAACTCTGAAACGCAGCTCGTTTTGCCATGAGAAGCTTGCCGATTTGCAAAATTCGTCCAAATCGCCGTAATAGTACGGCGGATAATAGCGAACTTCATCACACCTGAAATTGACATTGTCACCGTATTTGCCGCGCAGTGCGTTCAGAACGCGGCTCAAAAATTCGTTTGGATTGTAGATTATGACTGCGGTATCTCCAAAATCGAGCAGCCGCTCATCGGGCTGCTCAAATCTTTTTTCGTGAATGAGATATGTAAGCCCGTACATGCAGTAGATTTTTGAATACTGATAAAAGTTTTCGTCTATATAATACATGCCTTTCATGACGGCTCTGATCTCCGGGTCAAAACAGTTGAAGAATTCGTCGCCTACTTTGGGGTCTACAGTCTTGACTATCCCTTCGCCAATATCGCCCTGAACTCCGTCCTTCATCTGACTGTCGGAGCGATTATGTCGTTCTATTGCACTCCACGAGCCAAAGTCATACAGAGAACGCATGAAAACAGAACCATCCTGTAGCTTGTCGGCCCACTTCTTCGCCGTTATTTTCACCGGCAGACATGGCATCTTATCCATACATAACCTCCAATACATATAAATTACATACTCCGGACTTAGTATAGCACGATGTTGTACAAAATGGAAATAAAAAAGCAGCACGTAAATTCCGTGCTGCTTTGAAATTTTCGCCTTACTTAAAGTATCTTGCCAGCAGGCCTTCGAAAGCCTTGCCGTGACGGGCTTCGTCGCGAGCCATCTCATGGACGGTGTCGTGGATAGCGTCGAGATTGTACTGCTTTGCAAGCTTTGCAAGCTCGAACTTGCCTGCGGTTGCGCCGTTTTCCGCGTCAACGCGCATCTCGAGATTCTTCTTGGTGGAGTCGGTCACGACCTCACCGAGGAGCTCTGCGAATTTTGCGGCGTGCTCAGCCTCTTCGTAAGCTGCCTTCTCCCAGTAAAGGCCAATCTCGGGATAGCCTTCACGGTGAGCAACGCGAGCCATTGCAAGGTACATGCCGACCTCGGAGCACTCGCCCTCGAAGTTTGCACGCAGGCCGCTGATGATCTCCTCGCGGACGTTTTCGGGAACGTTTTCACCGAAAACCTTGCCGACGCCGACTATATGCTCTGCTGCCCAGGTCTTTTCCTCAGCCTGCAGGGTGAATTTCTCACCGGGGACATTGCAGATCGGGCACTTCTCGGGGGGAGTGTCGCCTTCATGAACGTAACCACATACGGGGCATACCCATTTTGCCATAATAATTTACCTCCTAAAATAATAAATACACTTTTGCACTTGAAATCTTTTTTTTTGATTGACGTTTTTCGTCTTTCTGAGCTTATTATAATAGGATTTGCGCGCAATGACTGTGGTATATGCTACACTCTGCGGATGTTTTTAGAAATTTCACATAGAGCTTCCGCGGCCTCGGTGTCGCAATCGGTGTTTCTTGCGAGATCGGCCAGCGACAGCATGCCCACAAGGCGCCCGTCGCGGCACACGGGCAGCCGCCGTATCTGCGCATCGGCCATGAGCCGCGCTGCATCTCCGATATATGCATTGTCGTTTATGGTTATAACTCCGCGTGTCATAACGTCGCCGGTCTTGGTCTCCATGGGAGACAGGCCGTTTGCCGCGCACCTCACGGCAATATCGCGGTCGGTTATCATGCCGCGAAGGTTGCCTCGCTCGTCGCAAACGGGTACGGCGCCGATGTTATATTGCTTCAAAAGCCGCGCCGCCGCAGCGACCGGCTCTCCGAGTCCGACCGTCACTATATGCTCACTCATGATATCAAACACTTTCATAATATTACACCTCCTGTGGTATATGATAAGATCATAGCCGCAGGAGGCGTGTTCTATACATTATAATAATATTTCACTCGATAAGCTCGGCCAGCGCAGGCCCTGCTGCCTTGCCGAACAGCCGTATTGCGGCGAGAGCCTCCTGCAAGGTGTTACCGTTGCTGCCGACCTCGATTATCATCGAGCCGGGCGAAAGGTGCTGATTATAGCGATACTTTGTCAGCGTTATCGGGCGCATGAGGCTCGGATAGCTTTGGCACACGGCGTTTTGCAGATAAATTGCGAGACTAAGATTCTGCCGCCAATTTGGATGCTCAAGACCGCTCGCATCGCTGCCGACAAAAAGCATTATCTGACTTGCGCACACGCCCTGTTCGGTTGCGGTGGTTTTATATGTCACCGTTTCCGAGCACAGAGCGTCGCGGTGCAGGTCGATCACGATCTTTATACTCGGGTACTCGGCGAGGTATTTCTCGACGGCCTCACAGCTTCGGTTATACGAGCCTGTGTAGCTCGGGTAGTCGAACACCTGCGTGTCGTGAATGACATTCAGGCCGCAGTCCTGAAGCATCTGCGCAAGTTCCGTGCCGACGCGTATAACATTGAGGTTTTGGTCGAGCGTCCTGTTCGTTCCGAGGTCGTCGTATTTGTCCAGCCCGGCAGGGGAGTAGGCCTCGCTCGAATGCGTGTGCACAATAAGGATCTGCGGCTTATCCGCTTCAAGCCGTATTGGGCAGCCTGCGCTCAGTATCGAGTCAATGTCGATATCATAGCCGGAGGTGTTTTTTATGGACATACCACCGGATATGGTTGTCGGTATGATAGTCGGCGTTGCCGGAGCGGCGCTCTGCGCCGGCGCTTCCGTCGCGGCCGGAGCTTCGGTAGGGCAAACAGTCTCCTGTGCGACATCTGCAAGGGAGATCGCGTTTTTAACCAGTCCGCCGCCGTCTGCGCGCAGGTATAAGGCAAACAGATAAAGGCAGCACAGGGCAAGTCCGCCCACAATGATCGCTCTCAGTTTTCTCAGCATTTCACAGCCTCCCTTCGTGCAAGTATATTGCGCCCTGCTTCAAATTATGCTGTACTTGCAGCCGGGGCTGTGGTATGATTTATTTGCAGGTAGTTACTGTGTTATGTTAACCATGAATATTCAAAAAATGAGGTGTGATTATGCATATTACTTACCGTCCGCAGGGCGTATGTTCGCAGCTTTTTGAGATCGATGTCGAAAACGGGATCATCGAAAAAGTGGAGGTAAAAGGCGGATGCAGCGGCAATCTGCAAGGCATTTCGCGGCTGCTGGTGGGGATGAAGGCCGAGGAGGCCGCCGCAAAACTGGAGGGTATACGCTGCGGATATAAGGCAACATCATGCCCCGATCAGCTATCCAAAGCACTGAAAAATTGCATATAAAAACAGCGATTTAGTTTACATAATATTGCTTCATAACGCCTACGATTTACATAACGTTATACATGTGATTAATATTTGTAATAATTTTTACGAATTTTTAAGGAATTGTTGTCGAATTTCGGCTTTTGGGCAAGCTGACTAAGGCACAAAATCATGTGCTTTGTATAGTAAAATCCCCTAAATCTTGCGGTTTTTGAAACACCTATGTGAAATATGCACAATTCGACACGGTCTCGTTTGTGCAAAATTACTGTTTACTCACTTACGAATGTTCCGCTATAATTAATATGCCTGAGAGTTATAGGGCGCTGTTCGGTGTTTTGCCGAATATATTTTTTATGACAGGAGCGTTATATGAGTAAACTGAAAATGAACAGTCTTGCACTCGTGTTCGTTATCTGTCTGCTGTGCGTTTTCCTCTGCGGCTCCGCGCTGGCCGAGGAAACTGACAACGGTGTCAGTTATACCGAAACCCCGGTATACGTCGATGGACTGCTTTCCTGCCGCGGCTATATGATAGGCGACGATTCCTATGTCTCGCTTGAGGCTGCATGCGCGGTCCTCGGTTACGACGCCGATGTTAATTATGACAAAGAGATAAATAAATTGACCGTCGAGGTCGCCGGCATAACGATCGAAGCCGGCTTTGGGGACAAATATCTGTGCGCAAACGGCAGATACCTCTATCTTCCCGACGGCTATATGGAGGTTGACGGCTCTTTCATAATCCCGACGGAGGCACTGGCGAAGATATTTACGCTGGGCGTCACGCAGGATGATGAGCAGAGAGCTATCAATTTCAGCACGGCAGACGAACAGATCCTCCGGAGTGGGGACGAGTTTTACAACGAGGATGATCTCTACTGGATGAGCAGGATCATCACATGGGAGTCCGGCAACCAGCCCGTAGAGGGGCAGATAGGCGTCGGAAACGTTATCCTCAACCGCGCAGGCGACCCCCGATTCGGAGAGACGATAAAGGGCGTCATCTTCCAGCCGGGGCAGTTCACGCCGGCATCAACGGGCGCAGTGTACGGCGATCCTTATCCGATAAGCGTTATCTGCGCAAAGCTTACGCTCGAGGGCTATAACACTGTCGGCGACGCGCTTTTCTTCCAGGTCGGACGATACTGGGGCAGCGGCATGATCGAAACGACGTGGCTCGGCAAGATCGGCGACCACAATTTCTTTATGTGATTGCTAAAAGATAATAACTATGCTAAAATGAGTTGGGTCTAACCCAACTCATTTTTTCGGAGAACATATGGAAAAGATTTTAAGTGACGGCTTTGCCGCGCTCGGCATCACGCCCGATGCCGAGGCAGTTGGCAGACTGCAAGCATATTATGAATATCTCGAAGAGCGCAACAAGGTTATGAATCTCACTGCGATAAGCGGACCAGAGGATGTTGCGCGCCTGCATTTTCTCGACTGCGCAGCGCTGCTGACGGTGTGCGATTTTGCGGATAAAAAGGTCATCGACGTCGGCACAGGGGCTGGCTTTCCCGGCCTTGTTTTGAAGATCGTGCAGCCGGAGATGGATATCACGCTGCTTGACAGCCTCAATAAGCGCATTGACTTTCTCGGCGAGATGAGCGAAAAGCTGGAGCTTGAAGGGATATGCTGCGTCCACGCGCGCGCGGAGGAAATTCCCGAAGAGCGCCGTGCAGCATACGATATCGCCGTGTCGCGAGCCGTGGCACGCCTGGGGACGCTCTGTGAGCTGTGTCTGCCGTATCTGCGTGTCGGCGGCAGATTTATCGCCATGAAAGGCCCCGACTGCGCCGACGAGGTCGCAGAGGCCGAAAATGCCATGCATCTGCTCGGTGCCCGGCTTGAAAAGATAGAACATTATGCGATACCCGGAACGGATATAACTCATGCCGCGGTGGTCATTGAAAAGATCAAGCCTACGCACCCCAAGTATCCGCGCAAATGGGCGCAGATAAAGAAAAATCCGCTTTAGACGATAGTGAAAAAGCTCAGGCCAAACGGCCTGAGCTTTAACCTTTATGCTGATTTATACTGCATAGAAAAATCCGAGCATCGGATCAAGATTGTCCTCGAGTGGGGAAGACAGAGTGACAACTGCAACATATTTGCCGACCTTTATATAGGTCTGAAGCTGATACACATCGCCGCCGTTCACGGTGCTGTGCGTGAGTATTCCGTCGTGATCTGCGCCGGCAAACTCAACAGTGACGTGCTCGCAGGACTGAACGTCCATTGAAGCTGCCGCAAGCTGGTCGGGAAGAACCTTTATCGTTTCATCGACCATTGTCTCCTCGTCAAGCAGTGCGCCGTATGCAGCGCCGATGTTCTGGACAACAACATTCATGCTCGTTACGCCGTCGTAGTAAACGGCCATCATGTCATAGAACATGTCGGCATCGAGGATATCGTCCTTGAAGTTTTCGTCGTCGATAAGATCGGCGGTCGCCTGGATCATGCTCAGAAGCTGATCCTCATCTGCGTATGTCCACTGATCATCCAGCTCACAGCCGAAGCCGAAGTAGTCGTTTGCGTATTTTCCGCCGCTGAGTGTGCCAAGCTCAAGCGTTTTCTCAGGCTCTGCGGACGGAGCGCCGGTTTCAACTGTTCCCGGCTCGACCTTACCCTTGGCGTCGTCATCGTCCGAGCAAGCGCACAGAGCGAAAACCATGATAAGCGCCATGATAAGAGCGGTGATTTTCTTTAAGTTCTTCATTTCTCCTCCAAAACAAAAATGATATCACCGACAGCATAACTTAAATAAATTTAACTGTCAACAGGTATTAAACTAAATCTCAGTCAAAATCGCCGCCGCCGATGAATTCGCGGATCAGCGCGTCGGGAGCAACGAGCTTCTCGTCGATAACGCCGAAAAGCTGAAGCGCCGGAAGCACGGTGCGCAGCTCGTCATAGCGTTCGATGCCCTCGGGGATGGAGGAGAAGAGGTTTGTGGCCGTTTCGTTCATGACGGCCATTTCATAGGGGAATGCCGAGTCGAACAGGAAGTTGGCTTTGTTTTTAAACGGCGAGATGTAGGACTTTTCGCCGCGGCGTACATTTGCCCACATTTTGAGGGTCTGTGAAGGATCCGCGCCGCGGAAGTTGAAGTCGCGCACCGTGCGGCGGACGAGTCTGAACCATGTGCCCTTAAAGCATACCTCACCGTTGAACTCAACGTTGCTGCGTGCGGAAATATAGAGCTTGAAGGCGTTGGGGTGCTGCTCGGTTATTATATCGTTAAGTGCGTGTATGCCCTCGAATACAACGATCTCGTCCTTTTTGAGCTTTATGGACTTTGACGGTTCGAGTACACGCATCTGACGAGAAAATTCGTATTTGGGAATGTATATCCGCTCGCCGGCGGCAAGCATTGTAAAGTGCTCGTTTAAAAGCTCCATGTCAAGGCACAGCGGTGACTCAAGGTCAATGTCACCCTCCGGAGTTCTCGGCGCGGTGGCAGGATCGACGGACTTGAAGTAATCGTCCATGCCTACATAGTATGCATGCACGCCGCGGCGCTCAAGCTCCTCGCTTATCTTGCGCGCCGTTGTCGTTTTGCCCGAACCGGAGGGGCCGGACATCAGAACTATTGGGCTTATGCGGCTGTTTTCAATGATTTTCTCCGCCGCGTCCTTCACGCGGCTTGCGTACACATCGTCGCACTCCTCGATGAAGCCTTTGGGGTCGGCGACTGTGCGGAAATTGATTTCTTTAAGATCAAATGCCATTACTTTTTGCTCTCCTTACTGTAGAAGTCTATTATACCCTGCTTATCCGAGCAGGTCTTTTGTATACCGGATATGTATTCCGCCGGGTACTTGGGCGCAAAAAAGCGAATGTTGCGTCCGCCGGCAGGGGAGATGAGCTTTGTCGATCCGCCTCCGCCGAGGGCGATGATGGAGCACAGCTCCTCCATGATGCAAACGTTGTAGATATTCTCGCTTCCCGGCTTTGCCCAGCCGACGTTTTCAAAGCCGCCGGACATAAATTTCTGCCTGTAGAGATAATACGGCGCCCAGCCGCCGCTGCGCAGCCTATCCTGCGCAAGATCGAGCATTTTGCCGACCTCGGCATCCGACGGTATAGCGCTGCCCTCAAGCGTTATGCGCGAGCCTTTTTTCAGAGACAGCGTGTGGACGGTTATGTTCTCCGGATCGAGGGCAATGACTGTGTCGAGCGTTTTCTCGAAGCCCCTGGCGCTGTCGGCCGGAAGTCCGGCTATGAGATCCATGTTGACTGCCATGCCGCCGACCTTGCGCACCTTTTCCAGCGCCTGAATTATATCGGCTGCCGTGTGCCTGCGTCCGATAACGTTCAGCACCTCATCGCTCATTGTCTGGGGGTTTACGCTTATCCTGTCAACGCCGTGAGCACGCAGAGTGCGCAGCTTATCGGCCGTTATGGTGTCCGGCCGGCCGGCCTCGACGGTATATTCGCGCAGTGCGGAAAGATCAAAGCACTCGGCAATTTTGGCGCAAAGCCTGTCAAGCTGCTGAAAAGTGAGCGTTGTCGGCGTTCCGCCGCCCATGTAAATTGATATGACCGAAAGCCCGAGCTTATTTACGGCTGCTGCCGCCGCGTCGATCTCCTGCATGAGCGCATCCATGAACGGAGGAATGAGCTTCATGCTCTTTTCAACAGACTGGCTCACAAAGCTGCAGTATGAGCACCTTGTCGGGCAAAACGGTATGCCGACATAAAGGCATACGTCGCGTTCGCCGAGGCTGTTTATTACGCTTTCGGTAACAAGCGCCGTATCGCGGCACAAAATTGCGCGCGGCTCGGTCACGTCGTAGTCGGAGATGAATTTCTTCAGCGCGGCATCCGGCGTTTTGCCCTCAAGCTCCTCGCGGAAGAGCTTTCCGGGGCGAACTCCGGTGAGCATTCCCCATGCCGGCTGCTTATGTCCCGAGCGGAGGGCTGCGCGGTAAAACGCGGTTTTTATGATGCGGCTGCACAGCTTGTCGCGCGAGATATCATCGATCATAAGGCCTGTTTTTACAGAGCTTTTTGCCTTATACTCAACTGAGTTTAAAACAAGGCGGCAGCTTGCCGTCGTGTATGTATTCCCATGGCTTAGCCGCAGCTCGACCCTGTCGCCTTCGGGCTTTCCCTCGGGATATTCCGGGCGCTCGGAAGGGTAGAGCGAGAGCATCATCTGCTCGGCTGCGTATTTATAATCATGTCCGTAAAGATACAGTTTCACGGCGCTATCTCCTTGATAATGATGTTCAATCAGTATAGCACAATGCAATGATTATTACAACGAAATGAAAGAATTCCTGCAAAAACAATTTTTCGGATAATTACAGTTGTAATCGGACTGATACTTTGTTATAATTTAATATCTATAAGTCTCAGGAACGGAAGCGAAAAATGAAGAACTCACAGAGATTGTTTGAACCGAATACACGGCCGTTTGTGTTCTTCCTGATCGTGTTCGCGGTGGCGACGCTGGTCACGAAGAACTTCTACCTTGCCGCTGCGGAAGGCGTTGTCATCCTTGCACTTATAATTTACTCGCTGATCATGCGCTCGCGCCGCAGAAAAGCGCTGCTTGCGTATATCGAGTCGGTGACGTATGACGCGGAAACGGCAAAGAATAACACGCTGCTCAATTTCCCATTGCCGATAGTCGTTTTCCGGCTTGACGATTCGCGCATCATTTGGGGAAACGAGATGTTTTTCTCCATAAGCGGCCTGTCCGGCACGAGAACGGATATAAGCCTTGCCGAGCTTATACCGGAGTTTTCGGGCAAGTGGCTAATGGAGGGCAAGACACAAAGTCCGGATCTTTTTGAGCTTAACGGCAAAAAGTATCAGATCTGCGGCAACATCGTCCGCTCCGGCGGAAACGATGCAAGCGATCAGCATTTTATGGCGATAGCCTATTGGATCGACGTTACGGAGTACGAAAATATCCGCGACGAGCATGAGCTTTCAAAGCCCGTTGCCGCGATACTGACTATAGATAACTATGAAGAGCTTATGAAAAACCAGCCCGAGCGTGTGCGCAACGACCTGCGCGACGCCGTCGGCGATAAGCTCGATCAGTGGGGAGCAAATACAAACGGAATTATCATCCGCTTTGACCGCGACAGATATCTGTTCCTGTTTGAGGACAGATATATGCAGGGTATTTTAAGCAAAAAGTGCGATATCCTCAACGAAGTGCATCAGGTCGTAAGTCCCAGCGGTATCCACGCAACGCTGTCAATCGGCATCGGCAGAGACGGCGCAAATCTCAGCGAAGCGCTCCAGTTTGCATCCCTTGCCGTTGAAATGGCGCTCTCTCGCGGCGGCGACCAGGCGGTTATCAAAAATAAATTCAGCTTTGACTTCATCGGCGGCAAGTCCGGCGAGGTCGAGTCGAGCAACAAGGTCCGCTCGCGTGTTATGGCAAATGCGCTTGAATCGCTGATAAAGGATGCCTCGCGCGTCCTCGTTATGGGACATAAGTTCAGCGATATGGACAGTGTCGGCGGCGCGGTCGGCATATGCAGCCTTGCACGCAAAAACGGCAAGAGCGCGCTGATAGTTGCCGATACAGAGAAAAGCTCGGCAAAGCCGCTTATTAGGCTCCTGCGCGAAAGCCCGGAGTATAAAGAGGCGTTTATAAGCGCTCAGGAGGCTATTATGATAGCCGACGGAAAGACGCTGCTCGTCGTTGTCGATACAAACCGCCCCGAGCAGGTCGAGGATCTGCGGCTCTTGCAGTCGTGCAACCATGTTGCCGTCATCGACCATCACCGCCGCGCAGCAACGTACATAGACAGGGCAGACCTCAGCTTCATCGAGCCGTACGCCTCGTCCGTGTGCGAGCTTATGACCGAGATACTTGAAATGTGCAGCGACGAGCCTAAGCTTCTGCGCTGCGAGGCAGAGGCGATACTGGCCGGCATAGTGCTCGACACCAAGAGCTTTACACTCAGAACCGGCGACCGCACGTTCGACGCCGCGGCATATCTCCGCCGAGCGGGAGCGGACACGGTTGCAGTCAAAAAGCTTATGCAGAACGGCATGGAGCAGACGGTTGCAAAGTATAAAATCCTTCAGCGCGCGCAGCTTTACCGCAGCATGGCGGTTGCAGTGCCGGAAACGCCGCAGAACAGGATCGTTGCCGCGCAGGCGGCCGACGAGCTTCTGAATGTCGCCGGAGTTGATGCATCCATGGTAATGTATCCGACCGAGGACGGCGGCGTGTTCGTATCGGCGCGCTCGATAGGCGATGTAAACGTTCAGCTTATAATGGAAAAGCTCGGCGGCGGCGGAAACCGCGCGGCTGCCGCAGCTCAGATAAACGGGCTGACGCTTAAGCAGGCGGTGGAAAAGCTGTATGCCGCCATAGATGAGTATATTGATTCGTGATCATTCACGGGAAAGGAATAAGTTATGAAAGTCATATTCAATGTTGATGTCAGAGGTCAGGGCAAGAAGGGTGAGCTGAAAGAAGTTTCCGACGGCTACGCACGCAACTACCTTCTGCCGCGCAAGCTCGCAAGCGAGGCAACGACCGACAATATAAATGCACTCAAGCTCAAGGAAAAGGCAAGAGCGGCACAGATGGCACGCGAAAAGGCCGAGGCCGAGGCAAACGCCAAGAAGCTCGGCGAGATAACCGTCACCGTGCGTGCAAAGGCCGGCGATAAGGGCAAGCTCTTCGGCTCTGTCACTTCTCAGGAGATCAGCGACGCTCTCAAGGCTCAGCACGGCATTGAGATAGAGAAAAACAAGATCGTTCAGCCCGAGCCTATCAAGACCTTCGGCTCGTTCCAGGTCAAGGCAAAGCTTGGCTACGAAATTTCCGGCACGATAAACGTGCTTGTTATCGAGGCATAAGAAACAGTAAACGGCAGGAGATAAAGCATGGAAGAATTATTGGGCAGACAAGCGCCTCATTCGGCAACGGCCGAGCAGGCGGTCATAGGCTCGATGCTTATAGACACGCGGTGCATACCCGATGTTATCGAGCGGCTGCGCGGCGCGGAGTTCTATGTCAAGCAGAACAGAGATATATTTGAAACGATCTATGCCATGTTCTCCTACGGGCAGACCATCGACCCCGTCACGGTTCTTGACCAGATGAAGGTGCGCGGCGTTTACACGGATGCAAGCACTGAGTATATCGCCGAGCTTATGCGTATAACGCCGACGGCGGCAAACGTGCTTGAGTATGCCGCCATCGTGCGCGACAGGGCACTGCTGCGAAACCTTGCAACGGCGGCCGATGAGATAAACAACCTCGTTTACGAAGGCTCGGGCGAGGCGGAAAACATCCTCGAAGCGGCAGAGAGTAAGATATACGCTCTCCGTCAGGACCGCAATATCGGCGGTCTGCTTCCGATATCGACCGTTGTTCAGAACGTTTACGAGAGCATATCCGAGGCCGCATCCAGCGGCAAAACCATCCCCGGACTTTCCACGGGACTCAAGGATCTGGACAAATTCATCCTCGGCCTGAACAAGGGCGAGCTTATACTCATAGCCGCGCGCCCCGCAATGGGCAAGACGAGTATCGCGCTGAACATAGCAATGGACGTCGCGAAAAATTCGGACAAGACCGTCGCCGTGTTCTCGCTGGAGATGAGCCGCGAGCAGCTTGTAAGCAGGCTTCTTGCGCGCGAGGCATCCGTTCCGTCGCAGAATATGCTGACGGGGCAGCTCAGCCCCGACGAGTGGCGCCGCCTTGCGTCGGCCGCGCAGATGGTAAGCGCAACGGATATGCGCATTGACGATAACTCCATGCTGACCGTTGCGGATATGAACGCCCAGTGCCGCAGACTTTCAAACCTCGGCCTTGTGGTCATCGACTATTTGCAGCTGATGCAGTCGGCCGGCGGAAAGAGCAGCTATAACGAAAACCGTCAGCAGGCGGTCAGCGATATAAGCCGTATGCTAAAGATCATGGCAAAGGAGCTTAATGTTCCGGTCATTTGCCTCAGCCAGCTCAACCGTGCGGCCGTCGGCAGAAGCGATAAGCGCCCGATGCTCAACGACCTGCGCGATTCCGGCGCTATCGAGCAGGACGCCGACGTTGTCATCGGCCTGCACCGCGAGGGCTATTACGATCAGGAAAGCTCGGATCCGTATCTGGCCGAAGCCATAGTTCTCAAAAACCGCAAGGGCCAGACAGGCACAGTGTATCTGCAATGGCTGCCCGAGTTCACCAGCTTTGGCAACCGCTCGGCAAAAACCGATGACGATTATTGATTTTATTAAGGAAAACAAGCTCATATCTCCGGGGCAGCGCGTGCTGTGCGCGGTCTCCGGCGGAGCGGACTCGATGTGCCTGCTGCATTATTTGAGCGAAAATGCGCATAGGCTTGGAATAAGCGTGTGTGCTGCAAGCTTTGACCATATGCTAAGAGGCGAGGAGTCGGCATCCGACTGCCGCTTCGTTGCCGATTGGTGCTCGAAGCACGGCATCGAATGCCTGACCGGCAGCGGTGATGTCCGCCGCAGAGCAGAGCTTGAGGGCATGAGCGAGGAGGAAGCCGCGCGCGCAAGCCGCTATGAGTTTCTCGAAAACGCGGCCGAAAAGCTCGGCTGCAGTGTCATAGCAACGGCGCATAACGCAAACGATAACGCCGAAACGATGCTGTTTAATCTCACTCGCGGCGGCGGATTAAAGGGGCTTTGCGGAATACCGCCGAAACGCGGCAATATCGTGCGCCCACTTTTGGGAACGACCCGGCAGGAAATAGAGGCGTATAACGCCGCAAACGCTATCGAATATGTAAGCGATAAGACAAATGCGAGCGACGACTACACGCGCAATGTTCTGCGCCACCATGTCACGCCAGTGCTTGAGGGCATAAATCCTGCGTTTTTCGAGGCCTGCACGCGAACGGTGCAGCTTCTGCGCGAGGATGAAGCCTGCCTCGACGATATGGCGCTTAAAGCGTATAACGAGCACTACAGATCCGGCGCTTTCCCGGCAGATAAGCTCCTTGAGCTTCCAAAGCCTGTTGCTATGCGCGTTCTGCGCATGATATGCGGAAGGTCGCTGAGCTTTACCCATGCGCAGGCTGTCTACGCCATAGCATCGTCGAGCGAGTATAGATCCGCAGATGTAAGCGGCATGCGCGTTGAATGCGACGTGGGAGTGCTCTATTTCGGCAGGGAATATTCCGTTCCGGAGTCTGTTGAGCTAAAGCTCGGCACACAGCAGCTCATTCCGGGCAGCGAATTTGCGGTAAAAAGCGAGATAATTGCTAATTACGGCAAAAAAAACGAATCATTTAATATTTTATACTTTAATTACGACAGTATTTGTGGTAGCATATCCCTTACGTCGCGAAAGCCCGGCGATAAGATAAAGCTTTGCGGCAGAGGGTGCACAAAAAGCCTCAAGGATCTGTTTTCCGAGGCAAAGCTCAGCCGCATGGAGCGTGAAACAACTCCGGTGCTGAGAGACGAAAAGGGCGTCATAGCAGTTTACGGCTTTGGCGTTGCCGAAAGATGTATTGCACGACCCGGAGACAAGGTCATCCGGGTAACAATAAATAAAACCAAGCTTACGGGGGACAATTGAAAGATGAGAAACGATATAGAGAGAGTGTTCTTCACGGCAGACGAGATCGAAGCAAAGGTCGCTGCTCTCGGCGAGCAGATATCCAAGGATTTCGAGGGCAAGAACCCCTTGTTTGTCGGCGTCCTGAAGGGCTGCTTTGTTTTCATGGCCGACCTTATGCGCCATGTAAGCATTCCGTGCTCTATGGATTTCATGGCCGTTTCGTCATATAAGGGCGGAACAAGCTCCACGGGCGCTGTCGAGATCCAAAAAGATCTCGGCCAGAATATCGAAGGCCGCCACATTATAATTATCGAGGATATCCTCGACAGCGGCAACACACTCAACTATCTGCAAAGCTATCTGATGACGAGAAAGCCTGCATCCATAACCATCGCAACGCTTATGGATAAGCCCTCGCGCAGAACAGCCCCCGTTTATGCAAAATATTCTTGTTTTGAAGTGCCCGATGAATTCGTCGTCGGCTACGGTCTCGATTATGACGAGCTTTACCGTAACCTGCCCTTTATCGGCGTGCTCAAGCCCGAGATATATACGAAATAATTCAGGCACGGATGAAATGCTTCCTGTCTAAAAGGACGTGATTAATTGAAACCTCAGCGCAACAGAGCGAGAGATATAGGCTTTTATGTTCTGATACTGGTGCTGCTTGCATGCACTCTGTTCACTCTGCTCAACCAGGAACCTGAGAATGAGCTAAGCTATGCTCAGGTAAAGGATCTTTTCAAGGAGGAAAAGGTTCAGGAATTCACTTATAACGGCTCGAAGAATCTTCTTGAGATGAAGGTTAAGGACTCGAGCGCAAAGGACGGCTATAAGACCGTATACTATAAGATGTACAGTTTCTCGCTGTTCTATGAAGAATTCGGCGAGCTTATAGACCAGCAGTACGACAAGGGCATAATCAAGGATTATCAGATTGAGCCCGTTCAGTCAACATGGTGGCTGCAGCTTATACCGTATGTCCTGTTCATCGGCTTCATGGTGTTCTGGATCGTCATGATGCAGCGAGCACAGGGCGGCGGAGGCGCAGGCGGCGCGATGAAATTCGGCAAGGCCAGAACGCGCCTCGGCAGCGAGGAGAAAAACCGCAAGACGTTCAACGACGTCGCAGGCGCCGATGAGGAAAAGGCAGAGCTTCAAGAACTTGTTGAGTTCCTCAAGGATCCCAAATCGTTTACCAAAATGGGCGCAAGAATACCTAAGGGCGTTCTGCTTGTAGGCCCTCCGGGAACAGGTAAGACGCTGCTTGCAAAGGCGGTTGCCGGAGAAGCGGGCGTGCAGTTCCTGTCCATTTCCGGCTCGGACTTTGTTGAGCTTTATGTCGGCGTCGGTGCATCTCGTGTGCGCGACCTGTTCGATCAGGCAAAGAAGGTCGCTCCGGCTATCATATTCATCGACGAGATCGACGCTGTCGGCCGTCAGCGCGGCTCCGGTCTCGGCGGCGGACACGACGAGCGCGAGCAGACCCTCAACCAGCTGCTTGTCGAGATGGACGGCTTCGGCAACAACGAGGGCGTCATCGTTATGGCGGCAACAAACCGCGCCGATATCCTCGATAACGCTCTGCTGCGTCCCGGCCGCTTTGACCGTCAGGTCTATGTCGGCATGCCCGATATAAAGGGCAGAGAGGCCATACTCAAGATCCATGCACGCGGTAAGCCGCTGGCGGACGATGTTGACCTCAAGTCCATTGCAAAGGGTACTCCCGGCTTCTCCGGTGCAGACCTTGAAAACCTGATGAACGAGGCCGCTCTGCTGGCAGTGCGACGCAAGCATCGCTTTATCACGATGGAGGATTGCGACGAGGCAATACTCAAGGTCGAGATGGGCCCCGAAAAGAAGAGCCGCAAGATGTCGGACAAGGCAAAGCGCCTTACAGCTTACCACGAGTCAGGTCATGCCATAACTTCGAAGTTCCTGCAGCACACCGACCCCGTGCACTATATCACCATCATTCCACGCGGAATGGCCGGCGGCTTTACGCTCTATCGCCCGGATGAGGACACGGAGGACTTTACCTCCAAGGCACAGATGTTCGAGCGCATCGTATCCTGCCTCGGCGGCAGAATAGCCGAAAAGCTCTTCCTTGACGATATCTCCACTGGCGCGTCCGGCGATATCCAGCAGGCGACGAGCATTGCGCGCAATATGGTGACGCGCTACGGTATGAGCGAAAAGCTTGGCCCCATCCAGTACGACAGCTCCGACCACAGCATCTTCATCGGACGTGACTTCGGCCAGACCAAGAGCTATTCCGAGGAGACCGCCGCACTTATCGACGAGGAAGTCAAGCACATTTTTGACGAGGCTTCCGCCCTGTGCGAAAAGATACTCACCGAGCACCGCGATACGCTCATCGGCGTTGCAGAGTATCTGCTTGAAAACGAGTCGATGGATCGCGAGACCTTCGATTACTACTGCGAGCACGGCACGTTCCCCGAGCCTAAGCCGGCACCTGCCATGCAGGATGATACGATCGAACGCCCGGCGCGCAAGATCGCCCGTTTTGACGATCCTCCCACTGAGGACGCCTCAGCCGGTATGGCCGACGAGCCGGACGACGGCGATAAACACTAAACAGATAAAAAATCTCTCCCGACAGGGAGAGATTTTTTGACTTATCTGCTTATTTTTTGCCGAGCTTTGCGAAGAATTTGAAGGTCATCGGCCATACGATTCCGGCAAAGAGGATAACAATGAAGTACCTCACGCCGTGCGCTATGCTGTGTCCTCCGAACAGGGCAAGCAGCGGCGCTTTGAGCACCGACTTTAGTGCAAGCAGTATAGCCAGACCGACAACGACCTTGATTATCTGCGCCCACCACACGGCCTGCGTGGGGAAGTGGACATACTTCGTGTCGATGAAGAACGTCAGCATAAGTCCGATCGCGCAAAACAGGATCATGTAAGCGTTTTTAAGGCCCGAGGCGTAGTTTTCCGCGTCTATATCGGCAGGGAAGTCGTACAGCTCGACGAAAGCAACAAATGCCGCAGCGAGAACTATGAAAATGCTGAATATTATGTAAACCTTTTTCGGACTCTTGTCCATATCGCGGAAGAACGGATATATGACGAAAACCAGGATAGTTCCGACGATGATCGAGACGCCGACATCCAGCGGAGTATGAACTCCGACGTACATACGGGAAAATGCCGTGAGCGCAATGAGAAGAATAAAAATGATCCTCAGCGCGGTGTTTTTAAAAAACCTCGCCGGTGCGCCGAAAACGGCAAAGGCATTCTGCGTGTGGCCGCTGGGGAAGGAGTAGCCCGTAGCCTCGGCGCGTGCGCTTTCGACTATCGTGAAGTTCGGATCCTTGACCCAGGGGCGCGGAATGCGAAACCACAGCTTCAGAAACTGGTTGATGATCGTTCCGGCAAAGCCCACGGTCATCATGTAATAGCCGCAGCTTTTGTTCAGACACCAAAAAACGATGATGGCGGCCGCGATAAACACCGACTCGCCGCCGAGATTTGTCACAAGCCCCATGAGCTTGTCAAAAAACGGAGTGCGTATGCTTTCAAGTGCGTAGAGTAGTTCCATGTGTCACCTCAATATTATAGATGAAAAACCGCCGTCGGGAGGCGGCGGTTTCAAAATTTTATGCTTCGTCCCTTATGCGGCGGATCACCTTGGTAAAGCGCTTCTCGTTGTAGATAACGGGAACGGGGTAGACGGGGTTAGCCTCTTCCATTGCCCACTGGCACATCTGATGAATATCCTCTTCCTTTATAAAGTCAAAGCCGGAGGGGATGTTCATGCGCTTGTTCATTGCGCGTATCTCGGCGATGAATGCCTTGGCCTTTTCCTCGTCGCTGCCGGTTGTTTTAACGCCGGTCAGTTCTGCAAGATGCGCAAGCTTTGCGTAAACCGCTTCGCCGTAGTCCTCAAGGACGATGGGGAGAATAACGGCGTTTGCAAGGCCGTGCGGAGTATTGTACAGGCCGCCGAGCGTGTGCGCAATTGCGTGGACGTTGCCGACGCCGGCACGCGTGAAGGCAAAGCCGGCCTTGAACGCGGCTGTGAGCATCTGCTGACGTGCTTCCATGTCGTTTCCGTCAGTGTAAGCGCGCTCGAGATACTTGAATATTGCAACCGTTGCTTCCTCGGCCAGGCGGATGGATTCCTTTGTGTTGTATGTCCAGCAGACATAGGCCTCAACTGCGTGGGTCAAAGCGTCCATGCCCGTTGTGGAGGTCGTTTTCTGCGGAAGATCGCGCGTTAGCTCAGGATCCAGAATTGCGTACTTGGGAACAAGGCACAGATCCATTATCGCATACTTGTGATGCGTTTCGGGGTCTGTGATAACTGCGGCAATCGTAGTCTCGGAGCCGGTGCCGGCCGTCGTGGGAACTGCGACAAAGGTCGGGATCTTGTGGCGAACCTTCAGCAGTCCGGCCATTTTGTTCACGGGGGTGTTCGGGTGTACGACTCTTGCCGCTGCGCCCTTGGCAGCGTCCATCGGAGAACCGCCGCCGATGGCAAGGAAGCCCTTGCATCCGGTCTCAAGGTATTTTTTCTGAATTTCGTTCACGACGGTTACCGTAGGGTTTGCGGAAACCTCGGAGTAATGCTCGTAGGCGATGCCGGCCTTATCCAGAGCGGCCTTCGCAATGGGGGCTATCGTCTTGCCGACGGTGCGGCCGGTGACGATCATGACCTTCTTGACGTGGTTTTTCTTGAAAAGCTCGGGAGCCTTGCTCAGCGCGCCCTCGCCCTCAACGGTGATGGGCTTGCGCCAGTAGAGGCAACGGGCGGCAACGTTGAAAACGGCCTGGAACGAGCGGTAATATGCGTTTTTAATGGCATCCATATGTAATTCCTCCCTACATTTAGATGCTTTATTTTAATATAGATACAGTGTTTAGTCAAGCGAAATGCGGAGTTGACAAATATCGAATATCGATATATAATATAGCAAACATCGATAATCGATATTTGGAGGTGAGCCGATGGCGAGAAAGAAATTTTCAACGCTGACAGAGCCGATGTTCTATCTTTTAATGTCGCTGCGCAGCGGTAAAAAATGCGGCATCGACATAAGCGAATATATCTCCCGCCGCAGCTCGGAGCGTGTTAAGCTCGGACCCGGCACGCTGTATGCGCTGCTTTCGGAGTTTGAGCAGGAGGGACTTATAAAATATGTCGGCGTTGACGGAAAGCGCAAGCTCTATGAGCTGACGCCGACAGGGGAGAAGGCATATAATGATGAGCTTATGCGGCTGAGGCAGTGCCTTGCCGACGCGAAGGAGGCGGAGAATGATGAGTAAATTTGTAAAACGTGTAATACCGTTTGAATCGTGCGATATCCCGGCGATACAGAACTGGCTTGAGGATATGGCCGAAAAAGGACTGTTTTTCAAGGAATGCGGTGTGTTTTTTGCGAAGTTTGAAAAAGGCGAGCCTAAGGATATGCGTTACAGACTCGATTTCTGCGATGTCGTTGCATGCGATATCCCGGAAGAGAAAAAGGAGCTGTATGAACGGTCGGGCTGGAACGTTGTAGGTGACTTCAAAAACGACTGCGTTGTCATCTGCACCGATGACCCCGACGCGCCGGAGATATACACAGATCCCGAGCTGCTCATTAAACCTTTAGAGAGAATAATATCAAAGTACAGGATATACCTTGCGGCGTTGTGCGTTATGCTGCTGACGGCGCTTGCGCACTGCGGCCTGCCGAATGCCGTGCGCGTGATACGCTTTCTCGGCTACATCCCAAAGCCCTTTTTTGCTGCTGTGCTCATTCTTCTGGCTCTGCTTATTGGCGAGATAATTTTCCGCGCGGCACGGCTTATTAAGCTGAAAGCAATGGCAAGACGCATTAAAAACGGCGCGGATATACCAAACGGAGAGAAAGGCGGTTTTAGCCGCGCTGTAGGCAAGGTACTCATTCCTCTGGCAATACCGATCACCGTAGCATGGGCGGCATTTGTGCTGCTGCCTGACAATGCGGCCGATTCGGATGCGGAGATCACGGACTTCTCGGCTCTGCCGTTTCCGACATGCGAGGATCTCGGCTGGAAATGCGATGAACAGCGCTCGTCGGCTTATGGCAGCGATAGTGTAGATTCGACGATAGTAAACAAAAGATACTTTCTCAGCCAAAACGGAGATGTCAACTTCCGAACCGAGTATGTCGATATGAACAGCGAGCATGCAGCCAAGCTGCTGAGTGAAGATAAGATCGAGCGGCTTAAACAATACGATGAGGCTTCGTATAACACGGCAATGCAGCGCAGATATGAGCTTGAGCGCGACGGATACGAGATAAATGACGCGCCCGAAGAGCGCATGCTATATGAATACGATGCCGACGGCGCACATGTGTTCTATTTAAGAGCCGACCACAGAGGCATGGACTTCCACAGGCAGTATATTATTATACGATATAAAAGCATATATATTGAAGTCAGCTGCGAGAGCACGGACAGATACTTGGGCGATCTCATACCTCAGTATATCGACTTGCTAAAAAGTGCAAAATAGACAAAGGCGGGAGCTCAAAGCATGGGCTCCCGTCTTGATTTCGGTATTATTCACGATTGACTTTTATTGAGATTGCTTTAAAATACTAATGTAAGAACTTATGACTAAAAGAGGGATCAGATTTGAAGAAGATAACCAGAGTTGCCCTTATAACCTCCGGCGGCGACTGTCAGGGACTCAACGCGGCCATGCGCGGCATCGGCAAGGCTCTGCACAATAAAGTCGAAAATCTTGAGATATTCGGCATGTATGACGGCTACCGCGGACTTGTTGACGGCGACTATAAATTTATGGAGCCGAAGGATTTCGCAGGTATACTCACTCAGGGCGGAACCATTCTCGGCACCTCTCGACAGCGCTATATCCCGGGAAAGGATATCGTCGATGAGAACGGCAACAGTCTCATTCCTGCTATGAAGGATACTTATAACAGGCTCAATCTCGACTGCCTTGTTATCATGGGCGGCAACGGCACGCAGAAAAGCGCAAAGCTCCTTATGGATGCGGGCATGAATGTTGTGACCCTGCCCAAGACAATTGATAACGATATCTGGGGTACGGATACAACGTTCGGCTTCCAGAGCGCCGTTGACATCGCAACGAATGTTATTGACTATATCCATTCCACGGCATCATCGCACAGCCGAGTGTTCCTCGTCGAGCTTATGGGACGCGACGCAGGCTGGCTTACACTGCATGCAGGCATCGGCTCGGGTGCGGATATTATCCTCATCCCTGAGATACCGTATGATATAAACGCAATTTTGAAGGCAGTCGATCACCGCCGCCGCCACGGCAGAAGCTTTTCTATCCTCGCAGTTGCCGAGGGTGCAAAGAGCATCCACGATCAGATACTCACCGAAGAGGAAAGCCGCAGACGCCGCGAGCAGTCCAAGCACTCGACCATATCCTACGAGATCGCGGCGCAGATCGAAGCCGAGCTCGGCCAGGAGGCGCGCGTCACCGTTCCCGGACACTATCAGCGCGGCGGCCCTCCGTGCCCTTATGACCGCGTTCTGGCAACCCAGTTCGGCACCGCTGCCGCAGACCTCATCGTCAACAAGCAGTACGGCCGCATGGTCGCCATCCAGAACGGACACATTGTGTCCATTCCGCTTGAGGAGGCCGCGAGCAAGACGAAATTCCTGCCCATCGACCATCCTCTTATTCAGGTTGCACGCGATATCGGCATATCCTTCGGCGACTGATAACACTAAAAAAACCGCCCATCGGGCGGTTTTTTTTCATCTCTATAACTGATTTAGTATTTAAACGGCTTTTTCTGCTGCTTGCACCAGGTTTTCAGAACAAAGCGCGTCGGCAGGAGCTTAACGCCGAGAACCTGCAATCTCTCCGGCAGACCGAGGATAGAGACAGGCTTGTTGCGGTGCATGTCCTTCACGGCCTTTTCTATGACTTCCTTCGGGCCGTAGTAGCGGTTAAAATAGCTGACGGTGTTGTCGTGTATCGCATGGCTGAAAAACTCTGTTTTTATCCAGCCGGGGCAGACCGCCATGACGCGGATATTGCGCTCGGCAAGTTCAACGCGCAGCGCCTTTGAAAAGCTCAGAACATATGCCTTCGACGCACCGTAAACGTTAATATACGGAACAGGCTGGAACGACGACATCGAGCCCATGTTGTATATCTGTGCCCCGTCCGGCATGTAGGGGAGGGCGATATACGTCATGCCCGTCAGCGCACGGTCGTTCAGGTCTATTATCTCAAGCTGCTTTTCCATATCCATCTCGGTGTAGGTTCCGAAGAGACCGAAGCCGGCCGCATTAACGAGCACTCTGACCTCGGGCTTTTCTATATCAAGCAGCGCCTTGAACTGGCTGAGGCTGTTGCGGTCGAGAAGATCGAGGATTACGGGGCGTATCTTTGCCCTGACCTGCGGCTGAAGCTCAAGCAGCCTGTCCTCGCGCCGGGCAATGACCCACAGCTCGTCAAGCTCCATATCCTTATCTATTGCGTAAACAAATTCTCTGCCCATGCCGGAGGAGGCTCCGGTGATAACGGCGATCTTTTTCATAATTGGCTCCCTTCGTGATTAAAGGCACAGTTTTAGCTGTGCCTTTTGCTGTTATTCCTTGACTTCGAATGCTTTAAGGCCGTTGACGAGGATGTTGCACAAGGTTTTTGCCAGAACCTCGGCCGTAACGTCAAAATCCTCAAGTATCCACAGATTGTATGCGTGCATGACACCGCCGGAGATGAAGCGTGCGTATATTGTTGCAGCCTCCTCGCCGCCCCAGCGCTCAACAAGCTCCTTGTCGGCAAGAATGTATTTTGTCAGCCATGTTTTCAGATTTATGCCGAGATCATAGACGTTTACAAACTTAAAAAGTCTCTTTGCCGGGTCGCGGCTTGCAATCATCATATCCGCCGCCATCAGCATGATGGGATACGGATCCTTTTCCAGCTCGCTTGCGGTGTAGTCGCCGAAAAGATAGTCGGCATGATCAAAAAGATCGCTAATAAGCTGCTGACGCACATCCTCAAGATTTGAAAAATGCGCATAGAAAGTGCCGCGGCTGACATTGGCACGCTTTAGCAGCTCATTAACGGTGATCTGCTTGAAGTCTTTTTCATACATTATGTCCAAAAGGGCATCCTTTATCGCCTTCTTGGACTTCTCGACCATTCGATTGTTTGTGCTCATAAATAATTTCCACCCCTGAAAATCGTTTATTTGTTCAACATTATATTGATGGTCTAATTGTAACCGAAGAGTGCAATAATTTCAATAGCTAAAGCGAAAAATGTTTAAAAATATATTTTAAATGCAATAACGTATAGCTATATACAAAACGGTGAAAATTGTACAAACTGCAAAAGAGAAACGGAACAAATTTGTTAAAACGTACAAAGTTGAACTTATTGGATAGAAAAGTATAAAAACATAATTGACAAAATGCCTGAATAAGTTTATCATTAGACAAAACGAAGCAAAAAGTTTAATTTCAAATTGCATAACGTGAGGAGGAAGAACAATGTGCAAACTGTTAAAACCATCGGTTGAGAAACCGTGGCTGAAGTTCTTTTCGGAAGAGGCGAGGGAAGCGTCCGTTCCGCAGAACACCATCTATCGTCACCTGCGCGAGAATAACGAAAACGGACTCGGCGACACGGCGCTCAACTATTTCGGCAGAAAGATCAGCTACGGAACACTGCTGACCGAGGCCGACCGTGCAGCCGGAGCTTTCGCGGCCGCCGGTATTAAAAAGGGCGATATAGTCGCCGCGGCGACCGTAACGATTCCCGAGATGGTCTATGCGCTGTACGGCCTCAACAAGATCGGCGCCGCTCCGCTGATAATTGATCCGAGAACAAGTGCGGCCGGGGCGATGAGCTTCATAAAAGAAACCGGTGCGAAGATATTTATAGTGATCGACCTCTACTATGAAGTCCTCAAGGATGCGCTGTTTGAGTCCGGCGTTGAGAAGATAGTTGTTATCTCCGCCGATACCTCGCTGCCCAAGTCGATAAGGTTTTTAAAGCAGCTCAAAATGCCGGCTCCGAAGATACCAACAAATGATAAGGTGCTGACGTGGACTCAGTTTTCAGCGACCGGCGTTGGCGTCGAGACCGAGACCGCGGAATACGGCGACAACGAGCTTGCAGCCGTTACACTGACCGGCGGAACGACCGGCGCACCCAAGGGCGTAATGCTCTCGAACGACGGCTTCAATGCGATCGCGTTTGATTTCAGGCACTGCGGCGTTTCCTACAAGCGCGGCCAGCGCTTTTTGAATATCATTCCGATGTTCTCATCCTACGGTATCGTATCGAGCCTGCACATGCCATTGTCCCTCGGACTTGAGGTAGTCATCATTCCCAAGTTTGATCAGGATAAGGTCGGCTACTATGTTAAGAAATACAGACCCGAGCACACACTGCTTGTTCCTGCGCACTATGAAAAGCTCATGAACAGCAAGGAAATGGCAGGCGGCTTTGACCTCAGCTTTTTCCGTACCGCAGGAAGCGGCGGCGACACGATGAACGCCGGTCTCGAGGCAAAGCTCAACAGCTTTCTTGAAAGCCGTGGCTGCCGCTATCCTCTTTCTCAGGGCTACGGCATGAGCGAGGTATCCTCGGCTGCATCCTGCTGCTGCAACGGAAACTTCAAGAGCCTGTCGGTCGGCTATCCTCTGCTGACAACGACTATCGGTATTTTTGAGCCGGGCACGGATAATGAGCTTGACTACGGCGAAGAAGGCGAGATCTGCATAAGCGGCCCGTCGATCATGCTCGGCTACCTTAACAATAAGGCCGAGACCGAAAACGTCATTCGCCGCCACGCCGACGGTACCCTGTGGGTTCACAGCGGCGACATCGGACATATGGATTCCGATGGATTTGTCTACATAAAGGGAAGAATAAAGCGCATGATAACGCTTTTTAACGGACATAAGATATTCCCGACGCATATCGAAAGTGTGCTCGGCCGTCATCCGCTCGTTTCAAGCTGCGCCGTAGTGGGCGTGAATGATACGACCCATGCTCAGGGGCAGCTTACGCTTGCGGTGATCGAAACAAGTGAGACCTCGCTTGAAAAGCAGCTTGCAATAAAAAATGAGCTTTACGAAATGTGCCGCCAGGAGCTTGAAGGTCCGGCAAAGCCCTATGATGTGATATTCATTGATTCCATGCCGCATACCGGAATGGGCAAGATAGATTATCTCAAGCTCGCAGAGGACTACAATAATGAAAATAAAAACGAAACAGAAGCTGTCTGAACGACAGACCGTAGGTAAACAGATGAAACATACAAAAAGAATACTGAGCTTCGCGCTTGTTCTGATAATGGTTTTTGCACTCTGCGCGCCTGCGCTGGCCGACAGAAGCTATGAGCCGTATAAATACTACATGTGCGTCGGCGACAGCATCGCCGCAGGCTGCTCGCTCACCAAAGACGGCAGCGAGACCTATTTTGATCAGGAAACCGATGACTATACCACGGTGTATAATCCCGATTATATCTATTATGGCTATGACTACACCGCTGTGCCCACGGCATACCACAGCCTTGTTGCCGATGCGCTGGATGCAAAGCTTTTGCAGTATGCTCGCAGCGGACTGCGCGCCGTGGAATTCAGATACTTCCTCGAGGGCGTCTATAACGATTACGACAAAACACGCATTTGGGGCAATACCTACTTTGACAATGACGGCAACGGCTTTACACTTGCAGACCTCGACGCAATGAATGCGAAGATGAACTACACGGAAGCTGTTAAGAAAACGAATGTCATCAGCGTAAACGTCGGCTCAAACGATGTCTTTTCATTCACCCTGAATCTTGCCCTTCAGGAGATGACCGATAATGCAAACAATGATGCCCTCAAGGATATTAAGGACTTCCTCAATAACGGCGGCGCGCTCGGAACGGCTTTCGGCAAGCTCATTGAATACTGCCAGAGCGTCGGCCAGATGGCAAAGCTCACAACTCTTATAACTACGACCTTTGCAAGGGCTTATGAGCAGTTTGAGGAAAACTACGATGCAGTGGTCAAGAAAATATATGAACTTAACCCGGATATCACATTTGTCGCCGTCGGCGTTTTCAACCCCTTCAAGCACTTCCGCCTTTCCGACGGCAGCAATCTCGACCTGAGCGGTCTTGCTCTGCCTATAGTCACGGCGATAAATAACCATCTCAGGCAGCTTTCTTATAAATACGATAACTTCTATTATTCCAACGTCGTCGGTACCGAGACATACGACATGAATTACAACGATAAGTATTTCTGGGAGTACTTCGCGCTGAAGGTTCACCCGACTCTGGGCGGCCATCAGTACATGGCTCAGCAGATCCTCAGTGTGCTTCCCGAGCGCGGAACTCTGCCCTTTGTGGATGTTCCGGCAGACGCATGGTACTATGACGAGCTTTACTACGCATGGTTTAACAGCCTTATAAAGGGCACAACGGAAACCACGTTTGATCCTGCCGCAACAACTACTCGCGCCCAGCTCGTGACAGTGCTCTACCGCATGGCAGGCTCGCCGAACGTGAGCGGTCTGACAGAGCCGTTCACCGACGTTTCCGACACTCACTGGGCAAGAGACGCGATAATCTGGGCGTATGAAAGCGCATTCATAAAGGGCTATGACGCAACTACCTTCGGCCCTGAGGACGGACTTACTCGCGCTCAGCTCGTAACGATCCTGCATAGATACGCAGGCTCGCCTGCGGCAAGCGGCGACCTCGGTGTGTTCTCCGACTCTGCCGATATTGCCTCGAGTTACCGCAATGCTGTCCGCTGGGCAGTGGCAAACGGCGTAGTCAACGGGTATAACGACGGCTCTTTCCGCCCGGACACGGTTATAACGCGCGCCCAGCTTGCGGCCATCCTCGCAAGATTTGACCGTATGTGATGCAGCGAAAAGCTGATAATCATAATCCCCCCCGATCCGCGGTTCTTCCTGTCATAAAGACTTCCTTTTCTTCCTCACAACGCCGCGGATAAGGCCGGCCACTCATGTGGCCGGTCTTTTCAGCGTATCAAAAAAGTCTGTGACTTTTTTGCACGCTTCAAAAACGCCACATTTTTTGCGAAAACAAGTTTTCACGAAAAATCTCGCTACGCTCGTCAAAAAGTCCGTACCGGACATTTTTGATGGCTATAATCTTCTGATTACGAGCGGGGCCTTTTTCTCGCTGAGGCGCCGCTTCGCTACCCCTCGAGCTCCCCTGCTGCTCTATTATCTTTCATTTGCAGTATAGTTTTTCAACGGCCATTTTTATGTGTATTTTACCGCTCGTCGGCATCATATACAGTGCGAGCAAGCCGGGATAATCACAAATCACGCAAAATGCTTCGCATAAGACGCTCGTTGATGCACAAAAGTAGCGAAAATGTCTATCAGCCGGAATTTATCCGGCTGATTTTTGTTTGTTTTTCATATATGGCTTGTTAAATGTGCTTTTTTCTGTTAAAATAAAAAAAGTCATGTTATGGGAGGCAGAGCAATGCCTGCAAAAAAGCGAAGCAGAAGCAACTCAAAACAGGTTTACATAATATGCGCAATAGTAACGCTTGCGGTGCTCGGCGTTATATTCGGGATACACAAATATAAGATAGCGCAGATAGCGCCGGTGTATCAGATCCGCGTTGACGGGCTTGACGCCGCAGCTCCGGCCGAGGCGCAGGCTGCCTGCCGCGCCGATCACGCGCGCTTTGCCGAGCAGAGCCAAAAGTACTCGGGCTGTGCTTGGGTGTGGGCAGGGAAAAAGACCATGTATCTTGTTAAGCCCGAGGCTTTGGAGCTCGACGCCTCCGCCGAGGAAACCGGTTTTACGGCCGTGAGCTTTCTTAACGCAAGCGGAAAGCGCCTGCACGGATTTATCATCGACCCTGCGACCGAGCCTGTTGAGCTTGGCAGGATAAAGATAAGCGACGCAAAGGAATATAACTATGATAATGTCAGCATGACAGTTCGCGTCGGTCTGCGCAGCGGCGATATTAAATACGAAAACGCCGTGTACCTTTGGGAAAAGGACACGGATATTGTCCTTGCCGTAAGGCCGGATACATATAAAAAGGTTGAGGGCAGCATAGTAAGCTTCACCGATGACGGAAACGTGACCCACACATGCTACGTCCTTGATACTGAGATCTGAAGGTTGGAAAATAGATGGCAAATGCCGTGATGGAAACGGGCGCGGACGCAAAGCGCCTGTTTGAAATTGTAAAGGTAATATCAAAATATAAGGTAACTCAGGGCGTAAGCCCGGAAAAGCTGTGCGACATGTTCAAGGAGCTTGGGCCGACCTTCGTTAAGCTCGGGCAGCTTCTCTCCATGCATCCGGAGATCATCCCCATGGAGCACTGCAAAAAGTTAGAGAGCCTGCGCACGGATGCCTCGCGCCTTGTAACGGCGCAGATACGCGAGATAATCACTGCCGAATACGGTCGCCCGTGGAGTCAGGTTTTCAAGCAGATCATGCCGTATCCCTTGGGCGCGGCGTCGATCGCGCAGGTGCATGAGGCAGTTCTGCTTGACGGGACGCATGTCGCCGTCAAGATCCAGCGCCCGGAGATATACTCGGTCATGGAGCGCGACGTTCGACTTTTGAAAAGCGCACTGAATGTCGTTAAGCTCAAAAAGATCAATAATGTCATGGATCTCGGCGAGACTATCGACGAGGTGTGGGCTGTCGCGCAGGAGGAAATGGACTTCGAGCGCGAGGCAGCGAATATCCGCCGTGTGCGTGAAAATATCGAGGGCATAAAATATGTCTATTGTCCGAAGGTGTATGACGAGCTTTCAACAAAGCATATCCTCGTCATGGAATACATCGGCGGCTTTGAGCTGACAGATAAGGCCGCGATGGAGCAGCAGGGCTACGATGTGCAGGAGGTCTGCACGAAGTTCATAAATAACTATATAAAGCAGTTTGCAGAGGATAGATTTTTCCACGCCGATCCGCACCCCGGCAATGTCCGCGTGTGGGATGGGCGCATAGTCTGGCTTGACCTTGGCATGATGGGAACGCTGACCAAAGCCGATGCCGAGCTTATCAAGGTCTGCATGAAGGCGATATTCAGCAACGACTATGTAAGCTTTGCCGATGCCGTACTTAACATCTGCGAGCACGACCCCGAGCTTGACCGCGAGGCGTACTATGCGCGTATGCAGGCGTATTTGGACAAATACAGGGTCATATCCATGGCGCAGATGAGCAGCACGGTCGATATTTTTGCCGATCTTTACCGCATCGCGCGTGACTTTGGCATCAAGGTGCCGAAATCATTCACAATGTTCTGGCGCAGCCTGTCGATCATGGAGGGAACGGTTTCAGACCTGTCGCCTAAAACCGACCTTGCCGCGATCATCGGCAGGCACATGGCGGCTCAGGCTATGGTCAAGGGCGTGGCCGGCAGCATAACGCGAAAAATATCCCACCGCAAGCTCATATCCGGCAGCGCGCTGCATTATAACGGCAACGATCTCGAGCCGGACGAGGAATTTGACGAAGATATTGACGAGCCCGAAGAGTGGCTCGATGGAGATACGGAAGAATAGTAGATGGAATGGGGGAGTCCTCCGGACGCGGACCGGGGGACTTTCTCTGTCCGCCGAAAAAACACACAAATGCAGGCCTGCAAATTTGTCGAGTATCACTATTTATAAAACGGGTAAAAGGTGGTATACTGTCTTTACAGAGGGCAATGCAGAGGTCATTATCCCACCCGGCCGGCATAATGCAGGGCCGCGGCCTCGCTTTCGGGAGAATATGCCCCACAAAATACAAACGCACCGCACGGTTATCCCCCGTGCGGTGCAACTTTATATATTCAGGTTGTCAACTCCGTTTCGCATCTCGAACAGAAATGCGATGAAGCTTTTCATGTACGGGATAAACTCGCCCGAATCGATCATCGACATGACCTCGTCGAGCGTCGCCCAGCGCGCGTCCATGACCTCCTCGGCCTGAAAAACAAGCGAGGAAAGCTCAATGTCATTCACAATGATGTAGTAGTCGTCGAAGCCGTCCTCGAAGTTCACCGTCAGCCGCGGCCGAAGGTCGGAAAAGTCGACGTCAAGCCCAAGCTCCTCGCGCAGCTCGCGGCGCATTGCCTGTCGGCTCGTCTCGCCGGAAAGCGCACTGCCGCCGACGGTGACGTCCCATTTCTCGGGAAATGTGGCCTTTTGTGTGCAGCGCTGCTGGATGAGCAGTCTGCCGTCCGTGCTGAAGATCGCGACGTGCACGACCATGTGGTAAAGCCCCTCCGGGTGCTTCTCGCCTCGGATTACGCTTTTTCCGGTCGGTATTCTGTCAACGTCGTATGCGTCCCATGTTTCCATAATTATCACCCGGAACACAGTAGCATTTTTTCGCCGCCGCGTCAAGAGAATGTCGCGTTCCGTCGAAAATAACTGCTTTACATCGGCTGTGCGATTTGCTATAATATTTGGGCATTATAAATGCGCCCGTAGCTCAGCTGGATAGAGTGTCAGACTCCGACTCTGAAGGTCGTGGGTTCGAATCCCGTCGGGCGTACCATTAAGAAAAGCCAGTGTTATCAATGCTTTTAGGCATTTTTACACCGGCTTTTTTTATCGCTTTTTCAGATATCGTTTCATATGCGGAAGATCCTTTCTGCCAGAACCTTCAGCCGCTTTGCAAAGCCAGTGGGCGCATGCGCCGGTTCTGCCGGAATGTGCGGCGACTGATGTATGAACGTATCCTGCGAGTCAAACGGAACCGCGCTGTGCTTGCGGCAATAGGAGCCGTCCGGCAGCAGCGAACTTGCCTTGGCCGTGTCACGAAGCTGGGAGTCGAGTATCCATTTAAGCTGCTCGCGCAGCCGCGGATCATACACAGGACACGCGATCTCCACGCGGCGATTGAGATTTCTCGTCATGAGGTCGGCAGAGGAAATGTAAACCTCGGCGCTATCACCGCGACCGAACAGATAGATCCGGGCATGCTCCAGAAAGCGCCCGACCACACTGGTGACATGAATGTTCTCCGTATCGCCGGAGATGCCGGGAAGGATACAGCAGATGCCGCGGATGATGAGCTGCACCTCGACCCCGGCACGGGAGGCCGCTGCCAGCTTGTCGATGATCTCTCGCTCGGTGACGGAATTTGCCTTGATGCAGATGTATCCATCCCTGCCCAAGGCAATCTGCCGGTCGATTTGTTGCAGAAGCATGCTCTTGATGCCGAACGGGGAGACGCACAGCTCGCGATATGTTCCGTCCAGCTTGTTTACCAGCATATTGCGGAAGAATGCCGCCGCATCCTCACCGATGGCGGCGTTCGCCGTCATCAGACTCAGATCCGTATACATGGCGTTCGTTTTTTCGTTGTAGTTTCCCGTGCCGATCTGCGTCAGGTAGCTGGTTTTGTTATGGCTGCGGATTGTGATGAGACAGATCTTGCTGTGGCATTTGAAGCCCTCCGTGCCGTAGATGACCTGACAGCCGGATTCCTCCAGCATCCTGGCCCAGGAGAGATTGTTTTCCTCGTCAAAACGGGCGCGCAGCTCCATCAGCACCAGAACCTCTTTCCCGTTTTCTGCTGCGCGGCATAGGGCCTGCGCAATTTTGGAGGAAGAGGCCAGCCGATAGATCGTGATCTTGATGGACAGCACCTGCGGATTTTCCGCTGCCTCGTTCAGCAGCCGCAGAAACGGCTCCACGGAGTCATACGGGTAAAACAGCAGCCGATCCTGCTGCTGAATCTGCGAAAGCATGGGCTGCTCTCGCAGCAGATCCTCTGCCCAGCGAGGATGATACGCCGGATACAGAAGCCGCGCAGAACGGTCTTTTGGCAGCTCGCCGATCAGCCGGAACACATACCGCAGGTTGAGAGGGCTTGTATCCACGAAAACCTGATGCGTTTCAACGCGGACGAGCGAGGAAAGGAGCGACTGAAATTCCTTGGAAACCGATGCACTCAGCTCCAGCCGCACCACAGCAAGGTGGTCGCGCTGCTTGAGAAGCTTTTTCATCTGACGGCGGAAGTCTGCATCACTGTCTTCAAATTTCTCGTCGTCAAAGCTGATGTCTGCGTTGCGCGTGACCGCGAGGATGCAGCTTTCCTTCACACTGTAGGTGTCAAACAGCGTCGGCAGCCAGCGCAGGAGAACGTTCTCCGTGCGCACGAAGCGCGTTCCGTCAGACAGCAGCAGATAGGGCGGCACATTGTCCGGCACAGGAACAATGCCAACCGCCTTATGCCCCTTCTTATTTTCCAGCAGCGCCGCAGCATAGAGGTGCTTGTTAACCAGGTGCGGCACCGGATGATTGGGGCCTATGAGGATCGGAGAGAGCACGGGCAGTAGCTCGGACTTGAAAAAACGGTTCACCTGCTTAAGCTCTCCGGCATCCAGCGCGTCCGGCGAAACATCGGCAATTTGGCTGCGCTCCAGCTCTTCCATGACTCCATTATAGATCTGCCGCTTCATGGCAAGCAGACCCGGAACTGCGTGATAGATGTGGTGCAGCTGCTCTTCCGGCGTCCAGCCGGTTTTGTTGTCCTTGTCATCCGGAGTCATACGGGCAATGTCAAACAGACTTCCCACGCGCACCATGAAAAACTCATCCAGGTTGCTGGAGAAAATGGAGACAAATTTCAGCCGTTCCAGCGCCGGTACAGCCGGGTCTGCCGCTTCCTCCAGCACTCGCCGGTCAAAGCGCAGCCAGCTCAGCTCCCGGTTTTGGGCGTATCGGTATTGCTCTTTAATATTTTTTGGCATAGGTAACCTTCCCGGACGCCGTATTTGCTGACTATGAGCTGCTGAGCATGGAACAAATGGAATGTGTGCTGTAAAATCAGCAGTCCCGGGATCAGCGTGTGGATCCGCTCCGCTTCCAGCCGCAGGATCAGATCAATGGCATCCTTTTTTCCGCTGCAAAGGAATTCGCACAGACCATCGAGCTGCTCGTCGGTCATGCTGCGGCAATCCTCGGAGCTTTTGTAATAGTGCTGTGCCAGCTTCAGTGCGGCGCGCGCCGTGCCGCCTACGCCGACGATCAGCGGACGCGGATCGAGCGCGCCCTCGCTCACATCCAGCGTTCCGGCAATTTCATGCCTCAGGCGCTTGAGAGAGCCTTCTCCGGGCAGGATCTTTTTCACGCAGCGACGATACAGGCTCAAAGAGCCGATTGGGAAGCTTGCAAAGTCCACGGGCGTTCCGCTGTCAAATGTAACGATCTCTGTGCTTGCGCCGCCAATATCCAGAAATGCGCCGCTGGTCATGTGCAGCTCCTGCATGGCGCCCGTGTAGCCAAGGAGCGCCTCTTCTTCGCCGCTGATGATTTCCACCGAGTAGCCTGTAGCTGCGAGAATGACGGACAATGCCTGCTGGGTATTGCAAACATTGCGCAGGGAAGCCGTGGCAAACACACGAACAGAGTCGATCTCCAGCGTTTGCAGAATACCGCGGAAGGTCAGCAGTCCCGTGCAGGCACATTCGATGCCCTCGGCGCTGAGTGTTCCGTCCTCCACATATCCGGCAAGACCGGCCATGATCTTTTCCCGGAACAAGATTTTGAAGCGCTGCTGCTCCGTTTCGTAGAGCGTCAGCCGGATGGAGTTGGAGCCGATGTCAATAACAGCCTGCTTCATTCCGCGTCACCGACAGCCTCGGCGGTCTCTTCCGGCACGGCGCTTTGCTGCGCGGCAGCTTCCGGTGCGCGGAATACCAGAATAGCTTTTGCGGAGTTCGTCAAGGAGAAAGTGACCAGCTCCCAGCCCACACTTGCCATTTCATTTGCTCTTTGCTCAATGGCTGCGGCCATTTTCTTTGCCTTGGGCGCGTAATCGATAACAATCGTTTTGTAAGCCATATATCATACCTCGTTTCTGATTTCTTAAAATATGATTTCCGGTTTGGCGGAAAATTTTTCAGAATAATAATCAAGTATAAATGCGGAATGTAAATTGCACGGCTCGAAGTGAGTAAAATGCAAGTAAAATCTAAATAGAAAAGTTCCCGGCATACCACGGAGAATGGTATGCCGGGAACTTGTGTTTTTTATCGCTTTTTCACTGTTCGCTTTTTGCTTTGCTAAGGCGCGTCTGTCTTGCCTGATTGTATTTCATGGAGTAGTTTCTCAGACATTCGTGCAGCATAAGCGCGGCGATGTCGGCGGACTTTTTAAGCTCGCTGTCCGATAAATTCAGTTCGGACAGGGCACTTTTGAGGCTCTTGCTGTTTATGAGGGCTGCGGCCATAATGGCTTTCCACTCGGCAGCTGCCGCAATTGCAGACATTGCACTGACGATGCTGCCCGGAATTTCCGGAGCGGTATAGAAACCGCATTGGCTTATAATGTCGCGCTCAACAAATATTGCAAGCCGGAGAAATACATAGCCGCCCTCGTCCTGCATGCAGCTCTCTGCGCCGGGTGACGCGGACATTTCAGTTCCGTCGGCTCGCAACAAAACACCGCCGCCGATTTTTGCTTTATCTGTTGCCATGTTGATCCTTTCCGCTGCACACAGGGCAGCCGGGGAGCTTTACAATGCTGTGGTCCTGAAACACGTTATCCCACAGGTCAACGTACAGAAGCGTTTTGCGCACGGAGCTGCTTGCAAAGCCGTGCGTTATTATCTTTATCGCTTCGGTTGCCTGGATCGCCGCGATAAACGGCGCGGCGGTGCTGAGTATGCCGTGCGTGCCGGCTATCGGATATGTGCCGCGCTTCGGCGTTTTGCCGGGCATCAGACAGGCAAAGCACGGTCCGCCCGGCACGATATTCATCGTCATACCCTGACTCTGCACAACTCCGCCGTATATCCACGGAATGCCGCGAGGTACGCAGCAGTCGTTAATTATCTTGCGCGCCTCAAAATTGTCGCTTGCGTCAATGACGATATCGGCGCCGCCGAGCAGGGCAGAGGCGTTGCCCTCCGTGAGCCGTTCGCGCGACGATGTGACTGAAATATCGCTGTTGATTTTCCTGAGATGCTCGCAGGCTGCGTCGGCCTTACTGCGCCCGATATCGCCCTCCTCAAAAAGCGTTTGACGCTGAAGGTTGCTCAGCTCGACAATGTCATTGTCGATGATGAGTATATGTCCGACTCCGGCGCGCGCAAGATACGACGAAGCCGCCGTGCCGAGCGCGCCCTGACCTACTATGGCAACGTGCGCACGGCCGAGCTTTTCCTGCCCTGCGTGATCGATATACGGCAGACGGATCTGCCTGTCATATCTATTGTTCTGATCCATTTTTCTTCACCGCTTTTCATACATTCCGAGCAGGGTCTTATAATCCTCCGGTGTGTCGGCGTCGCGAAGAGAGCCGGGGTCGTTGACGGGGATCTCAATCATAGTTTCTCCGCACGCGGCCATCGCTTTTCCGAGGCCGCCGTCGCCGTTATACGCTAAAATTCCGTCAACGAGCCTTGCTGCGATCAGTATCGGGTGTCCGCGCCTGCCGTCGCACACGGGGCAGGCAAGCTCAGCTCCGGAATCAATGAGGGCGCGCGCGGTCGAGGCTTCAAACAGCGGAACGTCAACCGGTGTGAAAAGTATCCTGCCGCACTTATCCTTCAGATAATTAAGCCCCAATGCAGCCGAGTCGAACATCTGCGTTGAAGCATAGCGCTCGTTTCGGATAAACGTCAGGCCGCAGCCCTCAAGATGCCGCTCCAAAGCGTCGGCATTATGCCCGGTTATCATTACGATCTCCTCGGCTCCTGCCTGCCGGAGCTTTGAGACTATGCGCTGTGCTATGGACTGTGAGCCGATGCTCAGCAGAGGCTTGAAATCCCCCATGCGCGACGACATGCCGGCCGCAACTATTACCGCACCTATACTCATATTATATCCTCCATTGTAAACCATTATTTGCGCAGCGGCACCGAGCTGCCGAGCACGGACAAAAACTGCTTGAGAACGGGGTTTGAGTTCGAGCTTTGCCACGCGGCGATTATATCTTCCTTCTCGCACTCGCCGACGAGCGGAACGAAAACAAGGTTATCCGCGTCGTACAGCTTGTCGGTGAAATAATCCGGCAGTATCGATATGCCCTCCTGAGCGGCGACCATCATGAGAATGCATTCGGCGTCGCACGAGCGGAAGAGAATATTCGGCTTGTAGCCTGCGTCCTTGTAAAGCTGCATGAAGAATGCGTCGCCGTAGGAATCGTTAGAAGCGTCGGGCGACATATACAGTATGCTTTCGCCCTTGAGATCCGCGCGGCTTAGACGCCGCCTGCCGGCAAGGGGATGCTCGTCATAAAGGGCAACAACAAGCCGTGCGCTTTCAACGCCTATGTATTCCACATCCTCCTGCGCTTTTAGGTTCGTACTGTCCCAGGTGAAGATGATGTCATACTCCTGCTGCATAAGCCCGGCTGCCAGAACATCGGTCGAGCAGCGGTAAAAGCTTATAAGCGCGTTTTGGTTTTGCAGATGAAACGAGCGCATGAGCACCGAAAGATCGCTGCGCTCGTAGCCGCGGACAAAGCCCACGCGCAGTGTCCCGGTAAGCCCGGTGGACGCATCGTGGACGCGCTCGACGGCGCTGCTCATCCTGTCGAGTATGGCGCGCGCTTCGCCCAGAAAAATTTTGCCTGCCGGGGTGAGCGAAACGGGGCGCGTTGAGCGGTCAAACAGTGCGCAGCCGAGAGATTCCTCCAGCAGCTGCATCTGCTGCGTGATGGCGGTTTGGGATATATAAAACTGCTCGGCGGCCTTCGTGAAGCTTCGGCTTTCGGCCGCTGCGACGAAGTATCTAAGCTGATTTCTGTTCATTATATGCCTCGAAATAAGTTTTTCTTATTTTAGCATACGGAAACTGCCCTTGTAAACTGCTGATTTTTCGACTAAAATAAGCAATAGCTTTTTTGAGAGAGGTATTTGTATGAAGAGAGAATCATTCGGCTCCAGACTCGGATTTCTGCTTGTCAGCGCAGGCTGCGCTATCGGCATCGGAAACGTCTGGCGCTTTCCTTACATAACGGGTCAAAACGGCGGCGGCTATTTCGTCCTGTTTTACCTTATCTGCCTTGTTGTCATGGGAATCCCCGTGCTGACGATGGAGCTTGCCGTCGGCCGTGCGAGCCGGCAGAGCGCCGTTCTGGGCTACAAGGCGCTTGAAAAACCCGGCAGCAAGTGGCACATCCACGGCTGGTTCTGCCTTATCGGCTGCTATCTGCTGATGATGTATTACACAACCGTGGCCGGCTGGATGGCAAGCTATTTCGGAAAATTCCTGACCGGCGTGTTCCATTCGGGCATGTCGGCCGATGCAACGAGCGCCGTGTTCGGAAACCTTCTGGCATCTCCAGGCGAAATGGCGATATGGACCGAGATCGTCGTTGTTGTAGGCTTTATCGTGTGCAGCTTCGGCCTTAAAAAGGGTCTTGAGCGCATATCGAAATTCATGATGCTCGCGCTGCTTGCGCTGATAATCGTGCTTGCCGTTCACAGTCTGACGCTTTCCGGTGCGGCAGAGGGCATGAAGTTTTATCTGCTCCCGTCCATTGATACCATTCGCAAAAACGGCTTCGGAAGCCTCATCACGGACGCTATGAATCAGGCGTTTTTCACCCTCAGCCTTGGTATTGCTGCAATGGAGATATTCGGCAGCTACATGAGCGATAAGCACACGCTCACCGGTGAGGCAGCACGAATCTGCGCGCTGGATACCTTCGTTGCGCTTATGGCGGGAACGATCATCTTCCCGGCCTGCTTCTCGTTCGGCGTATCGCCCGAGCAGGGACCGTCGCTGATATTTGTTACTCTGCCGCAGGTGTTTGTCAACATGGCCGGCGGCCGCTTCTGGGGCGCACTGTTCTTCCTGTTTATGATCTTTGCAAGCTTTTCCACGGTGCTTGCGGTTTTCGAGAATATCATTGCAGTATGCATGGATACCTTCGGCCTGAGCCGCAAGACGGCCGTTGCGATAAACTTTGTGCTTCTTGCGCTGTTGAGTCTGCCGTGCGTATTCGGCTATAATATCTGGAGTGATCTGCACCTTATCGGCGGCAGGGATGTGCTTGATACCGAGGACTTCCTCGTGTCTAACCTGCTTCTGCCTATAGGCTCTCTTGTTTATTTGCTGTTTTGCGTCAGCAAGTGGGGCTGGGGCTTTGATAAGTACATTGCCGAGGTCAATAAGGGCACCGGCATCCGTCTTTCACCCAAGCTCAAGCCGTATTTCCAGTGGATACTGCCGATACTTATACTAATAATCCTCGTCCAGGGACTTATATAAATTTCAAAGCCGGCCGAAAGGCCGGCTTTTTCATTTACAGAACGGAGCAAATGTGTTATGATATTTTATTATTAAAATATCAGGAGAAAACGATGCTGGATAAACTTAAACAGCTTGATAACAGATATTCCGAGCTTGGCCAGCGCATGGAAAACGGCGAGATCTATGCAGACCCGGCGGCATATACCAAATGCGCACGGGAAATGAAAGAGCTTGAGCCGATAGTTACGGCATACAGAGAGTATGTCAAGTGCGAAAAGACCATGCATGACGCCGAGGAGCTGATGTCCGACCCTGAGTTCAAGGAGCTTGCCCAGGAGGAATATAACGACGCAAAGCAGCGCATCGGTGAGCTTGGCGAGCAACTTAAAATCCTGCTCCTGCCCAAAGACCCGAACGATGAGCGCAACGTCATAATGGAGATCCGCTCCGGCGTCGGCGGCGAGGAAAGCTCGCTTTTTGCGTATGATCTATTCCGCATGTATTCCATGTATGCTGAGAGCAAGGGCTGGAAGATCGATATTGTTAATATTAACGAAACGGAGCTTGGCGGCATAAAGGAAATGAGCTTTGTCGTCGAAGGGCAGGGTGCATATTCGCGCCTGAAGTTTGAAGCCGGCGGCCATCGTGTTCAGCGCGTTCCGGAAACCGAGTCCGGCGGCAGGATACATACCTCGGCGGCCACCGTTGCGGTTTTGCCCGAGGCTGAGGAGGTCGAGTTTGAAATTAATCCTGCCGATCTTCAGATCGACACCTATCGTTCGTCCGGAGCCGGAGGCCAGCACGTCAATAAAACCGAAAGCGCTATACGAATAACGCATTTGCCCACCGGCGTCGTTGTCGAGTGTCAGGACGAGCGCAGCCAGTATAAAAACAAGGACAGAGCCATGAAGATCCTGCGCTCGAAGCTGTATGAAGCCGAGCAGCAGAAGCAGGCAGCGGCGATAGCCGCCGAGCGCAAAAGCCAGGTCGGCTCGGGCGACAGGTCGGACAGGATACGCACCTATAACTTCCCCCAGAACCGCGTCACCGATCACAGGCTCGTCGGAGATGTGCGCAATTTCAATATTCAAAACGTGTTAAACGGCGACCTTGACCCGATAATTGATGCGCTCATAACCGCCGATCAGGCGGAAAAGCTCAAAAAGCAGGCGGAAAACTGATGGAAACTAAAATAATCGGAAAAGATGATCTGAACACAGCGGCTGCGCTCATAGCCGCAGGGCAGCTCGTTGCCGTTCCTACGGAAACGGTTTACGGCCTTGCATGCAGCGGACTTGACGCCGACGCGGTCGAGCAGGTTTATGAGGTCAAGGGCAGACCCGAGGTAAAGCCACTGTCGCTTATGCTGCATAAGGGCGCTGCCGTGACCAAGTACTGCGCAAATGTTCCCAAGCAGGCGCGCGTGCTTATGGATAAATTCTGGCCGGGACCATTGACAATAGTTTTAAAGTCAAAGGACATCGTTCCCAATATCGTCCGCGCAGGCGGCGATACGGTCGCGCTAAGGTGCCCCGACCACCCGATGACGCAGGCAATGCTGAAAAAAGCGCACTTGCCGTTTGCCGCTCCGTCGGCAAATCCGTCAGGGGAGAAAAGCCCTGTTACGGCGCAGGAGGTGCTCGGATACTTCGATGGCAAAATTGCCGCCGTCGTGGACGGAGGAAAATGCGGTCTCGGAAAAGAGTCAACCATAATAGACATGAGCGCGGCACCGTATAAGATACTGCGCCGCGGCGCGTTGCCCGAGGAGGAGATCGCCGCAGCCCTTGCCGAAAGCCTCAAGGTCGTCGGCATAACCGGCGGCACGGGCTGCGGAAAGACAACGGCTCTGCGCGAGCTTGAAAAGCTGGGGGCGCTGATAATAGACTGCGACGCGCTGTATCACGACATGCTCAAAACAAATGCGCAGATGCTCGGCGATATCGAGCGCTCGTTCCCCGGCACGGTGACGGACGGTGTGCTTGACCGCAAGGCGCTGGGCGCAACGGTGTTTTCAAACGAAGCGGCGCTTGTTGAGCTTAACGCGATAACGCATCACTACATCGGCCTTGAGGTCAGCAAAAAGCTCAGGGAGTGGGCGATGAGCGGCGGAAAGATAGCGGCGATAGATGCAATAGCGCTTCTTGAAAGCGGACTTGGCGAAAAATGCTGCGCCGTGGTCGGAATAGTTGCCGAGAAAACGACGCGTATCGAGCGTATAATGAAGCGCGACGGCATAAGCTATGAGTATGCCATGATGCGTGTGAATGCCCAGTATCCGAACGAGTATTTCGAGCAGAAATGCGAATATGTGCTGCACAATGACGGCAGCGAGGATAAATTCAGAAAAGAATGCAAAAATTTATTTAAGGAAGTATTGAAAAATGGCTGAGATCAGAGACGAACTATTTTACAAGCAGAAAAACGGTTATGATACGATGAGCACGCAGCAGCGTATTGACATGGAGGATTACTGCCGCGGCTATATGGCGTTTTTGAACGAGGCGCGCACCGAGCGCGAGGCGGTGAAGATCGCAATAGAGATGGCCGAGGATAAGGGCTTTGTCGAGTATGTTGACGGCATGAAGCTTTCCCCGGGCGATAAGGTCTACTGCAACAATCGCTCAAAGGCTCTTATGCTCGCCGTCATCGGCAGTAAAAGCCTTGAGGAAGGCTGCGTTATCGCCGGCGCGCATGTCGATTCGCCGCGCATCGACCTCAAGCAGAATCCGCTTTACGAAAGCGACGAGCTTGCCTATTTCAAGACTCATTACTACGGCGGCATAAAGAAATATCAGTGGGTCACCATCCCCCTCGAGCTGCACGGCGTGGTCGCACTCAAAAACGGCGAGACGATAGATGTGAGCATCGGCCGTGATCCTTCAGATCCGCAGTTTGTTATAACAGACCTCCTGCCGCATCTCGGCAAGGAGCAGATGAGAAAGACCATGGAGGAGGGCATCACCGGCGAAGGACTCAATATCCTCATCGGCAGCATCCCCTATGCCGACGAGGGCAGCGACAGAGTTAAGCTTGCCGTCATGAGCATACTCAACGACCGCTACGGCGTCATCGAAGAGGACTTCCTCTCGGCGGAGCTGACCGCCGTTCCTGCATTTGAAGTTCGCGAGATCGGCCTTGACCGCTCGCTCATCGGCGGCTACGGTCATGATGACCGCGTGTGCGCATACGCAGAGCTCAAGGCGATACTCGACCTTGATGAGGCGCCCGAAAAGACGGCGGTCTGTATCCTCGCAGATAAGGAAGAGACAGGCTCGGACGGCGTCAGCGGCATGCAGAGCAGCGCATTCGAGTGCTTCATGGAAGAGCTGTGTGCCGGTCAGAATGTTCCGCTGCGCCGCTGCTTTAAAAACAGCTTCTGCCTTTCGGCGGATGTCACTGCGGCATTTGATCCAAACTTCCCCGAGGTCAGCGAAAAGCGCAACGATGCAAAGCTCAACTACGGCATGGGCATCTGCAAGTTCACCGGCGCCCGCGGCAAGAGCGGAACGAGCGACGCTTCGGCCGAGATCGTCGGCTACCTGCGCAGAATATTTGCCGATGCAGGCGTTATCTGGCAGATGAGCGAGCTTGGCAAGGTAGATCAGGGCGGCGGCGGCACCATCGCAAAGTACATGGCAAACCGCAATATCGACACGATCGACGCAGGCGTTCCCGTCATGAGCATGCATGCTCCGTTTGAGGTCGTTGCGAAGTTTGACTGCTTCATGACCTACCTCGGTGTGCTTGCCGCATATAAAGCATAATAAAACCGCCTCATACCTGACAAAATAGGTATGAGGTGATTTTTTTGGAGGAGCTTAAAGAGCTGGGCAGCGCTCAGCCGCAGGGCAGGGCAGGAATGATACACTGTCTGACCATCGTCGGCCAGGTCGAGGGACATCAGATCTTGCCCGAGGATAACAAAACCACAAAATATGAGCATGTCATGCCGCTGCTTGCGGCGGTCGAGGAGTCCGAGGAGATAAAGGGACTGCTGATACTTCTAAACACTGTCGGCGGCGACGTTGAGGCCGGGCTCGGCATAGCCGAGATAATTGCCGGGATGAAAAAGCCCACGGTTTCGCTCGTGCTCGGCGGAGGACACTCGATAGGCGTGCCGCTTGCCGTTGCCGCGTCGCGCAGCTTCATTGCGCCGTCGGCGGCAATGACTATCCATCCGGTGCGCCTGAACGGCGTTGTCATAGGCGTTCCGCAGACGTATAACTATTTTGCGCGCATTCAGGAACGCATAGTAGGCTTTGTGACAAGCCACTCGAATATAAACCGTGAGAAGTATAACGAGCTGATGATGGCGACCGATGAGCTTGCAAACGACGTCGGCAGCGTGATATACGGGCAGGAGGCAGTCGCCTGCGGCCTTATCGACAGCATCGGCAATCTTGCGGACGCGCTCAATTATCTGCACAATGAGATCGAAAAGCAGGCACACTGATGTGTGCTTGCTTTTTAATACATTATATGATAAAATAATTCAGTTAAGTATACATAACACCTACATAGGAGATAAATACATGAGCATTTTGGATGCCATAATCCTCGGCATTGTTCAGGGCGTTGCGGAGTTTCTGCCCATTTCAAGCTCTGGACACCTTGCGATTTTGCACAATCTTTTTAATATGTCCGACCTCGGCAGCAATCACATGTTCTTTGACGTTCTGCTGCACTTCGGCACGCTTATCGCTATCTGCTTTATGTACTGGAGCGACATTAAAGCAATGTTTACCCAGACTATCGACATGCTTTCCGGCAGAACGGTTGACGAAAACGGCCTCCGCAGGAGATTTCCCGAGGCGCGGCTTTTTATGCTTATCGTTGTCGCGACGCTGCCCTTGGTGCTTATTCTCCCGGTGCACAAATACATTGAAGCGCTTTCAAACTCAACTGTGTATGTCGGCATAGCGCTCATCCTCACCGGCTGCATGCTACTCGTTTCGGATAAAATGGCCAAGGGCAGCAAGACCGAGAAAAACATGCTTTTCACCGATGCACTCATCGTCGGCCTGTGCCAGTGCGTTGCAACGCTGCCCGGCCTGTCGCGCTCGGGAACAACGATAACTGCCGGTATCGCAACGGGTCACGACCGCAGCTATGCCGTAAAATTTTCGCTTCTTATGAGCATTCCGGCGGTGCTCGGCGCAACGCTTCTGGAGCTTGTTGACGCGTTCAAAGCCGGCATCGACGTATCTCTTATCCCGGCGTATCTTTTCGGAATGATCGCTGCCATGGTCTCCGGCGTTTTGTCCATCGGACTTCTGAAAATGATCGTGCGCAAGACACGCTTCGGCGGATTTTCCTACTACTGCTGGGTAGTCGGCGTTCTGACGATAATACTTTCACTTATATTCTGATAAAGGCAGGTAAGCTGAATAATGGCGCAAACCGCTTCGAAGAAAAAATCCAACAATTCCGGCAAAAAGCCGTCATCATCGGCGGCAAAAAAGCCGAATAATACCGAGCCTGAGACTAACCCTGCCCAGCGAATAATAGCCGCTGCGTGCTTTCTGTTTGCCGCCGTTCTCGTCGTTATAGGCATATTTGCGCATGACGGCGTTGTTGTTGGCTGGCTGTGCTCGCTTTTGAAAGGCCTTTTCGGCTATGGCTTCTGGATATGCGCACCTGTTTTTATCCTCGCTGCGTTCATCCTGGGCTTTAACAGAGACAAGCCCTGTACATGGCGCATGACGGCAACTCTGCTTCTGCCGCTTTTGGCAGGCGCGCTTGTAAACCTACTGCTGTCGCAGGTCGTTGTGGATAATCTCAGCGGCGTCGGCGAAATGTTCGGAACGCTCTATTCCGGCGGCAAGAAAATGCTGTGTGCCGGCGTGCTCGGAACGCTCATAGCCTTTGCATTGGAAAAGGCGTTCAGTATCTACGGCGCGGCTATCGTGCTCCTGCTGGCGTTCATATTCTTTGCGCTGTCGGCACTGAGCATAACTCCGAAAAAGCTTTTTGAGTTCTTCCGCGCAGAGCCGGCCGAAAAGCCGGAGAAAAAGACAAAGGCGGCTGCCGCCATTGCCGAGCCGGCTCCCGAGCAGGATGAGCAGCAGGAGGCAGAGCAGACCAAAAAAGCCCGTCGCCGCGCGATAGATATTCCGCTTGACGATGAGCCTGCGTTCACCAAAAAATCCGCAGCCTCCGAGGAGCCTACGGTGAAGGAAGAGCCTGCACCGAAAAAGGACGGCGGCCTGTTCGGTAAAAAAAGCGCGAAGGCAAAGCCGGCAAAGGCCTCTGCCGACATTGAGCCTATGACCATTGAGGAGGTCGAGGCCCTGACGGGTATTTCGGCGGTGAAAATGACCGACGAGGGAGCCGTGAAAACGGCAGCGGTGTCCGATCCTCCGAAAAAGGCGTCGGCAGCCGAGGTTGCGGCCGAAACGGAGGCGATACGCAACGCCATCGAGTCGGCAACGAGCGACGGCGAGTACGAAAAGCCGCCGATATTCCTGCTCAAAAAGGGTCACGCTGTCGCGGCAAACTCCGATGAGGAGCTGCGCACGAACCGTGAGCGCCTTGAGAATACGATAAAGAGCTTCGGCGTGTCGGCAAGAATAGTTGACACGACCCGAGGCCCCACGGTCACGCGCTATGATCTTGAGCTTGACCAGGGCGTGAAGCTCAGCAGGCTCACAAACCTTGCCGGCGATATCGCGCTTGCCCTCGGCGTTGTGAGCGTGCGCATTGCGCCGATACCAGATAAGATATCCACCGTCGGCATCGAAGTGCCTAATAAGATCATAAGCACCGTTTATCTGCGCGACATAATCGACTCGCCGCGCTTTGCCTCGTCCAAGTCAAAGCTCAGCTTTGCAATCGGCAAGGATATTGCCGGTCAGGCCGTTGTCGGCAATATCGCAAAGCTTCCGCACCTGCTCATAGCAGGCACTACCGGCTCGGGCAAATCGGTGTGCATGAACTCGCTTATAATAAGCCTTCTGTATAAATCCGACCCCGATGAGGTCAAGCTCATCATGATCGACCCCAAAATGGTCGAGCTTGGCGTTTATAACGGCATTCCGCATCTGTATATACCCGTTGTCACCGACCCGAAGAAGGCAGCCGGTGCGCTCCAGTGGGCGGTTACGGAGATGTTAAAGCGCTACAGGCTGTTTTCCGAGCTTGGCGTAAGAAGCCTCGAGGCATATAACGAGCACCTTGCCGAAAACGGCCAGCCTAAGATGCCGAGCATCGTTATTGTCATCGACGAGCTTGCAGACCTTATGCTCGTTGCGTCTAAGGACGTTGAAGAGAGCATCTGCCGCGTCGCCCAGATGGGCCGTGCCGCCGGTATGCACCTTGTCATTGCAACTCAGCGACCCTCGGCCGATGTTATCACCGGCCTTATGAAGGCCAATATACCGAGCCGCATCGCGTTTGCCGTGTCCTCCGCGCTTGAAAGCCGCATTATCCTCGATAATGCCGGAGCGGAGAAGCTCATAGGTATGGGCGATATGCTGTATGCCCCCATCGGCTGCGGCAAGCCTCTGCGCGTGCAGGGCGCATTCGTCAGCGATGATGAGCGCGACTCGATCGTCCAGTTTATAAAGCGCCAGTCCACTGCACAGTACAGCGAGGATGTCATGGCGCAGATTGAAAAAGCCGCCGAGGATAAGGGTGCAAACGGCAAGGGCCGCGGCGACGATGACGAGCCGTCGGGCAAGCCCGACTATGACGAGCTGCTGCCGCAGGCGGTCGATGTTATTTTCGACACAAAGCAGGCCTCGGTCTCGATGCTCCAGCGCCGCCTGAAGCTCGGCTATTCGCGCGCTGCGCGTATAGTCGATCAGATGGAGGAAATGGGCATCATCGGCCCATTCGAGGGCTCTAAGCCGCGCCAGATACTCATAACGCGCGACCAGTGGCTCGAAATGCAGACCACTCAGGGCACGGCGCCCACCGAAACGCTGCAAATTCAGACAGAGTTTGCCGACGAGATCGACGATATGTAAAACACAAGGACGGTTAACATAATGTGACCGCCCTTGCTTGATTTGGAGACTGATATGAATGATTATTTCTGCCCTCGGATGGAGAGAAGCGATATAAACAACATAAGCATGCTCGGCCTTGCGCACATCGGCGACGGAGTGTATGAGCTTTTAACGCGCACCATGCTGTGCGCCGACGGAAACAAAAAAGTGACCGAGCTGCACAAAAAAACGGTTGCGATAGTCAATGCTCCGGCTCAGGCCGAGGCTGCCGAAAGGCTTTTGCCGCTGCTTGACGACGACGAAATGTATGTCTACAAGCGCGGCCGCAACGCAAAGGTAAACTCCGTGCCACATAAGGCCGACATTGCGCAGTATCACGCCGCCACGGGGCTTGAAGCGCTGTTCGGCTGGCTGTATCTTCAGGGAAAAACGCAGCGGATAAACGAGCTGTACGCAGTTTGTGTGGAGGGACACCATGGCGCTTGATGCAATACTGTTATCCGGAATAATAGCCGAGCTGCGGCCGAAGATCATCGGCGCGAGGATCGACAAGGTGCAGCAGCCCGAGCGCGATAAGATCGTCCTCTCCGTTCGCGGCGGCGAAAACATGCGTCTGCTCATTGACGCAGGAGCCGGCAGCGGCAGATTGCAGCAGACGAAAATGAGTTTTGAAAATCCGGCCGAGCCGCCGATGTTCTGCATGCTGCTGCGCAAGTATCTCACCGGCGGCAGGATAGAGACAATAGAGCATCCAAACTGGGAGCGCCTTGCAATGGTTAACATAACATCACGCAACGAACTTGGCGACAACGTTGACCTGCGCCTTGCCGTTGAGCTGATGGGAAGAAGCTCAAACCTCGTGCTCATAGGCTCGGACGGGAGAATAATCGACTGTCTGCGCCGCATGGATTACGGCGGCGACGCCGAGCGCAGACTGCTGCCGGGCATGATATATCGCCTGCCGCCGAAGCAGCGCAAGCCGCTCATTTTTGACCTGTCGCAGGAAGAGATCGTGCAGACACTTGCGCAGTCCGACACCGGTAAAAGCACGGATAAGTGCATAATGGACAGCTTTTCCGGCCTTTCGCCGCTTGTGTGCCGCGAGCTTGCCTGCCGCAGCGGAGATAATGCCGCGTTTTTGCCCGAGGCGATCGGCGCGTTTCTCGAAAGCGTCAGGGCAGGGGAGCTGACGCCGACCCTCCTCACCGAGGACGGAAAGCCGAAGGAATATTCCTTCATGCAGCTCAAGCAGTATGCCGGCGTGTATGACATGTGCGAGTTTGAAAGCTTCTCGGAGCTTCTTGACGCATACTACTCAAAGCACGATATCATGGAGCGCCGCCGCAGACGCTCAAAGGAGCTGAGCCACCACGTCAAAACCGCGCGCGACCGCATTGCGCGAAAGCTTGCAGTGCAGAAAACAGAGCTTCAGAAGTGCTCAGAGCGCGATGAGATCCGCCGCAACGCCGAGCTTTTGACGGCAAATCTCTATCGAGTCAAAAAAGGCGACAGCTCGGTAACCGTTGAGGATTATTACGAGCCGGATTGTCCGCAGCGCACGATAAAGCTCGATGTCCTGAAAACGCCGCAGAATAACGCCGCGGCAATGTTCAAGGAGTATAATAAGCTCAAAACCGCGCAGACGCACCTCACGGCTCTCATAGCCGACGGCGAAAAGCAGCTTGAGTATCTAAACAGCGTCCTTGACGAAACCGAGCGCGCCGAAACCGAGGACGATCTTGCCGAGATCAAAGCCGAGCTTGTCGGCACAGGCTATATCAAAAAGCAGCGCGGCACAAAAGAGCGCAAGCATAAAAAGCAAGGCCCCATGCGCTTTGCCTCGTCTGACGGCTTTGAGATCCTTGTCGGCCGCAGCAACGCGCAAAACGACGAGCTGACGACGAAAACCGCGCGGCGCACGGATATCTGGCTGCACACGAAAACCGTCCACGGCAGCCACGTTATAATATCCTGCGACGGCCTTACTCCGCCGGAGAAAACTATAGAGGAAGCGGCAAGTCTTGCCGTTTTCTATTCGCAGGCGCGCGAGGGCGGTAAAACTCAGGTCGATTACACCATGGTGCGCAACGTTCGCAAGCCCTCCGGCTCGCTGCCCGGCATGGTCATATACACAGATTACGCCACCCTCACCGTCTCCGCAGACGAGGCGCTGGCCGAAAAACTGAGGGTGAAATAAGAAGGAGCTCCGAAATATTCGGAGCTCCTGTTTTTTTCAGGTGCATACTATTAAAAAATTACGCTTTCCTAACGGTGATGCTTGTCGTGTCCAAATATGCATTACCATTACTGTTAACGGTAACAACGCACTCAAACGTATAGTGACCATATAGATTTCCATATTCGTCGTTAGCAAAAAAGTTGCCTTTTACAAGTATCTCGTAGCTGCCATCATCGTTTTGGCCGATGCATGAAGCGCTGCCTGCATCAATATTAGACATGCTTTTTGCTCCGCTTGGCATAGCCTGATTAATAAAAAGCTGCTGGCCAATACCCGATTTAATATAACTGCGCGCTTCTGCTAAAGCATCACTCTCGGAAATGGCTTCTGATGAACTATCACCGCCACTCTGCCCAACCTCTCCGCATGCCGCGAGCGCGAGCAGCATGATGATCGCCAGCACTGCGGCGACTATTCTTTTTAGATTCATACCTTTTCGTTCTCCTTTAATATTTGTTCTTTTCTTCTTTCACAAATTTTGCACCAGGTCAGGTTATCTCCGGCATAGCGCCGTGCTTCATCCTCGGTCTCGAACTCCATGCCGTTAAACGGCTTTGTCATCGCGTGACAGCAAAAGCCCTCGATATGAAGCTTTCCGGTGCCGGTATTCAGGAAATATTTCATTCTCTCCCTCCTTAAAAGAAATATCGGAAAAAACCTGAGAACAGTATAGCCCGTATACGGGCAATTGTCAATATCTAAGCAATAAAATACGATTGTGGCATAAACTAAATGAGGTGGATGCCATGATAGTATTTGACCGCTTATGGACGACGATGAAGGAAAAAGGCGTGTCGCAATATAAACTCATAAAGGAGTACAAAATAAGCACAGGCCAGTTGGACAGGCTGAGAAAAAACGAGAATGTAAATACTTACACTCTCGACCAATTATGCAGAATATTAAATTGCAGCTTGGACGATATCGCGGAATACAGAGAAAGCTAAAACCGGAAGGCAGTGCCTTCCGGTTTTGTTCAGTCTATATAAATTTCCGCTTCGCTGAACAGCGCGGCCTTACCGGCGAGGATAACGCGGTCGCCCTCAAGCCTTGTGTGCAGCACGCCGCCGCGCCTTGACGCCTGGTACGCTACAAGCTCGTTTTTGCCCAGCGCCTTTGCCCAGTAGGGAATGATGTGGCAGTGACCCGAGCCGCACACGGGATCCTCCGGCACATTGCACTTCGGCGCAAAGGTGCGCGAAACGCAGTCAAAATCATTGCCCTTAGCAGTGACGTGCAGCAGCAGACCGTCAAGCTGCATGACCTTCGCCATGTCCGGTGCGCAGCTGCGAACAATGTCCTCGCTGTCCACGACGCACAGCAGGTCGCGCCCCATGAACGCCGCCGTGGGTCTTGCGCCGATGACCTCGGTCATCGCGTCCGTGACCTCGACTGGTTTGAGATCGTAGGCCGGGAATACCATCTCGAGCAGCTCGCCGTTTTTCGTAACGATAAGCTCGCCGCTGAGCGTGTCAAAGCGCACCTGAGTCAGCTCCGGCTCGACAAAGCGCAGAATCACATACGCCGTAGCGAGCGTTGCGTGGCCGCACAGGTCGATCTCGCCGCCGGGGGTGAACCAACGCAGGTGATAATTTCTGCCCTCCTTGACGCAGAACGCGGTTTCGGAGAGGTTGTTTTCGATGGTTATCTTCATCATCAGCTCATCGCTGAGCCACTTATCCATAACGCACACCGCGGCCGGATTGCCGGCAAAAACCTTGTCGGTGAACGCATCAACAACATATTGCTTCATAGTAACGCCTCCTTTGTATGGAGGCATTATACACCGATGCGAGCGTCGGCGCAAGCCTAGCGCTTATCGAGAACTGTCATTGCGGCGGCGAGCATGTCGGCAGCTTCGGCATGGGTGAGAGGAGAGCTATCAACGCTTTCAAGGCTTGCGATGCCGCAGGCGTCGAGATTGGCTGCCGACTGCGCGGCCCAGGTGGGCACGGCGGCGGTATCCGTGCAGCTCACGTCTGCGAGGCTGAGCAGCCTGTCGAGCATAACGGCGGCCTCGGCGCGGCTTATATCGGCTCCGGCGTCGAACACAGCGCCCTCGCGTCCCTTTACAACGCCGTCCTTGACTGCGCTTGCGACATAGGCGCGCTGCCAGTCGGGGATGCTGCCGTCGTCGGTAAAGCCGGTGCTGACAACGCCGCGCAGCACGTTTTTGCCAGTCACGCTCAGGCACATTGCGGTGAACTCGCCGCGGCTGAGTGTTTTCTGCGGCTCGAAGTAATATTCGCCGCCTATCTGCTTGCCGATAAACGCGCCGCACTCGGCAAGGCGCACGGCGCTGCAATAGCTTGCGCTGCCGTCCATATCGGCATAGCTTACGCTTTTGTTCTTTTTGAGCCTGATTATAACCGTTGCCTCCTGCGAGCGGTTACCGTCGGCGTCGATGGCCTTGTAGCCGAAATAGTCGCGGCCGCGCTTGCCGTCCTCGGGGCAATAGACGAAGCTGCCGTCATCGCTAAGCTCGATGCTGCCCTTTTTGGGCTGCGTGGTGATCTCGAAGCTCACCGCATCGCCCTCGGGATCGACGGCGGCGAGCTGACCGCCGAAGGACACGCCGCGATAGGTCTCGAACTCGAAATTTTCCGCGACCGGCGCGGAGCTGTCGGCCAGAGCCGGAAGCATAAGCGCGCACAGCGAAAGGCACGCCAGCACGGCTGCAATATATTTGCGCATAAGAAATACCTCCGTAAAATTATCTACGGAGGTATTTTGTGAATTTTTTATATTATTATTCATTTTTAGAGGCGCATTAACGCATCTGCGGATACGCATATTGCGGTGGCCCGGTTCGAGACAATGGAGGAAACCGTGGTTGCCTCGCCACCCATTTGTGCGATGCTGATTATTTTGCACCGCTCCCCATTGCTTTCCCCTTGAGGGGAAGGTGCCGCTTGCGGCGAATGAGGTGTTATTATATCCGCGCCGTAGGCGCTACATTATTGTGTAGGGAACGGATTTATCCGTTCCGCATGCTACGGTTTTGCCGGCACCCACCGGTCGTGCTGACGTAATAACCGTATCGGCACAATGTAAATACGCCTCTAAAAAACCGTATCGGCAATTATTCACTATTAATTATTCATCATTCATTATTCATTGGGGCGGCTGTTTGCCGCCCCCTCTTTGCCTTCCCCTGCGTAGCTCGAGGGGAAGGTGTCACCTTGGTGACGGATGAGGTGTTATTAAATCTGCGGTGCTAACCGCTTCATTATTGAATCTGGGGATCAATGATCGTTTTTTTAGAGGCGTTTTTACATTCTACGAATACATTTTTTGCGGTATCCCGACCGGTGTTTACTGACGAAACCGATACATATGTCAACAAAGTGGCGCCTACGGCGCGAATTTATTTACACCTCATCTGCCGCAAGCGGCATCTTCCCCTCAAGCTCCGCAAGGGGAAGACAAAAGGCAAAACCTCTGCTGCATACCGTTGTATTAACGGCGGCAGTAGATGCAACGAGCGGAACGGATAAATCCGTTCCCTACGGGTAGCGCCACAAAACTCAGCAGCGCACTAATGTATGGCGCGGCACACACGGTTTCCACCGCATCCACCGGTCGGGCTTCCGCAAAAACCGTATCCGTCGCTGCGTCAATTCGCCTCTAAAAAAGCCGGTCGGGAAAACCCGACCGGCTGTGCGTTGTTTGATTATGCTTCGGGAGTGGTCTCAGGAGTGGGATCAGCAACAATTTTGAAGCTGAACGTCTTGGGGAATGCGAAGAAGTCGCCGCCTACGACTGTCGCCGTCACGATATAGCGACCCGGCTCGACGGGCATCTTGCTGCTGGAGTAGAGCTTGCCGTGGTTAATGCCGGTGAACAGATAATGTACTGCGCTCTGAGCGTTGTCGCTGAGGATAACGCCGTTCTGCTTGAGGACAACTGCATAAGCGCCCTCCTCGCCGTTAGCAATCTTAGTTGCATTAGTGACGGTGATTTCGTTCTTGGAGCCGGTGAACATATCGCTCTTCTCAAGCTTTACGCCCTTCCAGTTCTTGAGAATAATCAGGCTGCCGGTGCCCTTTCCGGCCTCATAGTTCTTGGTCTCGGGAGAGACTGCGATTGCCTGATATACGCCTGCGTGTGCAGGAGTGCCGATAGCGATAACGGTGTTAGCGGAAATATTGTCAAATGTGTTGAGAATGTTGAGTATGTTCTTGATAACTTCAATTTTATCTATGTTGGGGATACTCGCAATAAATTCTTTGAACTCGCTGAGTTTCATGCCTTCTCTGAGCTTGTCATATACACTCGGAATCACCTTTAAAAGCTTCTCCTGGTCGGGAGTCAGCTTGACGTTAACGCAGGTTTCCTTGTTGGTATTTACACCCACAAAGAAGAGGTAAACATCAATTGCATCGTCATCAGGGGTAACTTCGTAATAGGTTTCGGGGTCAACCTCCTCACCGGCATACAGCTTGCTGATAATAGGCAAGGTGATGCTTACGGGAGCCTTCTTGACGTTGATGTAAGTTACGATTTCGCAAGGCTTGTACTCGGCATTTCCTGCGAAGCTTATGCGGATCTTCTGATTTTCACCTGCGTCCATGGTGTTGTCGGCGATATCCTTCCAAATTGTTCCGATAGAAGTATCAACAATAGAAGGAACTTCGACGGTGAACTCAGCACCTGCAGGAAGCGTGGAATTGGTGTAGTCGATAACGTTTGCGATGATTGCAGCCTTTTCTGCGCTGCCGTCCTTGTTGTAGGTGATGCTCGGATCGGCGACAACTTTGATCTCGCTTGCAAGACGATTGTCAACTAAAGTGAGCTTGACTTCTGCGCTGAAGGGTTTGTACAGGGCAGTGCCGTTGCCGTTATTTCCGCCCCAACTGAGTCTGAAAGTAAATTCCTCGTCGGCAGTGAGCTTTTTGGTGGCAATATCTTTATTATCAAGGGGCTTAAAGTTGGTGCCAACATATGCTGCGTTATATTCAACGGTAACGTCGCTGAGATTGATGCTCTCATCGGCTGCAAGCTTCTTTACAACGGCTTCACGAATGGCTTTTGCGGTAGCTTCATAGTCATAGCTGGTAGCGTCTTTAAACTTCATGTCTACCTGATTAACGCCAGAAATAAGTTCGAATGCTGCTTCACGGCCTACAAAATCAACGGTGACATCGGTCGAAAAGTTCTTGTAGGTTTGTGTTCCGGCATACTTGAAAGTAAGGGTATGAGAACCCTCGGAGATGCTTGCCTTGTCGAGGGTCTTGCCGTCAAACAGAACGGTTATCTTGTCCTTGCTGATATCATCGGGAGTGATATCGTTAACAATAGCCCAAATGTTTTCGGTCAACGCAGACATGTCAACAGATATATCTTCGTTATAAGGAATTTTTACAGTGGGCTCATCGACAAATGTGATGGAAGTGTCAGTGCGACCGTCAACAACATTGACGGTTATCTTCTGCTCCCAGCTCTTGTATTCCTTATCGCCGCCCCAAGTAAGCTTGACCTGATTTGTGCCGAGGTCAAGAGCGGGGATGCCTTTATCTCCGACGATGTTTTTGCCTTCAAAAGCTCCCCAAAGATTTAATGTATCATTATATTTATATTCAAAAGAAACCTTATCAAACTTTACATTTGTGGGCAGCCCCACACTTACCTGCTCCCAAATGGCTTTGCGGAGTGCGCCGTAGTCTATGCTAAGATCTTCATTGAAGCTTGCATCGACGGTTATATTCTTGTTTGCAATCTCAGGAACAGGCTCACGACCGAGGAAAGTGACGTTGCAGGACGCCGTATAAATAACCTTGTAGGTAAACAAAATCTTATATGTTTTACCTTCTTCGATTCCTGCTATGTTCAAAGGAAGTAGATTATGAGTAATACTTACATCGCTGAGAGTGAGATTGTTAGGGTTAGAAGCAGAAACATTGACACATTCATTAAATACAAGCTGTTCAAGCGTGTCATAGTTAATAGTTCCGTCCTCATTATAGGGTAGACGTACAGAGCAGTCGCCCTTTAGAACTATTTCTTTCTTTGCGTATGTTGCGATTCCCGATCTCGAAGACTCGCCGAAGTCCGCAAACACGGCCGGGGACACGCCCGTGACCGATGCAAGCATCAGAACAGCAAGCAGCGAAGCAAGAAAACGCTTCAGATTGTATTTCTTCATGCTATGCCTCCATTAAAATAATATAAATTTTCATAGTAGGGCGTTAAGAAAACGCTAAGATTACCCGCCTATTACATTAATATAATAACAAAATACTTACAAAATTGCAATCAAATATTCAGCATTTTACATGCATTTGTCATGACAAAGAGTACTATCCTGAAAAAGCATTGAAAATGCAGAAAAATTTGCGTTTTGCCCGAAATTGTGCGAAATTTGCACTTGAATTTCGACCAAAATAGGTATATAACACGCAAAATTTTCGACAAAGACAGAACGGATGTATAGTTATGAATCGAATGTTTAATGATAGATGCTGTGTATATATGGCAGAGACGAAGATTTGATTGACAAGACGGTCAGTTTATGCTAACATATTTCTTTGTTAAAAGGGAGTAATTATAAAGGCATGGCCAACACACCCCCGGCAAATCGCCGGTGGTCATGCACCTGCTTGCAGGCGATGAGACTTTTAGCACGGCAAAAGCATGCCCGTGCGGAAGGTCTTATTTTTTTATGTGCAAAGAAGATAAATAAGGGAGTTATCAAAAATGGGAATTGATTTTACGGGAAGCACGCTCGCGCTCGTTCTTGTCCTGTTCGCCGTCGGCCTTATATGCATCATCAAGGGCGGCGACCTTTTCGTTGACGCGGCAACGTGGATCGCCGAGGCCTCGGGCATACCCAAGTTCATCATCGGCGCAACGGTCGTGAGCTTTGCAACGACCATGCCGGAAATGCTCGTTTCCGTGTTCTCGGCATTCGAGGGCAACGCCGATATCGCCGTCGGCAACGCCGTCGGCTCGGTCACGGCGAACACGGGTCTTATAATGTGCCTGTCGCTTGTCTGCATGAGCTGTCAGATGACGCGCAAGCAGTTCGGCGTCAAGGCCGGTCTGCTGCTGGCTGCGGTCGTGCTGCTGTTTGCGTTCACGCGCGACAGTGCGCTGTCGGTTTCCGAGAGCATTATAATCATGCTCGTTTTCGTCGGATTTATGGTCGAGAGCATCCTTGCCGCAAAGCGCGAGCAGGGAAGCGAGGCACCCGATGAGCGCCCGAGCACCGACGGCAAAAGTGTTGCGATAAACATCGGCAAGTTCATCCTCGGCGCTGCCGCAATCGTCCTCGGCGCGCAGCTGCTTATCGATAACGGCTCGGCGCTGGCTGTCATGATCGGCGTTCCCGACTCCGTGATCGCCGCGACGATGATCGCTATCGGCACATCGCTGCCCGAGCTTGTCACGACCATCACGGCGATCCGCAAAAAGCAGTCCTCGCTGTCGGTCGGCAATATCATCGGTGCAAATATCATGGATCTTACGCTTATCATGCCGCTGTGCGCGCTTTTGCAGGGCAAGCCCCTTGCCGTTGAAAATCAGGGCATGCTGCTGGATGTTCCGGCCTGCCTTATCGTCAGCGCCGCAGCCATGATCCCGGCGCTCGTGTGCGGCAAGTTCAAGCGCTGGATCGGCGTGCTCATCGGCGCGCTGTATATAGCGTATCTTGTAATAATGTTTACTTACTTCGGCGCGTGAGGTATAAAATTGACTCGACATCGACTCGACCCGTCCAAAAGGACGAGCCGAGTCTTTCTGCTTATGGGGGATGTGGGTATATGGGTTTCTGAAATTAGGTAATAGTGTGATTAAAAATTGACATAAGAGGCAAATTTGTATAGACAGTCAAATTAATAACGATTTTTGCCCAATGTGAGTAATATAGGCGGATATTTGCCTTAAATAATATATAAATTCAAGTCAAGTATTATTTTCGGCATATATCGTGCGTTCAGCCTTAAACTCCCCGTCCGACAAAATACAGCCCATCCGCCTGATGCGCTGTCAGCCAGCTAAAGAACCACTGTTTTCACTTTTTGAAAACAGTGGTTCTTGTGAATAATGGGGCATCCACGGTGTGTTGCAGTAGGTATCCATTGGCCGCGATTGTCACATCATACTTTTACATTACTTCATCATGGAGGTGGTTCTGGACGACGCCTCTATTGACGGCACAGCTTCGTTGAACTACTACGCCAGTCCTCTGAATGTAGGTGATTTTCGCTCATTTTTTACTCAAACTTCAAAATTCTTTGTGTGTTTTTCCGATTTTATTGACAAAAACTATGTACAGAATAATATTAAATTAATTAAAGGGAATTCCAACTTTAATAAAATTTTTTACTCTATTTAAAGAAAAGAGGGGATCAGCATAAAATGAACAAGATATTGAATGTTCCGGAGGACTTTGTTTCTGAAACGCTGGAAGGAATTCTTCTTGCAAGCAATCAGAAGCTTTTGAGCATGGATAAAGATAACAGAGTTATAGTATCAAACTACCCATGCAAACCGAACAAGGTCGGGATAGTTACTGCCGGCGGAAGCGGACATCTTCCGACGTTCCTAGGGTATGTCGGCAAAGGTATGCTTGACGGCTGCACTGTCGGAAATGTGTTTGCATCACCTTCGGCATCTAAGATGGCGGACACTATAAGAGCCTGTGACAAAGGCAGCGGTGTGCTGTGCCTGTACGGAAATTATGGTGGGGACCATATGAATTTTACAATGGCCAGGGAAGAAGTTGAATTTGACGGCATAAATACAGCGGCAGTGCGTGTTACGGATGACGTGGCCTCCTCTAAAAACAAGAACTTACGAAGAGGAGTTGCCGGCATGGTATTTGCGTTTAAGGTTGCCGGCGCAGCGGCAGACAGAATGTACTCATTGGAGGATGTTGAACGTGTAGCCAATAAAGCCAATGATAACATCAGAAGCATGGGCGTTGCCCTGACTCCCTGCATTATACCCGAAGTCGGCAAACCCGGTTTTTCAATCCCGGACGGGAAAATTGAAATCGGTATGGGTATACATGGAGAACCCGGAATCATGTTATCTGACAGGATGCCCGCAGACGAGCTCGTTGATATGCTTATGAAAAAGCTACTTGATGATATGCCGTTAGCAGAGCGTGATCGGGTTTCCGTTATGATAAACGGTTTAGGCGCAACATCACTGGAGGAACTATATATAGTTTATAGGGCAGTGCAAAAGAAGCTCAGTAATATTGGTGTCAGCATAGTAATGCCGCATGTGGGAGAATATTCGACATCCATGGAGATGGCCGGCATGTCTATAAGCATTTTTAAGTTGGATGAAGAGCTTGAAGGTCTGTTGGCGGATGAAGCCATTACGCCATTCTATACGAATGTAAATAAGTAAAGGAGGGTGTTCCAAATGATTGATGCAAAGGTGCTGACTATTGGATTTGATGCGATAAGTAAAAAAATGAGTGAAAACAGGATGCATCTGATTTCAATTGATCAGCAAATCGGAGATGGAGATCTCGGTATCTCAATGGATAACGGATTCAAAGCCGCTGCCGATATGTGCTGCGCTAATGCCGATACCGCAGACATAGGTAAACTGTTATTTCTTGCAGGAAAGAGCTTCAATGAAGCGGCACCGTCATCTTTGGGTACGATCATATCAATGTTGCTTATAGATGCCGCAAAACAGCTAAAAGGAACAGAAGTAATTGCACTTGCAGATTTCGGGAATATCATGCATAAATCCATGAACGCTATTATGGGAAAGCTGGATTCAAGGCTGGGAGAGAAGACGTTTTTTGACTCTGTTGTCCCTGCTGCGAAGGCTCTCTGCGATGAGGCCGCAGTATCAGATGAGCAGAGACTGAAAAATGCAGCAGAGGCTGCCCGTAATGGAGTAGAAAGCACCAGAGATATGGTGGCAAAACATGGACGTGCTGCCTACTTTGGAGAGAAGACTCTTGGCAGCATTGACGGCGGCGCGGAAGCTGGATGTATAATATTTGAAGCAATAGCAGAGCAGTTCTAATTTGCTAATAAAGGAGTTATCGTTTTGATTGATTCATCGGTTGATTATAAAAATCTGCCCAGACCGACCTGGGCGGAAATAGATATTGATGCGATTCTTAATAATATTAACGAATACAAAAAAGCATTGGGTAACAAGGTTGAGATAATAGTCGCGGCGAAGGGTAACGGCTACGGTCATGGTATGCTTCCGATTGTTAAGGCCATAAATGAGCTGGATATATACGGATTTGCAACCGGCAATATGTATGAGGCAATTGAAATGCGAAAGCATGGAATAGACAAGCCTATACAGCTTTTCGCTCATAATTTCCCTGAGACCGCGGATCTGCTCGTAAAATATGATTTGATGCCGTCCTTTGTAAAGCCCGGAGATGCAAAATCCTTCGCGGATGCGCTCGGAAAGGATGTTGCCCTTAAGGTTTGGGTGAAGTGTGATACGGGCCTCGGACGTTTGGGCTTGCTGCCTGAAGAAGTGCTTCCCGAGCTGGAGTACATCAGAAATGAAACTTCGTTCAAGATTGAAGGCCTGTACAGTCATATCGGCCCAACAGATTCTGACAAGAATCCGAAAAAGGATGAGTACAACGAGGGTCAGATCTCGTGCTTCAACAAGATAATAGCTGACATAGAAGCGGCCGGATTCGAAATTCCCAGATACCAGCTTGCAAGTACATATGCTACGCAAAGGTATGAGAAAGCATGGTATAACACCGTTTGTATCGGAACCGGAGTGTTTGCAAACGCCAAGCCTCAAAAGGATTCATGCGGACTTAAACTTAAGGATTGCCTGAAGGGAATACATTCGCGTCTTATAAGCAAGAAAACTCTCAAGGCTGGGAGCAGATGCCTGAATATGCTCATGGAAAATGATTGTGTGATAGGCGTTATACCGTTTGGAAGCTGCGACGGATTTTCAACGAGGAACGCAGGCGGAGAGGTTCTCCTTAACGGTGTCAGATGCAAGATACTCGCAGTTTGTCTTGAGCATACTGTATTGGATATCACTAATGTTCCGGACGCTGAGATAGGAGATGTGGTGACACTTTTAGGTCAAAACGGAGAGAGCCGGATTGACGTTTCGGAATACTGTGAACGATTAGGAATATCCGTAATTGAATTCTGGTGCAGCTTGAGCTTCCATTCATTCCCTCATATCTACGTTCGGGAAGGTCAGCCGCAGGAGGAGGTTATTTACAGCTACAATAAATAAGTAAACGCAAGAAGAAGAAGGAGGAGGATGCAGCAGAATACAGCGTTTTGAAAGCAGACCAGCTCATTTTTAATTTTAATGAAAAAAAACAGGAGGAAAGAATGAAAAAAGTTTATTTGTTATTATTATCCTTAGTAGTACTCATGATTGCACTTACAGGGTGCGGTAAGGATACAGATTCAGCAAAAGACAACAGCAAACCCATTACTCTCAGATATTCGACTATGCAGAATAAGGATCATATCTCATATCAGGTTGCTCTTAATATCAAGCAGGCTGTAGAAGAGAAAACCGAGGGAAGAGTTCTCATAGACATCTATCCCGCAAACCAGTTGGGTGACTGGTCTCAGGTTTATGACGAGCTTATGATGGGCAGCATTGATATGGCGCACTCATCTGTTCCCGAGACCTATGACGCAAGAACTGCTGTCGGCTATTTCCCTTACCTTTCGAGCAGCTATGATCAGCTTGGGGAAATATTTGCAGAAGGCTCCTCTCTTGACAATATGATGAAAGAGATTCAGGCAAAAAACGGTATTGAGTTCTGCGGATTTTTCGTTGAAGGCATTGCTGGTATAGGTACTACAAAGGAAGTATCGAATCCTAACACTCTGGATAGTAAGAATACCGTTATCCGCACTGCCGCTATGGACTGCTATATTCTCCCCTGCGAATATATGGGCTTCGACACAACAAGCATTGCTTCCTCCGACACCTTTGCGGCTCTTCAGACCGGCGTTGTTGAGGGCCTTGCAGGCTCCACTCCTGCAGGTGCATATCTTAACTATCGTGACATCATTGATTACTACTATGTATATCAGATGAGCCCGGAAGTAACACAGATCATGATAAGTGAAAAAACACTTGCAAAGCTTTCTCCCGAAGATCAGAAAACCATCGTGGATATTTGCCGTCAGGAGTGCGCCAACAGCGTAAACTACGCAAAGGAAGAGGACGAGAAATATCTGAAGCTGATGGAAGACAACGGTATTAAGATTGTCCGCTTCTCTGACGAGGAAATTGAAATGTTCGCAGAAGCCGTCCGCACGGATGTTTGGCCACAGCTTGCCAAAACCTATGGTGAAGATTTTATCAACGAGCTTCTGAAGCTGTATAAGTAACATTAATGTTTTGCATATATATCCATAAAAGGGCCTCTTGGGCCTTTTATGGACTCGATAAGAAAGGGTGAAATTGATGATTGCTTTCTTAAAAAGAGCCGATCATGTCATCTTCAAGATACAGGAATATATTTGTATAATAACAAGTGTGCTGATTACTTCTTTAATTGTTATAGCCGCAATAATGAGGTATATACTCGGTATCAACTTTGGCGGATCCGAGGAGCTTGTGTTATTTGCGACGTTTTGGTTTTATTTTACAGGAAGTTCTCTTGCATACCGTGATGATGCGCATATTAATGCAGATATGACCTCTCTGCTTTTTAAGAGTGAAAAAGCGAAAAAGCGAATGGCTGTTGTAAAGTATGCAGTAAGTATGGTTATCGCAATTGTTGCAACGGCTTGGGCGTTTCAATTTGTCAGCTGGAGCTTTGAGCTTTGGCCGACCACTCCTATTTACAAGCTTCCTCTGGCCTTATCCAGACTGTCAATAATAGTTTCGTTTATATTGATGAGTATTTATGTTCTAATTCATCTGATAAGAAGTGTCGCTATATTGAAGGGCGGTGAAAACTGATGATACTGGTAATAGCCTTTCTTTCCGTTATTGTCTTCCTTGTGCTTGGTATATCTATCCCCTTGACTTTTCTCGGTGCAGCTGCAATAATAGTATATTGTTCGGGCTCCGATCCGATGTTTCTGCTGTCGTATGGCGGAAGCCAAATAAACAATGTGCTGCTCCTTACCATTCCACTGTTCGTGCTTGCCGGGGCTGTTATTGATCATGGCGGAATAGGCCGAAGACTGATTGATTCTGTTGAAAAACTGGGCTTCGGCAAAATTAAAGGCGGGCTTGGCATTGTTACTGCCATATCCAGTGCGGTATTCGGTGCTATATCCGGAAGCGCCGGCGCTACTATTGCATGTATAGGCTCTATAATGTCTCCGAGGCTTGAAGAAAACGGATATGAAAAAGGATTTATAGGTTCTCTCATTTCAAGCTGTGCGGTTTTGGGCCTGCTGATACCGCCAAGCATGTCTATGATACTGTATGGCTGGGTAGGAGGGCAATCCGTTTTAGCCTGCTTCCTTGCAACCATAATTCCGGGTATCATTCTTGTAATCTTGTTTAGTACGGTAAATCTTTTTTACGCCGCCAAAAACAAAAACATTGTAAAGTCTGTCGACAGTAAGCCTGTTGCTTCGACGCAGGGGAAAAAGAAGAGCTCCATCCCCGCATTGCTCATGCCATTTGTTATTTTGGGCGCTATATATGGTGGCGTCATGACCACCACTGAAGCTGCGGCGCTGTCGGTCATCTATGCGATTCCTGTTGCTATGCTCTATTACAGAGAAATGAGCATGGGCGATTTAAGAGATTCTCTTATCAGCGCAGGTAAAACTACCGGCGTTATAATGATGATGCTTTTTTCCGTAATGATACTCAGCAGACTGTATACCATGAACAATGTTCCTCAAATGCTTTTGAAAATGCTGACTTCTATATCTGATAGCCCGGCTGTTATCATGATAATGATAAATCTGTTTATGATTCTTTTGGGAATGCTGATGGATGATACAAGCGGCGTGCTTCTTGCTACACCGATACTTCTCCCGATTGTAACTGAACTTGGAGTCAGCCCAATTCAATTTGCTGCGATAGTCGGCGTAAACCTCGGCATGGGCAATATTACCCCTCCGACGGCGCCGCTTCTTTACTTGGGCGGTAAAATTTCAGGTGCAGAAGTAAAGGAAATGCTGCCGCATACCATGAGACTTATCTTGTTTGCATGGCTGCCGACTCTGATTATTACTACATATGTGCCCGATTTGAGCCTGTTCCTGCCGAGACTGTTTGGTTACTGTTGATAGAACCGATGGGATAACCGCATGCTGATTTGGAGTGAAGATAGAAATGAAAGTTCAGCAATCATTTTTACAGAAAGCAGAGTTCTTTTCCGTATATATTGAAACAATAAACGGGAAATATAATGCAGCCTGGTCAAGCCATTCTTATTATGAATTTATGCTGGACTTTTCCGGAGAATTTTGCGTAAGTCTCGGAGAAACTACATATTCACTAACAAAAGGTGATGTACTTGTTATCAAACCAAATCAGCCACATAGGGTAGAGCCAAAAGGACCGGAGGAATTTAAGCTGATATCCATTGTTATGTCCGAAAAGTTTTCTGACTATTTACAGTATAGAGATATTAATTGGAATCCTCTTGTCCTTTTCGAAAAAAATCTCTTGATGCCGGTGCTTCATTTCCACGGGAAGCATCTTGAACGGTTAGAACAGATGATGTACATGCTAGTGGCGGAGAGTGAGAATAAGCAGAATTTTCAAGATGTTTTTATTGCTGATATTTCTGAACTGATAGTTCTTGAAATCGGACGATATTGCGGCAGTATTTATCCTGAGATAGTTAGAAATGCAGTATATAATGACGTTTTCAAAGATATCCCTTACATGCTGAAAAATATACTTGAATATATTAATTCAAATTATCAGAACAGTAGCTTAACATTATCCTCTATAGCCGAACGTTTCTGGGTAAATCCATCCTACCTGAGCCGATACTTCAAAACATATATGGGTATTAACATTGTGCAATATATAAGATCCATGCGTATTTTTTATGCAAAATCTCTTCTTCAGAGTTCGGATATGAGCATTGCAGAAGTTGCGGAAATGGTAGGGATCAAAAGTGCATCTCATTTTAGCAAAATTTTTGAGAATGAAGTTGGCGAATCTCCAAGTAAGTTCAGAAAAAGTTATTTTGACAGGAATCATAGCTGATTTTTCAGCTATGAAATTGTAGAGAAGACGATAGATTTGAGGTAGGTCTTAAGATGTAAGACCTACCTCATTTTCTCCTTTTGCTTCACTGGGCTGAAGTCTTTTTTCCAAAATCGATTAGGTGCAATAACTTGCGATAAGGTACAATAAGATAAGCAGCATGCCGCTTTTCCGCCGGGACCTTTCCAAGTGCCCTCGGGAGTTCAAGTCTCCTTTTTTTATAAAAAAACAGCCCATCCTGACGGACGGACTGCTTTTTGTGAAAGAGCACCGTAATGATACGAAAACCTATGGAAAAACGCCAAAATGATAACCGCCAGCGGGTTGTGCTTTTCCCACCGGCGGTTCGTTTTCTCATTTCACGTATTCCTGCTCGATTGCCACGCCGCATTTGAATTCTACCACAACGCCGTCGTTCCTGACGTGTATCCTGTCCACAAGCATTTTCATGGTTGTGCCATCAACCGTGGTGAGCGTATCACTTTGCATCGTTTGCTCTATGAATGTATCGAGCCACAGCCTGACCTCAGCATATTTGGCTGCCGTTCCTTGCAACTCGTTGCGCTCTGCCTCCAGTTCCTTCATCCGCTCACTGTACTCTTTGACCCGTGATGCATATTCTACCGACCCGATTTCCATCCGCTGCTTTGCTTTGTGCAGTGCGAGCGCGGCTTCTTGCAGCTGAATGGTTTCTTCATCGATCCTATCCATAGCTGCTTTGTTTTCCGGTTCCAATGCGAGCTCAGCGCCGTCCCTCACCGCCTCCACTACTTCTTCAGCGCTATCGACGAGCCTTCGCATTGCGGTGAGGTAAGCTGCCTCTAACACATCTTCGTTGACATGATGACTGTCGCATACTGCTCGACCATTGTTTATCCTATTGCAGCAACCCCAACCAGCATTTTTAGCTATTTTTCGGCTCTGAAAGCGAAAAAAGGGCCTCGATGCAGTCCAATTGACCACTCCGAGACCCTGAATTACCCGTATTTTGCTTGATTTTCGCTCATTTTGTATGAAATATTGCAAAAACCTCACTTTTATCGTGGTAGAAAAAAGTGAGGCCTTTAGTGGAGCAGGGTACAGGAGTCGAACCTTTTCTGGTTCAAATCCACCCACCGCTAACTTTTTCCGACTACTTTGCTCCGTGCATTTGCCCCAAACGGTGCGTAGAGGCAGGGTATTTGCCCCAAAAGTACACCAGCGGGCTGCTCTCTCATTCGTCTAAACACTCAGGGTAACGCCACAATCCACCGATCACGCGAGGAAGGCTGGGGACTGTAAAGGATAGCTGGAAAAAAGAGCTCATCTGAAAGGATGAGCTCTTTTCTGAAACAAAGGATGTCACGTTCGGGAGCTTACTCTGACACCATCTTTTTCTTGTCCTGATTTCTCACCATGAGCCATCTGACGGTGAGCACGAGGAATACGATGCCGCCGGTATAGCCGCAGTAGGTCATGATGATGTTGACAAGGGTGGCGTAGGGGATGAACATATCCACTATAAACACGCCGATGCCGGCAAGAACACAGGCGAGCTTATACTTTACGGATTTCTCGTCTTTAATAAAGGTGGAAACACAGGTCCAGAGCATGGGGCAGAAGGTGCTGTAGATCGAGAGGAGAATGATCACGGCAAAGACTGCGCCGAGGATACCGGAAGCGGAGCCGAAGACCTGATTTGCGATAAGGAGGTTGGGGATGGCTGCCTGAGATGACTCTGCAATGTTTCCGAGATGGCACAGGCCGAGGATGGCGACGGTCACTGAGATGGCGGCTGCGCCGATGATGCAGATGACGGTGGTGTATTTTTTCTTATAGCCGCTCAGCTCCTTGCCGATGCTCGACATATATGCGGCAACAAGGAGGATAGAGCATCCGCCGAAGGAGAGACCCGCCAGCACGGGGTTTGCACCCGCCTGAAGAACGCTGACCTCACCGGAGCGGATCAGCTCGATGCCGTTGGAAATGCTGGGGAAATACGTAAAGGCTGAAATGACGCCGAGTATAAAGAGGAAGGTCACGACCACGGGACCTATCTTGCCGATGATGTTCACGATGCCCTGCAGACCAAGCACCGCAGTTCCGACTGCAAGCACGATCGCAATGGCGTAGCCTATCCAGAGCGGAAGTCCCCACTGCTGGAAAAGAGTGTTGCCGAAGCCGGAGATCATAAAGAAGAAGCAGCATGCATTAAATATCCATGCGAAAGCAGTGAATATCTTGCCGACGACCTTTCCGCAATAGAATTCACACACACTGGCAAGGTCTGTCGTTCCGTGGCGTCCGGCATAGGTGTAAGCCATAAAGCAGCAGAACATGACCACGAAGTTTACAACAGCCACGGTGATCGTCCCGCCGACGGAGCCCCAGCTCGAAAAATACTGAACGGACTCCTGTCCGCTCGCCGTTCCCGAGCCTATGAGATAAGCCAGCAGAGCACCTGCAAAGGTTATAAGAAGACCGGGGCGCATTTTTTTGTTTTCCATTAGAATTCTTTCTCCAATCATTAATAATAGGAAGACCGGCTCCATCCCCGCTTGCCCCTGCGAAGATGAATGACTGAAAAGAGAACTCAGTGATTAGTCCACTATAATGTAATTTCGGCTTGATAAATCCATCATATACTATTAGTTTTCTTCTGTCAACAGAAAAACCGTTTTAATTCAGGAAAAAATCTGTAATTGTTATAAATCACGCCGGTATCAGATCGCATTTTTTAGATAGTTTTTATTAAGCATTCTGCTTGCATAAAAATCGGAAATCTAATATAATGAAAAAAGTAATAAATAATGTTCATATATGATAATGCAGTGCGATCAGCCGATCCAGCCGCAGTCAGAGCACATCTATTCTTTAAGAGGTATACCAATGAATGATTTTTCCGCACTTGGCGAACGCCTGAAGGCAATAAGGGACAGCCGTAACTTAAATCTGAGCGATGTATCCGAGCTCACCGGTATCAGCAAGGCGATGATCAGTAAGATAGAAAGAGGCGAATCCGTGCCGACCATCACCACCGTCTGGAAGCTAGCAAACGGTCTGAAAATAACTCTCAACGCGCTCTCAGGTGATGCAGAAAGCGGATATGCCGTAAAAAGCATCGCCGAAATGACCCCCCTGATAGATACCGACGGACGCTTTCAGCTCTACAATATCTTCCCCTTCTCCCCTCTTGACGGTATTCAGGTCTTCTACGGCCGCTTCAACGCCGGCTACCATTACCAGCCGTCCATGTTTATCCATGAGAGCTCAAGAAAGGAATACTGCATCGTTTTCGAGGGTGAGCTGGATGTCGTTATAGGCTCGAACACATATCACATGGAGGCAGGCTGCGCTATAGATTTTGATTCGCATGAGGAGCACGGCTACATCAACAACGGTCAGAGCGACGCTCTCGTCTGTTTTCTCCTGATCTGAGGCGCATTTCTTAAACAGGTTAATATTTAAAGTACATCTGTGTAATCTCTTATTTGAGATTGCACAGATTATTTTTCTCATATAGTAAATTTTCTGTTGACAATGACAGGAGACAGTGATAATATGGTCTCACATAGGAGAATTCGGTCGAAATTTGTCCACTATATTGACTGCATTATCCTTTGCTCGGCTTACACGAAATACCGGTCTGCGGGTCTCCCCTTCCTGCCTCGGCAAGAGCCTGCCCGTCTTCCGCCGCAGTGATCCGGAGCAGACAGCCGGTCAATCTTTCAGACGGTATCTGAAAAATAATAAGGAGAGTGATATCTTGAAGACTATAGCGGTTTTAGGAACGGGTAACATAGCTCAGACGATCTCCGTCGATATGAAGGCCCGTGGGCACGAGGTTCGCCTGTTTGCTCCGCAGTACCTTTTCTCTCGTATACGCTTCATTGCGGAAACTCACGAGATAGAATGCACCGGTGCATTCGAGGCAAAGGAGACTATTGATGTCGTCACCTCCGACATCGACGAGGCTGTCCGCGGCGCGGACTACATCTTCATATGCGTACCGGGCAATCGCCACGAGGAATACGCAAAGCTTCTCAAGGGACATACGACTGCGGATCAGATCGTTATCACCTTCAACGGCTGCATGGCGTCTCTCATCTACAAAAACGTCTGGGGCGACGACGATACCTGTCCCGTTTTCGTAGAGTCAACGATACCTCCGTTCAGCACCAGAAGAGTGGAGCCGGGTAAGGTTCGCATGTTTGAGCGCCATCTGGCACCGATCGCATTCTTCCCTGCGTCGGCAGCGGACAAATATTACGACCGGATCATCGCTGACATTTACGAGTTCCCCGGCAAGTTCGAGGACGTTCTGGAGTGCGGTCTGAGTCTCGTCAACCCGACGGTACACCCCGGTCCCTGCCTTGTCAATCTGAGCAATATCGAGAAGCCCGATTTCACCTTCTTCCTGTATGAGCACGGCTTCCAGCCCTCCGGACTCAAGATCGACGTGCTTCTGAACAAGGAGAGGCTCAGAATCGGTGAGGCCTTCGGCTACAAGATTCACGCACTCGAGGATTTTGCCGGCGTGGATACCATCGACTCCTGGGAGCCCATGTACGCCATGGGACACGGCTGCCATGCGCTGACCTCCATTGCTGGCCCGAACGATATAAACTACCGCTATCTCACCGAGGACATTCCCATCGCCCTCGTCTGCTGGGCATCCATCGCTGACCAGCTCGGCATTGAGACGCCGATCATGGACGCGGTGATAACGCTCATCGGTGTTGCACACGATACGGACTGGTTTGTAAACGGCCGCACCGCCGAAAAGCTCGGACTTTCCGGCAAGACCATCGAGGAGATCAGCCGCTACGCGAAGACCGGCAGGTTCTGATAACAAAAAAACTTATAAACTGATATATCGGATAATTAAAAAAAGAAAGGAACAACAAACATGAGCAAGAGTTTATTCAGAGAGCTTCTGGACAAGGAAGCATCCCCCGCACTTGGCTGCACCGAGCCTATGATGTTCGCCTTGGGCGGCGCCATCGCCCGTAAATATGCACCCGGCAAGGTACTGAGAGTCGATATGGTCGGCTGCGGTCTCATGGTCACCGGTGTTCAGGCTGTCGGCATCCCCAAGACCGGCGGCAAGACAGGCGCATTTCTGGCCGCCGCTGTCGGTATAGTCAACGGTGATGTCGATGCCTGCAAGGAAGTCCTTCGCAATGTCACGCCCGAGGACGTAAAGTCCGCTGAGGAGCTAGTAAAGTCCGCCACCTTTACCCTCGACATGGACAACAGCACCGGCAAGCAGGTATACTTCAAGCTCACCCTGACCACCGATCAGCACGTTGCCACCGTTATCTTTGAGGACGAGCACCACACCTGGACCTATCTCGAGGTAGACGGTGAGGTCGTGGTCGATAACCGCAGACCCGTCGGTGAAATGCTCATTCCCGCAAACGACATAGACTGGAACGAGTTCACGATTGAGAACGCTTACAACTGGTGCAAGACCGCCCCCATAAGCGAGTTCGGCCGCGCAAAGGAAGCAGTCGAGATGAACTACATCGTCGCTAAGGACGGTCTGGAAAATCCCCGCGGCATGGGCATACAGACCGCAAAGGTCCTGCAGGACAACGTAAAGAGCGGCTTTGTTGCTGACGATGAGATCACAGAGGTCCTCATCTGGGGTACCGCCGGTGCCGATGCCCGTATGGGCGGCAGCGACTATCCCACGATGGTCAGCACCGCAAGCGGCAATCAGGGTCTGATGGTCGTCATGGGTCCCTGGGCAAGTGCCAAGTACCGCAAGATGAGCGATGAGGACGGCTACCGCGCAGTTGCATTCGCTCTGCTCATGAACACCTACATGAAGTATCTGTCCAAGGAATACGTATACATGCCGCCCACCTGCTCCTGTGCGACCACCGCTGCACCGGCCGCTGCCGCAGGCGTGGCATTCCTGCACGGCCTGACTCCTCAGCAGATCAACGACATGCTCTGCACCTCTCAGGTACAGATGTGCGGCGTCGTCTGCGACGGTGCAAAGCCGTCCTGCGCATTCCGCATGTTCGTTGCTCTCTTCGGTGCTCTTGAGGCCATGATGATGGCGGAAAAGGGCATCCGTGCCACCAACGTCGAGGGCTTTGTCCACGACGACCTGAAGGTCACTCTCGAGAACATCTACCGTCTGCAGCATGACGTTCTGCACAACAAGGTCGATGCCATCCTCTGGGATATAGTCAAGGAGCAGAAGACCATCCACTGATACTAAACAGGCAAGTATACTCAGGAGCTGTAGCAAAATGAAAAATTTGCTACAGCTCCATTTCTATGCAGAAAAGGAGGGAAAAAAGCATGCGAGCCTGTGGGTCAATCTTTTGTGCGGTTCTTTGGCCATTTATTCTCTGCTTCGTCCGGGTAAGCTAAATCAATCTTGCGGTTCAAATCCACCTACCGCCGCCTTTTTCCGACTACTTTGCTTCGTGCATTTGCCCCAAAAGGTGCGTGGGATTTTTGCCCTGAAAATGAGAAAAACCGGCTCCGCTGCGGTCAGATCGACCACGACAGAGCCAGTTTTCGTTGATTTTACAGTATTTTGGGCTATTTTCGACCTAAAAGCAAGAAAATTGCCTGATTTATCCGGTAGACAAATCAGGCAACTTATTTGGTGCGAGAGAGGAGACTTGAACTCCCACGTCGGTTGACACACGCCCCTCAAACGTGCCTGTCTACCTGTTCCAGCACTCTCGCGAATTGCTTTTTTCAAAGGCAAGAGTTATTATAACAGAGAAAACGAGAATGTCAAGGATTAATTTCAAATTTTCTTGCCTTTCTGACATACACCGCCGTATAGGCTATGCACAGCAGCAGCGCGGCAAGCATAAGCTCGCCGCCGATGCGCGGCTGAACAAGGTAATAGCGGTTGAAATACGCATAGTAGCAATGCAATGAAGCAAGCTCCGCTAAAACCGGCACTGGCGCAAAGCGCAGGTCGGACGCCGCAAGCACCAGAGCCAGAACTCCGGGGATGAAGAAATACCGGTCGTGCATATGCGGAAGCAGATAGGGGATGCCCATTGCAAGGATAATGGCAAAGCCGAGGATCACACGGTCGGAAAGCCGTTTGCGAAGAAGGATCGCCGCAACGTAAACGGCCGCAACGAGCAAAAATGCGGCAATGATAAGGACCCTTGCGCTTTTTGCCGTATCTCCCGACCATGAGAACATGCTGGTGAGCGACGGTGCGTTGTAATTCATCGCGTCACCCACCGTGCCGGCCTGCGAAAAATACAGTGTCAGCGTATCCCACAGCGGCGCTCCGGCGATGACGGCAGGCAGCATGAAAACGATATAAGCGGCAGGGAAGACGAGAAGCTGCGTCCAGCGAATCTTCTTTGCAAGCAGCAGAATGAAAAACACCGGGATAATGAACACGGCCTGCAATTTGAATGCAAGGCAGGCGGCAAGCGATATCATTGCTCCGACGCCTCTTTCGCTCAGGCCGAGATACAGCGCGAAAATTCCGAAAAAGGCATAAATACTGTCGCACTGCGCCCAGTACGCGCCGTTTGCTACGACCGTCGGCAGATACAGCACGGCGAGGAAAACGCCGAGCTGACTTGCCTTCGAGCCGGAGTACAGGGACAGAAGCTTCATGCAGCTCCACGCGAGCAAAACGTCAAACAGCACCGACAGCAGCTTTATAAGATACAGCTCCGAGATGCCGAAATACGAAAACGCCGCGAGAAAGTACATATACGGCGGATTATAGTTGCCGGGGAAGAAGCCGAGCGCCTTAAAACCGCCGTTATCGCGGAAAAACTGCGTCCACGGCGCGAGAAATGTGGTGTAATCATCGCTTTGCACATCAAAATAAAATCCGCGTATGGCCATGGCTGCGGCCGTGAGTACAAGGGCACATACAAGCAGCGGCTTATCCTGAAAAATTCCCTGCCGGTAAAGCAGCAGCATTGCAGCAGCGAAGATCACGGCAAGCGATACAAGGTTGAAAAACTCCATTTTTACTCCGTTTCGTACAAAAAAAGCGGCTGCCAGTTATAGCAGCCGACGAAAAATTCATTTTTCACAAAATATTTCTTGACATAGCTATATATACAATGATAGAATAACTTGCTATGTTATCTTGTGGTGAAACGACTGGCACCCCAGTGTTTACAATCACAATATACCATCAACCAAACGTAAATACAACACCGGAACGAGGAAAATTAACAACTCGCCCGGGCGTTCTCAATTACGATTAAGGAGTGTGTACGAATGCCAAAAGACGTTCTCTACGGCAAAACTCTCAGAAAGAGCTTTGCACGGTACGAAGAGATCCAGGACATGCCCAACCTTTTGGAGATCCAGAAGAAGAGCTACAAATGGTTTCTCGAGACCGGTCTGCGCGAAGTATTCAGGGATACCGATGCGGTGACCGACTATTCCGGCAATCTTGAGCTGAGCTTTGTGGATTATTCCATGGACGAAAAGCCCAAGTACACGGAAGAAGAGTGCAAGGCACGCGATGCAACGTATGCAGCGCCGCTGAAGGTCAGCGTGCGTCTGCGCAATCTCGAAACCGAAGAGATCAAGGAGCAGGAGATCTTCATGGGCGATTTTCCGCTCATGACCGCCGGCGGCACATTTATAATCAACGGCGCCGAGCGTGTTATCGTCTCCCAGATCGTCCGCAGCCCCGGCGTGTACTACGATAAGACCACCGACCGCAGCATGACAAGTATTTACGCGGCGACCGTCATACCGTATCACGGTGCATGGCTCGAGTACGAGACCGACGCAAACAACACCTTCTATGTCCGTATAGATAAAAACCGCAAGCTTCCCATCACATGGTTCCTCAAGGCAATGGGCAAGTATGACGAGACAAAGCCCGAAACATGGCTTTCCTGCACACCCGACCCCATCGTCGGCGCGACCACAAACGAGCGCCTGAAGGAGATCTTCGGCGATGACGAGCGCATAGCGGTCACCGTTGATAAGGACACTACCACCAGCCGTGACGAGTGTCTTATGGAGATCTACCGCAAGCTGCGCCCCGGCGATCCTCCCACTGTTGAAAGCGCCGAGTCCCTGCTCGACGGACTGTTCTTTGACCGCCGCCGCTACGACATCTCCAATGTCGGCCGTTATAAGTTCAACAAGAAGCTGGCTCTGCGCGGCAGAATCAACGGCTTTACCCTGGCAATGCCTGTTGCAGACCCCTCGACCGGCGAGATCATTGCCGACGCAGGCGAGGTCATCTCACGCGACATGGCCGAGAAGATCGACGCTGCCGGCGTTGTTGAGGTCTGGCTCGATGTTGACGGCAAGACCGTCAAGGTCTTCTCCAACGGCATGGTTCCTCTGCAGAGTATGGTCGATATCGACCCCGAGGAGCTTGGCATCAAGGAAAAGGTTCGCGGCATCGTCCTCAAGAGCCTCATGGAGCAGTACTCCGGCGACGCTCTCAAGGAAGCTATCCTTGAAAATATAGATGTACTTATCCCGAAGCACATCGTTGTTGACGATATGTTTGCATCCGTCAACTATCTCAACTGCCTTGCTTACGGCATCGGCGAGAAGGACGATATCGACCACCTCGGCAACCGCCGCGTTCGCTGCGTCGGCGAGCTGCTGCAGAATCAGTTCCGCATCGGCTTCTCCCGTATGGAGCGTGTTATCCGCGAGCGTATGACCCTGCAGGATCTTGATATCGTAACTCCTCAGAGCCTTATAAATATCCGCCCCGTGACCGCAGCGATCAAAGAATTCTTCGGTTCCAGCCCACTGTCGCAGTTCATGGATCAGACAAACCCCCTGTCCGAGCTTACTCACAAGCGCCGTATGTCGGCACTCGGCCCCGGCGGTCTGAGCCGTGAGAGAGCCTCCTTCGACGTCCGTGACGTTCACTACAGCCACTATGGCCGCCTGTGCCCGATTGAGACTCCCGAAGGCCCGAACATCGGACTTATCTCTTACCTTGCATCCTACGCAAGAGCAAACGAGTACGGCTTCCTCGTTGCACCTTTCCAGAAGGTCGAGAAGGGTACCTGCCGCGTCACAGATCAGGTTGATTACCTGACCGCCGACATGGAGGATAACTACATCGTTGCTCCTGCAACCGAACCGCGCGACGAAAACGGCTGCCTTATCAATAAGCGCATAACCTGCCGCCACCGCGACGAGATTGTCGAGGTCGACCGCGAGAGAGTCGATTACATTGATATAAGCCCCCGTATGATGGTATCCATCGCGACTGCGATGATCCCGTTCCTCGAAAACGACGACGCAAACCGCGCACTGATGGGCGCGAACATGCAGCGCCAGGCAGTTCCTCTTATGACTACTCAGGCGCCTATCGTTGCAACCGGCATCGAGCACAAGTGCGCCGTTGACTCCGGCGTTGTCGTCCTCGCGGAAGGCGACGGCGAGGTCGTCCGCGCCGATGCGCAGAACATCTCCATCAAATACGATTCCGGTGATATAAAGAACTATAAGCTCATAAAGTTTGCACGCTCCAACCAGGGCACCTGCGTAAACCAGAGACCAATCGTTTCTCTCGGCGAGCGCGTTCACGAGGGCGACGTCATTGCAGACGGCCCGAGCACCAAGGACGGCGAGATATCCCTCGGCAAGAACATCCTCGTCGGCTTCATGACCTGGGAAGGCTACAACTACGAGGACGCTATCCTGCTTAATGAGCGCCTTGTCATGGAAGATGTGTTCACCTCTATCCATGTTGAGGAATACGAGTGCGACGCACGCGATACCAAGCTCGGACCCGAGGAGATCACCCGTGATATTCCCGGTGTGGGTGACGATGCACTCAAGTACCTTGATGAGCGCGGCATAATCACTGTCGGCGCAGAGGTCCGTGCCGGCGATATCCTCGTCGGTAAGGTGACCCCGAAGGGCGAGACAGACCTCACCGCAGAGGAGAGACTGCTTCGTGCCATCTTCGGCGAAAAGGCGAGAGAGGTTCGCGATACCTCACTGAAGGTTCCCCACGGCGAGAGCGGCATAATCGTTGACGTCAAGGTGTTCACCCGTGAAAACGGCGACGAGATGAGCCCCGGCGTAAATCAGGTCGTGCGTGTTTACATCGCTCAGAAGCGTAAGATCTCCGTCGGCGATAAGATGGCCGGCCGCCACGGCAACAAGGGCGTTGTCTCGCGCATACTTCCGCGTGAGGATATGCCTTATCTGCCCGACGGCACTCCGCTTGATATAGTCCTTAACCCCCTGGGCGTTCCTTCCCGTATGAATATCGGTCAGGTTCTCGAGGTCCACCTCGGCTATGCGGCTCAGGCACTCGGCTGGAAGGTCGCAACGCCTATCTTTAACGGCGCAAACGAAGCCACCATCCGCGATACCCTGCGTCAGGCCGGCCTGCGCGAGGACGGCAAGAGCGTCCTGTACGACGGCCGCACCGGCGAAAAATTTGATAACGACGTAACAGTCGGCTGGGTCTACTTCCTCAAGCTGCACCACCTGGTCGATGATAAGATCCATGCTCGCAGCACCGGCCCCTACAGCCTCGTTACCCAGCAGCCTCTCGGCGGCAAGGCTCAGTTCGGCGGCCAGCGCTTCGGCGAAATGGAAGTTTGGGCCCTCGAGGCTTACGGCGCGGCGTACACCCTGCAGGAGATACTCACTGTCAAGTCCGACGATGTCACAGGCCGTGTGCGCACCTATGAGAGCATCGTAAAGGGCGACAATATTCCGCAGCCCGGCGTACCCGAATCGTTCAAGGTCCTGGTCAAGGAGCTTCAGTCTCTGTGTCTTGATATCCGCGTTCTGGATAAGGACGGCCAGGAGATCGAGCTCAAGGACGATGACGATGACGATTTCGTTCCCAAGATGAAGGACGAGATGTACGATACCATGTCCGATGACGACGATATCGAGGCCGAGGGCTATACGATCGAGGACATTCCCGAGACCGACGATGACGATTTCGGCTTCATGTCCGATGATGACTACAGTGAGGAGGATGAATAATAATGAGTTTTACACCGTTTGACGCCATAAAAATAGGCATTGCCTCCCCTGAAATGATTCTTTCCTGGTCCTCCGGCGAGGTCACCAAGCCCGAGACCATCAACTACCGCACCCTCAAGCCCGAGCGCGACGGCCTGTTCTGCGAGCGCATTTTCGGACCGACCAAGGACTGGGAATGCCACTGCGGCAAGTACAAGAAGATCAGCTACAAGGGCAAGATCTGCGACCGCTGCGGCGTTGAAGTCACAAAGAGCAAGGTTCGCCGCGAGCGCATGGGCCACATCGAGCTTGCCGCCCCCGTATCTCATATCTGGTACTTCAAGGGCATACCCAGCCGCATGGGCCTGCTGCTCGATCTCACTCCGAGAGTACTTGAGAAGGTTCTGTACTTTGCAAACTATATAGTCACCGACCCCGGCTTCACTCCGCTGGAGAAGTGCCAGATACTCACCGAAAAAGAGTATCGCGACATGCGCGAGAAGTACGAGGACGACTTTGACGCCGGTATGGGCGCCGAGGCGATAAAGAAGCTCCTTCAGCAGATCGACTGCGAGCAGCTTTCAGCCCAGCTCAGAGAGGAGCTGGCAAACGCCTCCGGCCAGAAGAAGGCAAAGCTCGTAAAGCGCCTTGAGGTCGTCGAGGCATTCCGCCAGAGCGGCAATAAGCCCGAGTGGATGATAATCGACATTCTGCCGGTCATCCCTCCCGAGATCCGCCCCATGGTTCAGCTCGACGGCGGCCGCTTTGCAACAAGTGACCTCAACGATCTGTACCGCCGCGTTATCAACCGCAATAACCGTCTTAAGAGACTTATCCAGCTCAACGCGCCCGACATTATTGTCCGCAACGAGAAGCGCATGCTTCAGGAAGCCGTTGACGCACTTATCGACAACGGCCGCCGCGGCAGAGCCGTAACCGGTGCAAACTCCCGCGCACTCAAGTCGCTGTCGGATATGCTCAAGGGCAAGCAGGGACGTTTCCGTCAGAACCTGCTGGGCAAGCGTGTTGACTACTCCGGCCGTAGCGTTATCGTTGTCGGCCCTGATCTTAAGATCTATCAGTGCGGCGTTCCCAAGGAAATGGCCATTGAGCTGTTCCGCCCCTTCGTCATGAAGAAGCTTGTTGAGGACGGCGTTGCAAACAACATCAAGTCCGCAAAGAAGATGGTCGATAAGCAGCGTACCGAGGTTTGGGACGCGCTCGAGGTTGTCATCAAGGAGCACCCCGTGCTGCTCAACCGCGCACCTACTCTGCATCGTCTGGGCATTCAGGCGTTCGAGCCTATCCTCGTTGAGGGCCGCGCGCTCAAGCTGCATCCTCTGGTATGTACCGCATACAACGCCGACTTCGACGGCGACCAGATGGCTATCCACGTTCCTCTGTCTGCCGAAGCGCAGGCCGAGGCAAGAATACTCATGCTCTCGGCAAACAACCTCCTGCGTCCGCAGGACGGCCACCCCGTAACCGTTCCTACTCAGGATATGATCCTCGGCTCCTACTACCTGACCATGAAGCGCATAGGTAAGGCCGAAAAGGGCGCAGAGCATGTGTTCGTCACCGACCCCGGCGACACCGATCTGCCCGCAAACGAGATCGTTGACGGCGATGACTTCGTCGCGGCCGAGGAAAAGGCAGCCGCAGAGGGCGGCAAAGCCCCGTCTTACAAGCCCCTGCTTATATACCGCGACCCCAGCGAGGCTGTCATGGCGTACAGTCAGGGCGAGGTCGGCCTGCACGCGCCTATCCTCGTTCGTGTTACCAAGAGCTTTGACGGCGTTGAGAAGTCCAAGGTCATTGAGAGCACCGTCGGCAGGATCATCTTCAACGAGAAGATCCCTCAGGATCTCGGCTATGTTGACAGAAGCGATCCCGAGCATGCCTTTGACCATGAGATCGGCTTCCAGGTCGGCAAGAAGCAGCTCGGCGATATAATCGACCGCTGCATCAAGATCCACGATTTCACCATTTCCGCCGAAGTGCTTGACGGCATCAAGGCAATGGGCTATAAGTATTCGACCGTGGGCGCTATCACGATCTCCATCGCCGATATGACCGTCCCCGAGGCGAAAAAGACCCTCATCAGCGAGACCGAGAACAAGGTCCTCGCCATCGAGCGTCAGTTCAAGCGCGGCTTCATCACAGATGACGAGCGCTATCGTCTGGTCGTTTCCGAGTGGGAGCAGACCACCAAGGACGTCACCAGCGCACTGCAGAACTGCCTGGATACCTACAATCCTATCTACATGATGGCAAACTCCGGTGCTCGTGGCTCCATGAACCAGATCCGTCAGCTTGCCGGTATGCGCGGCCTTATGGCTAACACCTCCGGTAAGACCATCGAGATCCCCATCAAGGCAAACTTCCGTGAAGGTCTCAGCGTTCTGGAGTACTTTATCTCATCCCGAGGCGCTCGTAAAGGCCTTGCCGATACCGCACTTCGTACAGCCGACTCCGGTTACCTCACCCGTCGAATGGTCGATGTCTGCCAGGATGTTATCATCCGCGAGCCCGACTGCGGCACGCATGACGGCGTATGGGCAGCTGCCATCTACGACAAGGGCCAGCTCGTCCAGTCCTTCGGCACCAGCATCCACGGCAGATTCCCGGCAGTTCCCGTCTGCGATCCGCAGACCGGCGAGGTGCTGTTTGATACCGATCATATGCTTATGCCTGCGGACGCAGAGATCCTTGAGGCGCACGGCATCGAGCGAGTGCTCATCCGCAGCGTCCTGTCCTGCGAGGCTCGCACCGGCGTATGCGCAAAGTGCTACGGCATCAACCTTGCGATCGGCCAGCCCGTCAGCTCGGGCGAAGCGGTCGGCGTTATCGCTGCTCAGTCCATCGGCGAACCCGGTACTCAGCTCACCATGCGTACCTTCCACACCGGCGGTATCGCAGGCGACGATATCACCCAGGGTCTTCCTCGTGTTGAAGAGCTGTTCGAGGCGCGCAAGCCCAAGAAAATGGCTGTCCTTGCCGAGGTTTCCGGCACGGTTTCCATCGAGGAGACCAAGAAGGGTGCGCTGTTTGCAATAAGCGTCACCAGCGAGGAAGAGGGCGAAACAAAGGTATACACCGTTCCTCACTCGGCAGGCATACTCGTCAAGAACGGCGACCATGTCGATAAGGGTCAGGAGCTGACCAGCGGCGCACTCAGCCCGCACGATGTCCTGCGCATCCGCGGCATCGACGATGATGAGTTCGGCCGTCCCGGCGTTCGTACCTATATCATTCAGGAAGTCCAGAAGGTTTACCGTCAGCAGGGCGTTGATATCAACGATAAGCATATCGAGATCATCGTCCGCCAGATGATGCGTAAGGTCAAGATCGAGGAATCGGGAAGCACCGATCTGCTCTCCGGCTCGACTGTCGATATCGGCGAGCTCAAGGCGGCAAACCGCAAGATCGAAGAGCGCATCGAAGCAGGCGAGAAAGGCCTCAGCAAGGCGACCTACACCCAGCTTCTCATGGGTATCACCAAGGCATCTCTGGCAACGGAAAGCTTCCTGTCGGCAGCATCCTTCCAGGAAACCACCAAGGTTCTTACCGAGGCCGCTATCAAGGGCAAGGTCGATCACCTTGTCGGCCTGAAGGAAAATGTTATCATCGGCAAGCTCATCCCGGCCGGCACAGGACTTTCCATGTACCGCGACTTCAAGGAGCAGACCGACGATACCGTTACCGACGATCCTGCTCAGTACGTTGACCTTTCTGCACTTGTCGGCAAGACCAACGCACTCTGATAACCCAATAATAGCAAAACCACCCGGCTGAAAAAGTCGGGTGGTTATTTTAATGAAAAATGCGGCGTTTATGAAGCACGCAAAAAAGTCACAGAATTTTTTTGACACGCTGAGTGGCGCATTTGCGCCCTTTACTTTTTGTCTTGTTGGCGTTATCATATTGTCAGCAACAATTCAGGAGGAGAGCATGAACAAAACAGCACTTATAATGATAGACATGCAGCGAGGATTTATCGACCCATCGTCGCCGATCTGCATAGCCGGAGCTGCCGGAACGGTGCCTGCATGCGCCGAGGCGATACGCTTTTTCCACGAAGCCAAGCTCCCGGTGTTTTACGCCGTGCGGCACTATCGCACCGACGGCAGCGACGTTGAGAAAGCGCGCGCCAAGGTGTGGGCAGACGGTGGAAAGCCACTGTCGGAGACTTGCGATGAGAGTATGTCCGATGCCTTTCCCGAGGAATTTGAAGTCATTGACAGCGACCGGATCATGATAAAGCCGCGCTTTTCTGCGTTTTTTGCAACGAGCCTTGATCTTGTCCTGCGCCGGCTCGGCGTACAGACGGTCGTGCTTGCCGGAACCACAACGCCAAACTGCATTCGCACGACCTGCTACGATGCTCTGTCGCTCGACTATGACGTTGTCGTGCTCAGCGACTGCACGTCGTCCGTAACGCCGGAGGTGCAGCGCGCAAACCTCGAGGACATGCAGCGCATAGGTGCAGAAATAATGACACTTGATGAAATTAAAAACCACGGCTAAAAGCTTTAGCCGTGGTTTTTGATTTATTCGTCCTTTGCAATCATTTGCAGTGCATGCTCAAGAACGCCGAGCACCGCGCTCAAATTCTGCTTTGCGCCGCCCTCGTTGCCGGGTAGGTTGAGAATGAGGCTTTTGCCGCGTATTCCGGCGACGCCCCTTGTGAGCATCGCGCGCGGAGTGAGGCCAAGACTGTAATGCAGCATCGCCTGGGGAATGGCCGGTATCTCTCGCGAGATAACGTCGCGCGTAGCCTCGGGGGTGATGTCGCGCTTGCCGAAGCCGGTTCCGCCTGTGGAAACTATGAGATCTGCGCCAAGCTCGTATGCGCATTTTATAAACTCGGCAGATATCTCGTGCCGTTCGTCGGGAACAAGCCCTTTGTAGATAACGGGAAAGCCTGCCTCCTCGAGCATCTGAGCGACGGCAGGGCCGCTTTTATCGACCTTTTCGCCTGCCGAGCATCTGTCGCTAACCGTGATAACCGCAGCTTTGTAGTCCATTTGACCCTCCTTATTTCTTGAAGCTGTCTTTAAGCGCAACCGCGCGATTGAATACGAGATGTTCCGGGGACGAATCCTTGCTGTCAACGCAGAAGTAGCCCATGCGAAGGAACTGGAACTGAGCCGGAGCGGCAGCGCCCTCGAGCATCTTTTCAAGCTTGCAGCCCGTGAGAACCTCGAGCGAGTCGGGGTTGAGGCAGCTTATATAATCCTTGTCCGCAGCGTCCGGATCGGGATCGGAGAACAGATTGCTGTAAAGCCTGACCTCCGCGTCGGCGCAGTTGTTTGCATCGACCCAGTGTATCGTTGCACCCTTGACCTTGCGGCCGTCGGCAGGATCTCCGCCGCGGCTTTCGGGATCATAGGTCGCAAGAACCTCGGTAACATTGCCGTCGGCATCCTTAACGCAGCCTGTGCAGGTGATGAGATATGCACCCTTCAGGCGGCACTCGGGGCCTTCGGGATAAAGCCTTTTGTACTTGGGAACGGGAGCTTCAAGGAAGTCCTCGGACTCGATCCACAAATTGCGCGAGAAAGTGACCTTTCGAGTTCCGGCCTCGGGATCGTTGGGGTTATTCTCAACGTCAAGCTCCTCGCTCTGACCCTCGGGATAGTTAGTTATCGTGAGCTTTATCGGGCGCAGGACTGCCATCGCGCGCTGAGCATGATCGTTAAGATCCTCGCGCAGGCAGTGCTCAAGGAATGAAAACTCAACAGTGCTCGGAACCTTTGCAACGCCGATCCTCTCGCAGAAATTGCGGATTGACTGCGGCGTGTATCCGCGGCGGCGCAGACCGCACAGCGTCGGCATGCGCGGATCGTCCCAGCCGGAGACAAGCCCTTCTTCAACAAGCCTTCTGAGCTTGCGCTTGCTCAGAACGGTGTAGTTTATGCCAAGGCGCGCAAACTCGATCTGACGAGGCTTTGAGGGCACGGAGACGTGGTTTATGACCCAGTCGTACAGCGGACGGTGGTCTTCATACTCAAGTGAGCACAGCGAGTGGGTTATGCCCTCCAGTGCGTCCTGGATGGGGTGGGCAAAGTCGTACATGGGGAAGATACACCACTTCGTGCCCTGACGGTGGTGCTCGATATATCTGATGCGGTAGAGCACGGGATCGCGCATGTTGAAGTTGCCGGAGGCAAGGTCGATCTTTGCGCGCAGCGTGTATTTTCCCTCGGGAAATTCGCCGTTTTTCATGCGCTCGAACAGGTCGAGGTTTTCCTCAACAGGTCTGTCTCTGTAAGGGCTTACGGCAGGCTTGCTCGTATCGCCGCGATATTCCTTAAACTGCTCGGGCGTGAGCTCACAGACATAAGCAAGCCCTTTTTTTATAAGCTCAAGAGCATACTCATAGGTCTTTTCAAAGTAATCCGAGCCGTAGAAAAAGCGGTCACCCCAGTCAAAGCCGAGCCAGTGGATATCCTCCTGAATGGCATCGACATACTCGGTGTCCTCCTTGGCCGGATTTGTGTCGTCCATGCGCAGGTTGCAGATGCCGCCGTACTTTTCGGCTGTGCCGAAATCTATGATAAGCGCCTTGCAGTGGCCTATGTGCAGATAACCGTTCGGTTCGGGCGGAAAACGGGTGTGCACCTGCATTCCGGCAAATCTGCCGCCCTCGGCAAGGTCCTCGTCGATGAAGTTTTCAATAAAATTCTTGCTTATCTCTTCCATGGTTGTACTCCTGTTAAAATAGGTAGTAAAATTATAAACGATATTCGGAGCAATTACAATAATAAAACTTAAATTTCCTCGCGCTGTTGCATATACGATTGAGAAAACGCGAAAACTGTGATAATATGATCACAGGTGATAAATATGAGCGAAAAATTTGATATACTCATCATCGGTGCAGGTCCGGCCGGAGTTTCGGCAGCGCTGACGGCCTGCAACCGCGGCAAAAAAACAGGCGTTATCTCAAATCCGCCGGAGAGCAGCAAGCTTTATCTTGCCGAAAGCGTCAGCAATTATCCCGGCATGTCCGGCACAGGCAGCGATATTGTCAAAGCAATGCGCCGCCAGCTTGAAGAAAGCGACGCCGATGTGATACCCGGCCGCGCGCTGAGCGTTGTGCCGCTGGGCAAAACAATAGGCGTTGCCGTCGGAAGCGAGTTTTACGAGACAAGAGCCGTTATCGTTGCTGCCGGCATAAGCCGCCGCCCGATATGCCCGGGCGAGACCGAGTTTCTCGGCAGGGGAGTGAGCTACTGCGCGACATGCGACGGTATGCTTTACAAGGGCAAGACCGTTGCCGTTATCGGTGACAGCGAGGAGGCAGAGCACGATGCACAGTTTCTGCGTGATATCGGCTGCAAGGTGCTGAGCTTTTCCGGCAGGGAGAAGCTTGATATACGCGGTGGCATGAAGGCGGATACGCTTGTTGCCGACGGAGTCGAATATGCCGTCGATTGCGTATTTATCCTCAAGGATACCCTCACGGCCGAAAGCCTTGTTTCCGGCATTGAATCCGAGCGCGGCATAATCAAAACCGACCGCAGCTGCAAAACCAACATCAAGGGCGTTTTTGCCGCCGGCGACTGCACCGGCGCACCGTATCAGATAGCAAAGGCCGTGGGCGACGGCAACATCGCCGCCCTGTCGGCATGCGAATATATAAACACAGAAAAGGAGATATGAAAAATGTCTATTATGCATCTTACAAAGGATAACTTCGATTCGATCACCTCCTCCGGCCTTGTGCTGGTCGATTTCTGGGCAACATGGTGCGGCCCCTGCCGCATGCAGGCTCCGATACTCGAGGAGTTTGATAAGCAGATGGAGGGGAGAGTCCGGGTCTGCAAGCTCGATGTTGACGAGGTACCGGCGATCGCTCAGCGCTTCGGCGTTATGAGCATCCCGACGCTTATCGCCTTTAAGGACGGCAAGCAGCTCAGCAAGGAAGTCGGCGTTACAAGCTGCGAAGAGCTTATGACCATGTTCGGCTGATAACTTAAAAAATTTATTGCAATATTTATTGCATTTCAAATTCTGCCCGTATATAATGGAGTATCCGCTATATACGGGCGGAATTTTTAATTCGGGAGGAAAAAATGTCTGACTATATAATTAGCTGCTGCTCGACGGCAGACCTCACTAAGGAACACTTTGAAGCGCGCGACATCAAGTATGTATGCTTCCATTACATGCTCGACGGCGAGGATTACATGGACGATCTCGGCCAGAGCATGCCGTTTGAAGAGTTTTATAAGAAAATGGCGGAAGGCGCCGATACCAAGACAAGCCAGGTAAACGTTGCCGAGTATATCGACTATTTCACGCCCTTCCTCAAAGAGGGCAAGGACATTCTGCATGTCACGCTCTCCAGCGGCATTTCCGGCACAGTGAACTCCGCGCGCAATGCAGCAGCCATGCTCGCCGAGGAGTATCCCGAACGCAAGATTTACATAGTCGATTCCCTCGGCGCATCCTCGGGCTACGGCCTGCTGATGGACGCTTTGGCAGATAAGCGCGACGAGGGCATGAGCATTGACGAGGCGCATGATTGGATAGAGGCACATAAGCTCAATCTGCACCACTGGTTCTTCTCGACAGACCTTAGCTTCTATGTCAAGGGCGGCAGAATTTCAAAGGCGGCAGGCTTCTTCGGAACGATGCTCAATATCTGCCCTCTGCTTAACATGGATAACCTCGGCAGACTTATTCCCAGGGAAAAGATCCGCACGAAGAAAAAGGTCATAAAGACTATCGTTGACCGCATGGAGCAGTGCGCAAACGACGGCCTTGATTATTCCGGCAAGTGCTATATCTCACAGTCCGGCTGCGTTGAGGATGCAAAGGAAGTTGCCGCGCTTGTTGAGGAACGCTTCCCCAAGCTCAACGGCAAGGTCGAGATAAACTATGTCGGCACGACCATCGGAAGCCACACCGGCCCCGGCACCGTTGCGCTGTTCTTCTGGGGCGCTGAGCGCGGCGAATGATGGATAATGAACGGTAAGTTTTCTAAGCTGAAAGATATTCACAGCAGGTTTACATGGCTTGAGCTTCTGCTGATTACGGGCTGGATATTCCTCATGAGCATATACATAGCTCCGGGCGCTTTTCGGCATACAGTTGGCTTCATGCTCAGAAATCCGCTTCTGATACTGCTGAACGTCCTGCCGATAGCCGTGCTGCTGCTCGTGATATATTTTGCCTGCATGAACAGCTTTGCTGCCGGAGCCGCCGCGAACCTTGTATTTGGGCTGCTGTCGTATGCAAATCTGCTCAAGATAGACGGACGCGATGATCCGCTTGTCCCGGCGGATATACTCCTGCTGCGTGAGGCGCTTCAGGCCTCCGGCGATTACAGGCTTGATCTTCACCCGGCGGTCATAGCGGTGATCGTTTTGTCAACAGCCGTTTTTATAGCCCTCGCGATCGTGCTTGGCAAAAAGCGGAAACAGGGGGGGTCCACGGTGTCGAGAATAGTCGGCATCGTGCTGAGCATAGCTGTTTTCGCAGGCGCGTTCTTCGGTCTTTATCGCGACAGGGAGCTTTATGCCTCGTTCCCCGTAAGCTCTGTGTATAACGTAACGACGATATTCAACGAGCTGGGCCTTAACTATTGCTTTTTATATAACTTCAATCTCTACACCGTCGATAAGCCTGACGATTACTCCGCAAAGACGGTTGAAAGCTATATTTCAGAGCAGAAAACCGAAGAGCCGGAGGGCGTAAAGCCGCAGATAATCATGATAATGTGCGAGGCGTTTAACGACGTCACCGATGCCGACGCCTTTACATATTCCGAGGAAGACGATCCGATGCGCGGCTTTTACGAGGTCGCTTCAAGCCCCAACAGCATAAACGGGCACATCGTTGTTCCCAATTTCGGAGCGGGAACAGCGAATACCGAGTTTGACGTGCTCACCGGCATGCAGACAAACCTCATAAGCGAAACATCAAATTCCGCAATGAGATCGTTCCATCACTCTGTGCCGTCCATGGCGACGGTTCTGGGGGATCAGGGATATTCAAGCCTTTATTTCCACCCGGGCAGCAGCTGGTTTTATAACCGCGATTCGGCGCTGAGCTTCCTCGGCGTTGACGAGAGAGTGTTTGTTGAGGATCTTGAGGATAAATCCAATATGGAGACCTCCTTCCTCAAAAACCTAAAGCAGCTTGTTTCCGAGCGCACACAGAACGGCGAGAGGTTGTTCACCTACGCAACGACAATTCAGAACCATCAGGCGTATACATATTCAAAATACGATTTTGAGGTTCCCAAGGTGCAGACAAGCGTTCAGCTGAGCGACTATGCCGAGGAGCTTTTGTCGGTGTATGCCTACGGCGTGAAGTGCTCTTCGGATATGCTGCTTGAGCTGACGGAATATCTCAACAGCCTTGATGATCCGTATGTGCTCGTGTTTTTCGGAGATCACAGGCCGAACCTCGGCGCGGATTATCTTGCGTATAACGAGATCGGCATGGATATTGCCGATGACGTGGTCGCAAACTGCTCGGCTCCGTTTGTTATTTGGGCAAACGACGCGTATGCAAAAACCTCGGATTTTGCCGATCGCTTTGCGTCGCTGGATATCCCCGAGGACGGATATATAAGCGCAAACTTCCTTGGCGAAGTTACCCTTGAGCTTGCAGGCTGCGCAAAAAGCGAGCCGTTTTTCAGCTTCCTCTACGACCTGCGCCGCGAGATCCCAGTTATAAAGACCGGAGTGAACAGCGACGCCGAGCAGCCGACGATAGATAAGCTGCACTGCTGGCAGTACTATCGCATGAGCTGAAAATCCCGGCTTGACTTTTTGGGTAAAAAGTGCATATAATATATTTTGCTAAAGGCAATGACGGACAGGAGTAAGCCAAGCATGCTTTTCAGAGAGGGAACAGACGGTGAAAGTTCCTAAGGCGTGCCGCCGAAGGTCGGTCCCGAGCAGCCGTGCCGAAATTCAAGTAGGCCGGACGGGCGCTCCCGTTACAGAGCAGTGAGTGCCGCGCATCGCGCGGAATTCAGGTGGTACCGCGTAATACTGCGCCCTGATGAATGTCAGGGCGCAGTTTTTTATTTGTTAAGGAGGATAAGATATGAAAGAGCTGCCGAAGGTGTATGACCCCAGTACGGTTGAAAAAAGAATATATGAAATGTGGCAGTCGCACGGCTGCTTCAAGGGCATCATAGACCCCGACAAAAAGCCGTTTTCAATAGTTATGCCGCCCCCCAACGTGACAGGTCAGCTGCACATGGGTCATGCGCTTGACTCGACCCTGCAGGATATACTGACGCGCTATAAGCGCATGCAGGGCTATGCCGCGCTCTGGCTCCCCGGCACGGATCACGCAGGTATCGCAACGCAGATAAAGGTCGAAGAGGAGCTGCGCGTTAAGGAGGGCCTTACCCGTTATGATCTTGGCCGCGAGAAATTCCTCGACCGCGTCTGGGAGTGGAAGAATAAATACGGCAACCGCATCGTTGAGCAGCAGAAGGTGCTCGGCGCATCCTGCGATTGGGACAGAAGCGCATTTACGATGGACGAAACACGCGCAAAGAGCGTGCGCGAAACATTCTGTGAGCTGTACGAAAAGGGCCTTATCTATAAGGGCAGCCGCATCATCAACTGGTGCCCCAAGTGCCGCACGGCGCTTTCCGACGCCGAGGTCGAGTATAAGGACATGCCCGGCTCTTTCTGGCACATAAGATACCCCATCGAGGACTCGGACGAGGAGTTCATCATTGCAACAACACGTCCAGAGACCATGCTCGGTGACTCCGGCGTTGCCGTTCACCCCGATGACGAGCGCTATAAGCACCTTGTCGGCAAGAACGCCATCCTGCCGCTGGTCGGAAGAAAGCTCCCCATCGTTGCCGACGAGTATGTTGAGCTTGGCTTCGGCACGGGCGCCGTCAAAATGACGCCCTGCCACGACCCGAACGACTATGAGGTCGGCCTCAGACACAATCTTGAGCAGATCCTCTGCATTGACGAGGATGCGAAGATAATAAACGGCGGAAAGTACAACGGCATGGATCGCTACGAGGCGCGCAAGGCCATCGTGGCCGACCTCGAGGAGCAGGGCTATCTCGTTAAGGTCGAGCCGTATAACCACAACGTCGGCTGCTGCTACCGCTGCGGCACCGTTGTCGAGCCGCTCACAAGCCCCCAGTGGTTTGTCAAGATGAAGCCTCTGGCCGAGGCGGCGATCGAGGTCGTTAAGGACGGCAGAATAAAATTCGTTCCCGAGCGCTTTACAAAAACCTATATGAACTGGATGGAAAATGTCCACGACTGGTGCATTTCCCGTCAGCTCTGGTGGGGCCACAGAATACCGGCATGGTACTGCGACGATTGCGGCAAGATAACCGTATCGCGCACCGATCCCTGCGAGTGTGAGCACTGCCACAGCAAGAATATCCATCAGGAAGAGGACGTTCTCGACACATGGTTCAGCTCCGCGCTCTGGCCGTTCTCGACCATGGGCTGGCCGGACAAGACCCCCGAGCTTGACTACTGGTATCCGACCTCGGTTATGGTAACGGGCTATGATATCATCTTCTTCTGGGTCGCGCGAATGATATTCTCCGGCATGGAGCAGATGAAAAAAGAGCCGTTCCACACCGTGTTCATCCACGGCCTTGTGCGCGACAGTCAGGGCAGAAAAATGTCCAAGAGCCTCGGCAACGGCATTGATCCTCTGGAGATGGCCGAAAAGTACGGCGCCGACGCGCTGCGCTTTAACCTTATAACCGGCAACAGCCCCGGCAACGACATGCGCTTCTACGTTGAAAAGTGCGAGGCAATGCGCAACTTCTGCAACAAGATATGGAACGCATCGCGCTTTGTTATGATGAACCTCACCGTTGAGGATAATCATCTGCCCGAGGCGCTCGAGACCGAGGATAAGTGGATACTCTCCAAGCTCAACCGCGTCGTCAAAGAGGTCTGCGATAATATGGACAGCTTTGAGCTGGGCGTTGCGGCAGGAAAGATCTACGATTTCATCTGGGATGATTACTGCGACTGGTACATTGAGCTGACAAAGCCGCGCCTGAACGGCGATGATGAAGCGGCAAAGGAGAGCGCCCAGCGAGTGCTTCTGTATGTCCTTGTTGAGATACTCAAGCTCCTGCACCCGTTCATGCCGTTTATCACCGAGGAAATATGGCAGGCGCTGCCGCACGAGGGCGACGCACTTATGATGCAGTCTTACCCCGAGTACAGCGAAAAGCTCAACTTCCCCGAGGATGAGGCAAACTTCGGTATGGTCATGGATGCCATCAAGGCCGTCCGCGCGCGCAGATCCGAAATGAACGTTCCCCCGTCCAGAAAGAGCCACCTTATCATCGTCACTGATAAGGCAAAGGCATTCACCGACGGCGAAAAGTTTATCTGCAAGCTGGCCTATGCTTCCGGCGTTGAGGTCAGAGCGGAGCTGCCCGAGAGCACCGACGGCATGGTGTCTGTCATAACCGATAACGCGCGTATGTTCATGCCCATGGCGGAGCTTGTTGATCTTGAAAAAGAGCGCGCACGCATGGAAAAAGAGCTTGCAAACGCCAAAAAGCAGCTCGACGGACAGAACGCAAAGCTTGCAAACGAAAACTTTGTCTCCCGTGCACCCGAAAAGGTTGTTAACGCCGAGCGCGAAAAGAAGGCAAAGCTCGAGGCACTCATCGAAAATCTTGAGGAAAGCCTCAAAAATCTCGGATAAGCCCGACCGGGTTCTGCAAAATCCGCATATATAAACATTTAAACTGATGCTGAGCATAGCTCGGCATCAGTTTTTTATATTTTTATTGCATTGGAGTGAGGAAAAATGAAGATCGCATCGGAATATTCCGACGGCAGGCTAACGGTGTTTTTAGCAGGCGAGCTTGACCATCACAGCGCAAAAACGGCAGTTGACGGCATTGCCGACAGCATCGACAGATATCTTCCGCGCGACCTTGTGCTCGACCTGACGCAGCTTGGCTTCATGGACTCGTCCGGCATTGCGGTCATAGTGCGAAGCTATAAGAAAATGCGCAGCGCCGGAGGCCGGATGTACATTGAAAATCCGCAGACACAGCCGCTTAAAGTGCTCGATGCCTCGGGCATCGACAGAATGATACCGATCGCCGCAAAAAGGGAGGTAACGACATGACGGTGACAAACTACATAAAGCTTGAATTTCCGAGCTGCAGCTCAAACGAGAGCTTTGCGCGCGCGGCCGCTGCCGGCTTTGCCGCGCAGCTCGACCCGACACTCGACGAGCTGGGCGATATCAAGACCTCGGTCAGCGAGGCGGTAACAAACTGCATCGTCCACGCGTATCCGGACAGCATCGGAACGATAAGCATGCGCCTTAGGATACTTGACGGAGAAAAGCTCGAGATCGTCATCCGCGATAAAGGGCGCGGCATAGCCGATCTTCAGCAGGCGATGCTGCCGATGTACACCACCGGCGGCGAGGAGCGCAGCGGCATGGGCTTTACCATTATGGAAAGTTTCATGGACAAGCTCAAGGTCAAAAGCTCTCAAGGCAAGGGCACAACGGTGACGATGCTGCGAACGATCCGCCAGCGCAGAGGCTTTCGATGACCGATTGCATGCTCAACGACCTGCGCCTTGCAAGGTCAGGGGATAAGGCGGCATCCGAGCGGCTCGTTGAGGAAAACTCTGGACTTATCTGGAGCGTTGCACGGCGCTTTTTCGGGCGCGGAGTTGAGCCGGACGACCTGTATCAGCTCGGCTGCCTTGGCTTTTTGAAGGCCGTTTCTGGCTTTGACCCGGAGTTCGGAACGCAGTTTTCGACCTACGCCGTGCCGAAGATCGCCGGAGAGATACGCAGGTTTCTGCGAGATGACGGAACGGTCAAGGTAAGCCGAGGCATAAAGGAGCGCTCAATGCATATAAAAAGTGCGCGATGCGCGCTTGAGCAGCGCCTCGGCCGTGCTCCGCTGCTGTCCGAGCTTGCGGCCGAAACCGGACTTACGCCCGAGGAGATCGCCTTTGCAGAGACTGCGACAAATCCTGCGGAAAGCCTCCAGCGCGAAACCGGCGAGGACGGCTTTACTCTCGAGCATGTCCTGTGCGACACTGAGGGTGAGGAGCGCATGATCGAGCATGTAGCGCTCCGCTGCGCCATCGAGGAGCTTCCAGAGAAGGAACGCAAGACACTATATCTGCGCTATTATCACGGCTTCACGCAGGAAAAAACGGCTAAGGTGCTCGGAGTATCGCAGGTTCAGATATCGCGCCTCGAGCGCAAGGCGATAACGCGGCTGAGGGAAGTGCTGATATAGCCGCAAGTGCTTACACGCAAATTATGGCGTGTGAGCATTTTTTATGCCAGAAATAATGCATTCTGCCAAAAACTTATGAAGAATTTATTAAATGATGTAAGAACACTTGAAAAACGCCAAGACTGCGTTACAATATCATGGTGTTTAAGCTGACGAGAGTCGAACGCGTATCGGTTTTGACGGGCGGATTTTCGCCCATGCTGCGTTAAAGCTCTTGACAATACGACAGTATTCTCTGCGAGCTTTGCCTTGCCTGAACAAAAATCTGCTCCGGCAAAACTGCGAGCACCTGTCGGCTATTTGCAGCTTTCTTTGATGCAGGTGGGCTGGCCCCCAACAAAGCAAAAAAGGCGAAAATAGCCGAAAGGGCGCGCTGACAGGCGATATGGGTTCGGCTCTCGTCAGCTTTGTTGGAGTTTTGCAGAATGTGAGGTGTTTGTATGGAAAAAAGAAAAAGAAGCCTTGCGATCGATATACTTAACGGTTCGATGTGGGATAAAATATTGCGTTATGCGCTGCCTGTTGCCGCCACCGGCATTCTCGGGCAGCTGTTTAATGCCTCGGATATAGCCATTGTCGGCAATTTCGCTCAGGGAGATACGGTCGCGGCGGTCGCAGCCGTCGGCGCAAACGGACCGGTCATCGGCCTGCTGCTTAATATCTTCATCGGCATCGCTCTGGGCGCAAACGTCGTCATAGCAAATGCCATCGGCAGAGGAGATAAGGAAACGGTCTCGCGCGCCGTACATACATCCATTGTCGCCGCCGTCATTGGCGGCATTATTGTCGGCGCGCTCGGGCAGCTTGTCGCCGAGCCTGTGCTGTCAATGCTTCAGGTGCCGGAGGATGTTTTTCCGCTTGCGCTTAAATATATGCGCATTTATCTTCTTGGACTGCCTGTAATATTCCTTTATAACTTTGAAGCGGCCATATTCCGCAGCGCCGGCGATACGAAAACGCCGCTTATAGCGCTGGCGCTCTCGGGCGTTCTGAATGTAATACTCAATCTGTTCTTCGTCATCGTTCTTAACAAAACGGTTGACGGCGTTGCGATAGCCACGGTGCTTGCAAATGTTGTGAGCTCCGTTGTCCTTCTGCGCAGGCTTTTAAGAAGCGAGCTTTTTATCCATGTTGAGTTTAAGGATCTGCGCATCGACTGGAAAATACTTTGGCGCATACTCAAGATCGGCGTTCCGGCAGGCATACAGGGTGCGGTGTTCTCGCTTTCAAACATCGTTGTCCAGTCTGCGATAAACAGCCTAGGCAAGGTCACAATGGCGGCGTCCTCTGCGGCGTTCAATGTTGAGGTCATGGCGTATTACATCCTCAACTCCTTCGGACAGGCCTGCACTACCTTCGTCGGCCAGAACTACGGCGCCGGTCAGATCGACCGCTGCCGCAAGGCGCTCAAGCTCTGCCTTATAGAAAGCGTCATAGCAACGGCGTGCGCCGTGTGCATTGCGTTGCTCTCCGGCAAGTATCTTATCGCGCTGTTTAATAACGATCCCGAGGTCATCCGCCTCGGCATGGTAAGGATGAAATTCATTTTCATGTCCTATATTTTCTCAACGATCTACGACTGCATGTCCGGCTACATGCGCGGCTTCGGCATTTCGCTGACTCCAGCGCTGCTGACGATATTCGGCGTGTGCGGAACGCGAATCATATGGATCTACACCGTGTTCCCGGCATCGCAGACGTTTGAAACGATCATGCAGGTGTATCCCATAAGCCTTGCCATAAACATGGTGCTCATTTTCTGCGCGCTTTTAATAACGCGCCCGTCAAAGCGCTATGACCATGTGGTTCTTGACTCTTGAAAGAGCCGGTCGAACGTGGTAAAATAACACGCTATGAATTATGATTTTAACAAAAGATATCTCGAAGCGAGAAGAAAAGTAATAGAGACCGATTTTGCCGGGCTTAATCCCATGCAGAGAAAGGCTGTCATGGCGACTGAGGGCGCGCTGCTCATCCTTGCGGGCGCAGGCAGCGGCAAAACGACGGTGCTCATAAACAGAATTGCAAATCTCATGCGCTATGGCAAAGCCGGCGACAGCGAGGAGATACCCGAAAATGCGAGTGTTGAGGATATCGACGCAATGGCGCGGCTTGACGATGAGGCAAGGCGCACGGCGGCCTTTGAACCGGTCGAGCCGTGGCGCATCCTCGCAATAACGTTTACGAATAAGGCTGCCGACGAGCTGAAAACAAGGCTTTCCAAAATGCTCGGCGAGGCCGGAGCCGATGTTTGGGCGTCCACCTTCCACTCGGCCTGTGTGCGCATACTGCGCCGCGATGCCGACCGCCTGGGATTTACCTCAAGCTTTACGATCTATGACAGCTCCGACAGTCAGAGCCTTATTAAGCACATTCTGCGCGATTTTGACCTTGACGATAAAAAATATCCGCCGCGCATGCTCCTTTCGGAGATAAGCCGCGCAAAGGATGATTGCTGCTCGCCCGAGCAGTACTATGCCCGAGCCAAGGCGACCGGCGACGCGCGCAGAGTGAAGATCGCGGAGATCTATGCCGAATATTCTCGCCGCGCGTTTGCAGCCGGTGCAATGGATTTTGACGATCTTATTTATTACACCGTGAAGCTTCTCAATGAAAACGAGGACGTGTGCCGGTATTGGCAGAAGCGGTTTAAGTACATACTTATCGACGAATATCAGGATACAAATAAGCTTCAGTACATGCTCGCGTCAAAGCTTGCAGAGGGCTGGGGCAATATATGCGTTGTCGGCGATGATGACCAGAGCATTTACAAATTCCGCGGCGCAACGATCGAGAACATACTTTCTTTCGAGGACGAGTATAAGGGATGCCGTGTCATCCGCCTTGAGCAGAACTATCGCAGCACGGGGCATATCCTCGGCGCTGCAAACGCCGTTATCAAGAACAACCTCGGCCGTAAAGGCAAGGAGCTGTGGACAAAGGGCGATATGGGCGAAAAGCCAGAGCTTTATGTTGCCGATAACGAGCACGATGAGGCGCGCTTTGTTGCGTCCCAGATCCTCGGACTGTATGGCAAAGGCGCGTCCTGGGGCGATAACGCGGTGCTTTACCGCATGAACGCGCAGTCGCACCAGATAGAGCAGGCGTTCAAGCGCAACGGCATTCCGTATAAAATTTTCGGCGGCACGGGCTTCTTTGACCGCGCAGAGATCAAGGATATGCTTGCATACCTGTGCGTCATAGCCTCGCCGGACGACGATCTGCGTCTCGGCAGAATAATAAACAATCCGCCGCGCGGAATCGGTGCCAAGAGCGTTGAGACCGCCGCCGCGATAGCGCACGAGAATAACTGCTCGCTGTTTTCCGTCATAAGCAAAGCCGATCTCTATCCAGATCTCAGCCGTGCCGCTCCGCGCATGCTGCTGTTTGCAGGGATGATAAACGAGCTTATAGCGCAAAAGGACGAGCTTGCACCCGACCTTCTGTATGATCAGCTCGTTGAGCGCACGGGATATCTGCGCATGCTCGAGGAAAAGCACACCGTCGAGGACGATGCGCGTGCGCAGAACATAAAGGAGCTTAAATCGAGCATCATTAACTATAAAGGCGAGACCGACACTCCGACACTCGAGGGATACCTTGCCGATGTTGCGCTGTACACCGATATGGATAACTACGATGACAGCGCCGACTGCGTCGTCATGATGACCATGCACTCGGCAAAGGGACTGGAGTTTCCCAACGTCTTTGTCGTCGGCTGCGAGGAGGGCATATTCCCCGGCATAAAGGCCATCGGCGAAGCCGACGAGATGGAGGAAGAGCGCAGACTTTGCTATGTTGCAATAACGCGCGCAAAAAAGCGCCTGTTCCTGTCCTGCGCCCGGCAGCGAATGCTCTTTGGCCGCACAACGGCAAATCGCGTTTCTCGCTTTATCGACGAGATCCCCGAGGAGCATCTTGAAAAGCGCAACATCCCCAGAGGCTACGGATATTCGGAAAAATCGCAGGTGCAGAAGGAGTTTGCCTTCCGCGCTCCGTCGCAGCAAAGCTTCAAAAAGCCCGTTGCGCCGCCGTCTGCGCCGAAGCCCAAGGCGGCCGAAAAACCGCAGTTTTCCGTCGGCGACAGAGTGCGCCATAAAGCCTTCGGCGATGGTAAGCTCAGCAAAATGACCCCGATGGGAAACGACTATCTGATAGAAATCGAATTTGACAGCGGCACGGTTAAAAAGCTCATGCTCCGCGCGGCCGCACTGCACATGGTAAAGATATAAAGCAATGAAAAACCAAAACAAAGCCGCCCTCGGGCGCATCTGTCTCATATGCACGACGCTTATATGGGGCAGCTCATTTGTTATCTTAAAGAATGCGCTTGACAGTATCACGCCGATGTGGGTGCTTGCCATCCGCTTCGGCGGCGCGGCAATAATGATGTTTATCGCCTGCCTGCCGCGCATAAAAAAGATCGATAAGCAGTATATAAAGGGCGGAGTTTTAATGGGCATATGCCTTGCATCGGCATATATTGTCCAGACCTACGGCCTTGTGTACACTACCCCCGGAAAGAACGCCTTTCTCACTGCGACTTACTGCATCCTCGTTCCGTTCCTGTATTGGGTGATAGCGCATAAAAAACCGGACAGATATAATGTTATCGCAGCCTTCGTGTGCCTTGTCGGCATGGGCTTTGTGTGCCTTAACAATGATCTGAGCGTTAATATCGGCGATATCCTCACGATCTGCTGCGGTCTGTTTTACGGCCTGCATATTATCGTAACGGCGCGTTCGGTCGAAAACCGCGATCCGCTTATTCTGACGATGCTCCAGTTTGCAACGGGCGCGGTTATCTGCCTTGTTGGTGCTGCGATCTTCGAGCCTGCTCCGCACGATATATCCTCCGGAACGTGGCTTAGTATCGCGTATATGACCTTTATCTGCACGGGGCTGTGCTTTTTCCTTCAGACCATCGGCCAGAAATACACGCCGCCTGCGCAGGCTGCCGTTATACTGACGCTTGAGTCCGTGTTCGGAACGGCAATATCCGTCATCCTCGGCGAAGAGGTGCTCACGTTCAATATCGCTCTCGGCTTCTGCCTGATATTCATAGCGATAATCACGAGCGAAACAAAGCTAAAATTTCTTCTAAAGCCGCGCTCGTGACAAAACTAAATAACTTTTTTAAAGCGCAGGCTCATATGAGCTTGCGCTTTTTGCCGTTTTGATGCAATATTAAATTATCCTGCATACGGTAGGTGATGATAATGATAAAAATACTCATTGTTGAAGATGAAAAACCGATATCCGACCTTATCAGGCTGAGCTTAGGAAAATCGGGCTATGACTGCGACTGCGCCTTTGACGGCATGAGTGCAGCTGATATGCTCGATGAAAACATATACGACCTTGTGCTGCTTGATATCATGCTGCCCGAGGTGGACGGCTTTGAGCTTCTGGAGTATATAAAGCCGCTGTGCATACCGGTTATATTCATAACGGCCAAGGGCTCGGTGAACGATCGCGTGCGCGGCCTGCGCATGGGTGCGGAGGACTATATAGTAAAGCCGTTTGAGGTGCTTGAGCTTCAGGCGCGCGTTGACGTTGTTCTTCGCCGCTATAACAAAACGGAAAGCGTCATCAGCATCGGCGGCCTTACGATAGATACCAATGCAATGCAGGTCATTCGGTCGGGCGAGATCGTGCCGCTCACTCGCAAGGAGTACGATATTCTGCTGCTTTTCGCGCGCAATCCCGGCACGGCGATGTATCGCGAGACCATATACGAGCGCGTGTGGGGCGGAGACTATATATGCGGCTCAAAAACCGTCGATATCCATGTTCAGCGCATGCGCAAAAAGGTCGGTTGGGAGCACAAGCTCGTTGCCGTAAACAAGGTCGGCTACCGCCTGGAGGTTTAGAATGAAATTTCGGCTCAAGATCATGCTGTGCATGATATGGCTGCTGTCGCTTGCCTTCGGCATCGGCGGAAGCTTCATGATATGGGGCTCGTTCAGCTCGGCTCTTGCGCAGGAAAAGCAGACTGCCGAGGACTCGTATCGCTTTCTTGTGCGCACGATCGAGATGGTAAACAGCATAAATACGCTGCCCAACACCTCGGATATTGCCGGAGTTTTAAAGCAGATGGACGGTATGGGCATAACAAATTTTTCGGCGATAAGGCTTCTCTCGGGCGGCGTGCTTGAATACACGTCGGGAAACACCGAGCTTTCGTCGGACTATACCGAAAGCGGCATCGCGATCGAAACGGCGCCGGACGGCGCGCGCTATTATAAGCTCAGCGGCACCGTCGGCACCGAGGCTGACACGCTTGCGTTCATCGCCTTTTACGACATTTCATCGGTTTTTGCTATGCGCGACGGGCAGTTTAAAACGTATGCCGCTGTGTTTGCGGTGACCATTGCCGTGTGCGCCGTGCTGTCGTATTTCATTTCGCTGTGGCTGACAAAGCCGCTGGATAAGCTCACAAAGGCAACAAAAAAGCTCGCCGAGGGCGAGCTGTCGTACAGAGCCGATATCCGCACCGGCGACGAGATCGGCCAGCTGTCGGAAAGCTTTGACGCTATGGCGCAGAAGCTTGAGGAAAATGTCGAGCAGCTTCAGGATGCAATGCACCGCCAGGAGGAGTTTATGGGCAGCTTCGCGCACGAGATGAAAACGCCCATGACCTCGATCATAGGCTATGCAGACCTTATGCGCACGCAGACACTCAGTCCTGAGGAGCAGTCGGCTGCCGTGAACTACATTTTCTCCGAGGGCAAGCGGCTCGAGAGCCTGTCGCTGAAGCTGCTGGATATTATAGTCGCAAGAAACACAAAGCTTGAGCTTAAAAAAGTTTGCCCTGCGCAGCTCATTGAGCAGACGGCAGACCATCTGCGCCCGGTGTACACAAAGGACGATATCGGCATCGAGTGCAGCGGCGACGAGGGTGAGTGCCTGCTTGAGCCGGAGCTTGTTAAATCGCTGCTGATAAATCTCATCGATAACGCCCGTAAGGCGCTCGGCCACGGCGGACTTATCCGCATATCGTCGCAGCTGACAGGCACGGGCTGTATCATCCGCGTGCGCGATAACGGCCCGGGCATACCGCCCGAAGCCATAGCGCACCTGACCGAGGCATTTTACAGGGTCGATAAGTCGCGCTCGCGTGCTCAGGGCGGAGCGGGGCTGGGGCTTGCGCTTTGCAGCGACATTGCCCGGCTTCACAACGGAAGTATTGAGTTTGAAAGCAGCAGAGAGACCGGAACATGCGTGACGGTGCACTTGAACGGAGGTGCCAAATGAGAAAAAACACAGCCGTGGCGGCGCTTGTATTGCTTGCCGTGTGCATAGGGCTGGGGATTCCGCTCGGCGCATCGGCCGTTCAGGACAGGGTGATTTTGAATAAAAGCGAGAGCATTGCCGACTCCGATGCAACTCTTGAGCTGAACACTCGCGGCAGCGTGAGCCTTGCGCAGAAGTATTGGCTCATGAGCACTCAGCGGCTAAGCGTTACGGAGCTTTCGGAAGGAAAGTACATGACAACGGAGCAGGTCGGCGAAAAGGCGATAGAATATATCGAAATTCTGGATAAATATGATATCAATCGCATCGAAGCAATGGCTGACGGCGAGTATTATATTGAATATCAGAAGCCGCAGCTTATGATGTCAGAAACCAACAGCCGTGCTCCGTCGCTTATTGCATGGAATGTCTGCGTGAGCGACAAGACAGGGGACATGAACCTTATCATTGACGACGAAACCGGAGCGCTGCTGTCGCTTCTGTATATTGACCGCGACCGCATGGGCTGGGAGACAGGCGAAAAAACGGAGCTTGATATGAGCAAGCTGTCGGACATCGTGAGTCAATTTGCGCAAATGTACGGTGCCGAAGTACTCGAAATTTGGGAGAACACAAATGACAACGAGTCAAACTTCAACGAATTCGGCATAGATCTGATGTTTGCCGGAGGACTGGATACTACGGCGTTTGCAGAAAACTCCGAGGCTGAGCAGAATGCGGTCAACTCGCTTACGCTGCGCGTAAACAGCATGGCGTACACATTCAACGACGGAGGAATATTATGAAGAAAAGAAAGAGCCGCGCGCTGACGGCGCTTGCCGTCTTAGTCGTTCTTGCCGCAATTGCTGCGGCGGCAATGAAGCTAGGCCTGTTCGAGCGAAAAAACACCGTGCGCGATGAACCTGTGCCGGATTGGGTGGATGTTCAGCTCATTGATATTGACGGAGCCTCGCGCCGCGGCGTGAAGCTTGAAGAGATAAACGACATCGTTGTCCACTATGTCGGAAATCCCGGCACTACCGCGCAGCAGAACCGAAACTATTTCAATAACCCCGACAGCGAGGTCAGCTCGCATTTTGTCATAGGGCTCGACGGCGAGGTGATACAGTGCGTCCCGCTCGACGAGAAATCATCGGCAACGAGCGAGCGCAACCGCGATACGATATCCATAGAGGTCTGCCACCCGGACGAGAGCGGTAAATTTAACGATTCAACATATCGGTCGCTTGTCAGACTGACGGCGTGGCTGTGCGATACATACGGATTGTCCGCAGACCATGTGATTCGTCATTATGATACCTGCGGAAAGGAGTGTCCTTTGTACTTTGTCCGCCATGAGGACGCATGGGAGCAGTTCAAAGCCGACGTTGATTCGGCAATGTGATACGGAAAAGCCACGCAGATACTCTGCGTGGCTTTTGCAATATTCAGAGAGATAAGTTATGCCTCGATTTTCTTTTCGCCGTCTTTTGCAAGCTTCTTCTGGAGCCAATCCTTGCCGTTGACAAAGCGCTCAACGATGAAGGAAACAACATAGTCGCCGGCTGCGTTTACCATGGTTGCAGGAGGATCGACGAGGTTGCCGATAGCAAGCGCTATAGGGAAGGCGACCGCAAGCTGATCGGGGAAGAACAGCGTGCATAGAACAAGCTCGCCCGTACCGCCGCCGCCGGGGATACCGCTCATTGCAACGGAGGAGAAAACCGCAACGATAATTGCCAGTATCGCCTGACCTGTGCCGAAGTCCATGCCGAATATGCCGAACAGGAATGCAACCTTTATGATCGCGCTCATTGCCGAGCCGTCCATGTGCATCGTTGCGCCGAGCGGAACGACGATGTTAGAAACCTCCTTCGAGATGCCGGTCTCTTCGGCGACCTCAAGGTTGGTGGGGATGGTTGCTACAGACGAGCAGGTGCCGAAGGACACTGCCGCCGGGCGGAACAGATGCTTCCACATGACCTTTGCGCCGCCCTTGCCGCCGCCGAAGCGCGCGTAGATCGGGAAGAATACGAACATGTAGGCAAAGCACAGAACGTAGTAGATGATAAGCGTGCGGCTGTAGTCGCCGATGAGGTCGGGACCGTAGGTGGCAACGAGATATGCAAAGAAGCCGAAGAAGCCGATGGGAGCATAATAGGTAATGATCTTTACGACGTTCATGAGAACGGCAGTGAGGTTATCCAAAAACCTTGCGACCATGCTGTCCTTGCCGCCGGTCATCTGGATGCCGAAGCCGAAGAAAACAGCGGCGATGATAAGCGGAAGAATTGCTTTGCGGCTCCACAGCTCGCCGAAGTCGGGCTTGGTGAAGAAGTTTATGATCATGTCGGTCACGCTCAGCGTTGAGCTGACTTCACCCTCGACTATGGTATAGTCGCCGGTGACAACGGGGCACAGACGTACGATGACGTACATGATAACGGCCGCAATTGCAGCGGTGACGAAGAATGTGCCGACAGTCAGACCCATGACCTTGCCTGCGCGCTTTGCGCTGGACATGTTTGCGATAGCCGATGCTATCGAACAAAACACCATGGGGACGACGACGCAGAACATGAGGTTTATGAAAACCGTGCCGATAGGTTCGAGAACGGTCGCGCCCTTGTCGATGATCTCGCCCGATGCGTCCTTGACGACGGGGTTGAGCGCACCGACGATACAGCCGCCGACGATACCGGCGAGCATGAATATTATAAATCCGTAAGTTTTAAAGAATGATTTCTTCTTTGCCATGATTGCACTCCTTAAAAGTTTTTCTGTGAAAATTATATTCGCATGTATTTGCAAAGTAAATTGACGATAGTGCTTGAAACATTGCAAATAGTGCTATATAATCTTTTGTGAGAACATTTTGGGAGCATTGTGATGACAGAACGGTATAAATACAGCAATGACGGCTATTTAAACGAGGATTTCAGGCTTTTCCACCTCAAGGACAGCTCCGGCCAGGAAAAGGACTTCCATTTCCATGAGTTTGATAAGCTCGTCATTTTAATATCCGGTAAGGTCGATTACACCGTTGAGGGCACGACCTACAAGCTCGAACCGTGGGATATCCTACTCGTGCGCCATCATATGATACACAAGGCGGCAATTGACCTTTCCGTTCCGTATGAGAGGATAATCATATACCTTGATTCCGCGTATGTTGAGCGCTTTGCACCCAATGCCGGGCTGATGGATTGCTTTGCCGAGGCCGAAAGGCGCGGCTACTGCCTCATGCGTCCGGATGAGAACGCCATAGCCGGACTCAAGGACGCGCTCGGGCGGCTCGAGGCTACGCAGGATGACGAGCTTTTCGGCGCGCAACTTCTGCGCGGCACGATGCTCGTGCAGCTTCTTGTTCTGGCAAACCGCATCATGCTAAGCGACAAAAGCCATGCCGACACTGTGGCCGACTCCGGCGGCAAGATCGCCCCGGCGCTGTCTTATATAAACGAAAACCTTACAAACGAGCTTAATATTGACGATATGGCGGCGCTGTGCTATTTGAGCCGTTATCACTTCATGCGCCTTTTCAAGGCTCAGACAGGCTGCACGGTGCACAATTACATACGGCAAAAGCGACTTGTGCTGGCTGCGCGGCTCATCCGCGAGGGGATGAGCGCCTCGGCGGCCGCTGCCGAATGCGGCTTTGTTGATTACTCGGCGTTCCACAGAGCCTTCACCAAGACGTTTCGCGTAAGCCCCGGCAGGATCAAAAAACAGTGATACGACAATGTTATGTAAACCGCAGGCAAATGCCTGCGGTCAGCCTATGCCTGCGGTGCGGAAAACTTCTGCTTTACCTGATCTATACGCTGCTGCTGGGCCTGCTCGGAGGAATACCAGCCATGACTTGACATCTCTTTATAAATGCTGTCCTGCATGCTCAAACTGTTGCCAAGTGCAGTGCAGAAGGTCTGATGAACATTGTCGGTGCTTGATTCTATCGCACCGTGCATGAAAAGGTCACACACGCCCTTAGTGGTTAGAAGCAGGTTCTCCATTATATCTCGATCGTTCATATTTTGCCCTCCTCAGACTAGATTTAAAAACTTCGTGAAAAGCTTTTGGTTTTCGTTTATAAGCTGCTGAGCCTGACGTTTCAGCTGAGGATCGGTCAGCTGGTTTGCCGCGAGACTGCACTGCGTCATAAGAAATTTCGTGTGACCGAGCGCGTCTTCAATATACAATAATTCTTTAGGTGTCATTTATTGAACCTCCAAATAAAAATGTTCGTTATTATTATCTGCGAAGTGAGCGTATTTATTCTAAAAGAAAAAATTTTACCAAATTGACACTTTCGCGGCCCTGTGAGTCTTGAAATTGACAAACACTTGTGCTATCCTATATACAAATTAAAAAACAATACAGGGGGTATAGTTTTATGTTCAGCGCAATAGTTTACAAATCGACGACCGGTTCCTGCAAAAAATACGCGGATCTTCTCTCGGCACGCCTGCACATTCCGGCATTCCCTCTCGGCAAAGAGTATGTGCTTGCCGATACGAAGATAATCTACGTTGGCTGGCTGTTTGCAGGCAAGATCATGGGCTACGACAAGGCGGCTAAGAAGTACGATATCGGCGCCGTTGTTCAGGTCGGCATGAGCCCCGTTTCCGCAAAGAGCGAGGAAGTTTGCCGCAAGAAAAACGCGGTAAGCGCGGATGTTCCTGTGTTCACACGCCAGGGTGCATTCAATATCAATAAGCTTCCGCCGCACTTCAGATTTATAATGAAGATAAAGAACAAAGATATAGCAGCTCGCTTCGAGGGCAAGGAAAACCTCAGCGATGCGCAGAAGGCTACTTACAAAATGGCGTCCACCGGCGTCGGCGAGCCGCCCTGCTGGTGCGTTGATGATATCGTCAAATGGTGCGCCGAGCACTGATACTGTATTTCATTTATTGGGAGGGCGCAAGCCTGACCTATTATTGAGATAGCCGCCATACACGCTTGCGGCGCTCTTCGGATCGTGATACGACGAAGCCCACATCGGAGTATCTGCTTCCCGATCCCGGAGAAACCGCAAATATACTTGGCAAAGTCTGTTTCGGAATTGATGCGGGGGGGACTGACGCAGACTGTCCGCGGCGTCATCTGCGAAACTAAACAGCGCGCACCGAAGGCACGGAGCAGGGAGGAATTGAGCACTCCGCCCGGCAAAATGTTTTCGGCGCAAGAGGAAAATAAAGCGAGAGTCGGTTGACGCTCGCTTTATTTTTGCTTATAATTGCCGTGAAAATAAGACATGGAGAATGACATGAAAAATATAGACGCAAAAGTGATTGAAGACACTGTCGCGCGGCTTTGCATCGAGGCAAACCTCCGGCTTCCGCCTGACGTTATAAACGCAATTGAAAGCGCCGAAAAGGCAGAGCCGTGGGACGGCGCAAAGCGCATCCTCTCGCTGCTTGGCGACAATGTGCGCATAGCATCCGAAAAAACGCTGCCTGTCTGCCAGGATACCGGAATGGCCTGCGTGTTCGTTGAGCTTGGGCAGGACGTACACATTGACGGCGGCGATTTTGAGGAAGCGGTCAATAACGGCGTGCGCCGCGGCTACGGCGAGGGATATCTGCGCAAAAGCGTTGTGTGCGATCCTCTGCGCAGGGTAAACACCGGCGATAACACCCCGGCACTTTTGACGGTTAAGCTTACGCGCGGCGATAAAATGCGCATAACGGTCATGCCAAAGGGCTTTGGAAGCGAGAATATGAGCGCGCTTAAAATGCTAAAGCCTGCCGACGGCGTTGAGGGTGTGAAAAATTTTGTGCTTGAAACGGTTGAGAAGGCCGGAGCAAACCCCTGTCCGCCGATAATCGTCGGCGTCGGCATCGGCGGAAGCTTTGATAAGGCGGCCTACCTTGCAAAGCATGCGCTGCTGCGCCCGGTTGACGAGCCGAACCCCGATGAATACTATGCTGCGCTCGAGAGTGAGCTTTTGGACAAAATTAATGCCCTCGGCATAGGACCGCAGGGCTTTGGAGGAAAAACAACGGCGCTTGCGGTGCTCATAGAAGCAATGCCTACCCACGTTGCCGGACTTCCGGTGGCGGTGAATATAAGCTGCCACGCGACGCGGCGTGCAAGCGCAAGTCTGTGAGGTGCATGATGGAATACAGAATAAGCGTTCCGGCCTCAGAGGAGGAACTGAAAAAGCTTCGCGCCGGCGACAGCGTTCTGCTGTCAGGCACGGTGTACACCGCGCGCGACGCGGCCCACAAGCGCATATGCGAGTGCTTTGATAACGGAGAGCCTGCGCCGTTTGAGCTAAAAGGCAGCGCGATATACTATGTCGGCCCGACCCCGGAGCACGACGGCTGCTGCATCGGTTCGGCAGGGCCGACAACATCCGGAAGGATGGATGCGTATGCGCCGCGCCTGTTGGATGCCGGGCTTAAGATAATGATCGGCAAGGGCAATCGCAGCGATGAGGTGGTAAATTCAATGATCAAAAACGGAGCCGTGTACCTTGCGGCGATCGGCGGAGCAGGGGCGCTCATGGCAGCGTCCATTGAGCAGGCCGAGCTCGTTTGCTGGGAAGATCTCGGCTGCGAGGCAGTGCGCAGACTCACGGTAAAGGATATGCCGCTTACCGTCGCCATCGACAGTCAGGGCAACGATTTGTATAAGCTCGGAAGAGCGCAGTATTTAAAAGAGGTAGAAAAATAATGGACTACGCAAAGAAATCGCTTGAATTGCACTATCAGCTCAAGGGCAAGATCGAGATCGCCTCACGCACGAAGGCAAACGACCGGCAGTCGCTCAACCTTGCATACACCCCCGGCGTCGCCGCACCCTGCCTTGAGATACAAAAGGATGTAAACAAAAGCTATGAGCTTACCCGGCGCTGGAATACCGTTGCCGTTGTCACCGACGGAACGGCCGTGCTCGGACTCGGCGATATAGGCCCCGAGGCCGGAATGCCGGTCATGGAGGGCAAGTGCCTGCTGTTCAAGGAATTCGGCGGCGTTGACGCCATTCCTCTGTGCATCCGCAGCAAGAATGTTGACGAGATCGTGAACACCGTCGCGCTGCTTGCAGGCTCGTTCGGCGGTGTGAACCTTGAGGATATCTCCGCGCCGCGCTGCTTTGAGATCGAGCGCAAGCTCAAGGAGCGCTGCGATATTCCGGTTTTCCACGATGATCAGCACGGAACGGCAGTCATAATGCTGGCCGGGCTTATGAATGCCCTGAAGGTCGTCGGCAAACGTCTTGAGGATGTGAAGATTGTCACATCCGGCGCAGGAGCTGCCGGAATTGCGATCATAAAGCTGCTTGTTTCCGTCGGCGCCGGAAACGTCGTCATGACCGACAGAACCGGCGCAATATATAACGGTCGCCCCGGCCTTAACCCTGCAAAGCAGGAGATAGCGGAAACAACGAACCGCGCCTGCGAAAAGGGAACACTTGCCGACGTTATCAAGGACGCGGACGTGTTCATCGGAGTATCCGCCCCCGGAGTCTTGACCTCCGATATGGTGCGGACAATGGCACGTGACGCGATAGTGTTTGCCTGCGCAAACCCCACGCCGGAGATATTCCCCGATGAAGCAAAGCGCGCCGGCGCAGCAATCGTCAGCACCGGCCGCAGCGATTATCCTAACCAGATCAACAACGTCCTTGCATTCCCCGGCATATTCCGCGGCGCGCTGGATGCCCGTGCATCCGATATAAACGACGAGATGAAGATCGCCGCTGCGCATGCTCTTGCAGGTATGGTCAGCGAGGATAAGCTCTCCTGCGATAATATCCTGCCGCAGGCATTTGACGAGGGCGTGGGCGAGACCGTTGCCGCCGCCGTCAAGGCCGCCGCGATAAAAAGCGGAGTCGCAAGAATATGAAAAAGCGTCTTTTTGGCGCGTCGGCAGGCATAGTAGCCGTTATTCTTGTTTTCGGCCTTGTGTCGTTTCTGCTGACGCCTTACGCAAAGACCTATTCGGCAGAGCACGTTTCGCAGTCAAAAAAGCAGATAGCGCTCACTTTTGACGACGGCCCCGGCAAGCACACGCAGCAGCTTCTTGACGGACTGCGCGAGCGCAATGTAAAAGCAAGCTTCTTTCTTATGGGCAGCAAGGTCGAAAAGCGCCCGGAGATAGTCAAGACCATGCATGACGACGGCCACCTCATCGGCTGCCACACATGGTCGCATATCAGCTTTTTCGAGCATACGGACGAAGAGATAGCCGAGGAGATTGACCGCACGAATAAGCTTATAGAGAGCATAACGGGTGAGTATCCACGATTTCTGCGTCCGCCATACGGCTATTACACAGGTGCCATGCTCAATAAGATCGACAGTATTGCCATTCTATGGTCTGCCTCGCCGCGCGACTGGGTGCATATCGACGAGGAGTATATCTACAGCTGGTTTCTTGACCATGCGCGCGACGGAGATATAATCCTCCTGCACGACACCAAGGACGCTACGGTTCCGGCCGTCCTGCGCGCGATCGACACGCTCACAGAGCAGGGCTTTGAGTTTGTCCGGGTTGACGAGCTGCTGTGCCGCAACGGCGATAAGCTCGCCCCCGGCCTTGCGTATCGCTTCTGCCCGTACGACAGCAGAGCGTGGTATATTTAAAAAATCGTATATTATCCATAAATCTGAGAGCTAAAATTTTAAATATCTCATAATTTCTTGTTGAACGTATGAGTGATAAAATATTAATGCAAAGTGCAGAAAATATATATGCATTATAAGGAGGGCAACATGAAAAAGGCGCTGATAGCAATGCTGCTGATGGCAATATTTCTTATAGGCGGCGGTGGACTTGTGAGCATGCTGTTCACCCATGCGCTTGGCGGCGGTGTTGAACAGAGCTACATTTATCCTATCTATGGCGCGATAATCGTGCTGACCGGAGTTATCGTTGGTGCGGCGCAAGTAATCGTGAATGAGATCAGGAACCAGAAGAACAAGGAAAACGAAGACAGAGAATAGCCCAAATTGGCTATTCTCTGTCTTTGCATTATATCAAATTATTACCGTGAAGCAGCTGCCGGAGCCGGGAGCGGATTCAACGCTCACCGAGCCGCCGTGCAGCTCGGCAATTTCCTTTACGAGCGGAAGTCCGAGGCCGCTGCCGGAGTTTTCGCTCCGCGAAGCGTCGGCCTGCCAGAAGCGCTGCCATATCTTGTCCTGCTCCTCTGGAGCAATGCCTATGCCGTCGTCGCGCACGGTGAGCTTCATCCTGCCGTCTGCGGCGCGCCGAAGCGTAAGCCATATGTTGCCGCCCTCGCTGCCGTAGCGGTATGCGTTCTGCAAAAGGTTCTGCACAAGGCTTGCAAACAGCTGCGCATTGTAGCGCGCGCTTATTCCGTCTGCGATATCCGTGTGCAGGCTTATTCCGCGCCTGTCCTCGGGCATATAGTCCTCGCAGACCTCGCGCACAAGCTCCGACACGTCGCCCTCGGCAAGGGGATAGCGCTCAGTGCCCTGCTGGAGCCGCGTAAGGCTCAGCAAATGGTTTACGAGCAAGGACATGTTGTCTGCCTGCTCGTCTATAACATCAAGCGTTCGCAGAAAATCCTCGCGCGTTACGTCCTTGCGCTTTGCGCGGTCGCAGCTTGCTCTTATGACTGTTATCGGCGTTCTCAGCTCGTGAGAAGCGTCGGAGGTAAATTGCTTTTCCGCGGAAAACGAGCGCTCGAGCCTGTCAAACATGCCGTCAAAGGTATTTGAAAGCGCGATAAGCTCCGATGGGCCGCTGCGCAGCGCTATGCGCTCGGTGAGGTCGTTGCAGTCGCTTATCGAGTTTGCCGTTTTCGTTATTTTCTCGACCGGCGCAAAGGCCTGCTTGGAGATTATCCAGCCGCCGATTATGCTGATTATAAGTATCACCGGCAGCAGCATGGCCGTCATTATAATGACGGTGTGCGCCGCACCGTAGTCGTCGGTTCCGGGGGCGATGCCGCGTATCCAGATCGTCTGCCCGTCACGGGTCACAAGCTGCGCATCGTATACAAAAAACTCGTCGCCGTCAAGCGGAATTCGCTGAACAACGTATTCGTCAAACGGAATATCCGAGGGATTAAGTCCATCGACCGTGACGCCGCGCAGAAGCTTTCCAGTTTCGTCATAAAACGCGCAGTAAACTCCGCGGATGTAAAAATCAACGTCATCCCAGGCAATGTCGCTGTGCTCGGCCTCGAATTTCTCCTCGTTGTGATTGACCGTTTCAACAAGCCGCTCGGGCGAATCGTTAACAAGCCCTGTGCGATCGACCCAGATGATGAAAAACAGCATGATGGCACACAGGATCAGCATCATTGCTGCGATCCAAACCGTCAGCCTGAGCTTTGCCGACATCCTCAGTCCTCCCTGAGCACCCAGCCGATGCCCCAAACGGTGTGTATAAGCTTCTTATCAAAGCCCTCGTCGATCTTTTTGCGCAGGTAGCCGATGTATACGTTGACGACGTTTGAGCCGCCCTCGTATTTGTAGTTCCAGAGATTGTTCTCGATCTGCTCACGCGAGAGTACAATGCCCTTGTTGCGCATCATAAACTCAAGAAGCGAATACTCCTTCGCCGTAAGATCGATGACCTTTCCGCCGCGTGTGACCTGCTTTGCGGCAATGTCGAGCGTGAGATCGGAAAGCTCGTATATGTTCGAGTGATTGTCGCCGCTTTTGCGCGCCATGACATGTATAACTGCGATAAGCTCGCGGAAGTCAAAGGGCTTTACCATGTAGTAATCGCCGCCGGACTCAAGTCCGCGCACCTTGTCGGAAACACTGTCGCGCGAGGTGAGGTACACGACCGGCGTTTTGCAGCCGTCCGCGCGCAGCCTGCGCACAAGCTCAAAGCCGTCCATCTTCGGCATCATTATGTCGAGCACGATAACGTCGTATTCCGCGCACTCGCAAAGCTCCAGCGCTTCAAGGCCGTTGAAGCAGGAGTCAACACTGTATCCCTCGTCGAGTATCGCCTCGGATATCATCCTGTTAAGGTGCTTTTCGTCTTCAACAACAAGCGTTCTCATATCTCTCATCCTCACGTTTTTTCCTTATTCTATTTGCGATTAATTATATTGTCAATGCCCTCTAATCCTTCTCTAATAATTTTCTCATTATTTTCTCATTTTTCGAGTGTAAAATAATTATGGATATTTATATACAATAACATCCTCAAGGAGGACGGAAGATGAAGAACGGATTCAAACGGGCGCTGAGCATGCTTTTGTGCCTTACCATGGTTCTGGGGCTGTTTTGCTATGCTCCGGAAGCCTCGGCGCTTGTTGACAGCAGCGGCTATGAATGCACAGGCTCTGTCGAGCAGCTTTTAAAAGCAAGCAGCGACGCAGTTGCCGGTCAGTGCTACAGGATCGTCAATAACGACGATATAATTGCGCTTGCCGACTATGTTGCCGCCGGCAGAAACACCAAGGGCGTTACCTTCTACCTGAAGGCCGATGTCGATATGCGCCGCAACACATGGAACGGTATCGGCACGGATAAGTACGCCTTTGAAGGCACGCTCGACGGCTGCGGCTATGCGGTCGTGGGTCTGATAACATATCTTTTCAAAAACGCAGGCTCCAACGCCGTTATCATGAACCTTGGCGTTAACGGCGTTTCAAACGGCGCAAACGCGGCAGGCATAGCGTCTACGCTGTCCGGCAAGATCGTAAACTGCTGGAGCGCCGTTAAGGTTGGCGGAACGGGAAATAACGGCGGACTTGCCGCGATCGTCACGGGCGGCAAGATCATAAACAGCGCAAACTACGGCAGCGTAAGCGGCACCGGCAATGTCGGCGCTATTGCAGGCAGGGTTGCCAATGCGCGGATCGAGTGCACATACTATGCCTATAACAGCGCGGATAACAATGGCAGCGTCGGCAGCAGGGATGCCGCCAGCAGCATTGACACGCTCCGCTTCTCATCCAGCCCCACCGTCTGCCTGACGGAGAAGGAAAAAACCGTCGGCAGCGTAACGAGCGACGATCTTGTTGAGCTTCTCAACGCATGGACATCGGCCGACGGCGGCGCGAAATGGCGCAAGTGGGTTTTGAATACGACCGCCGAAGGCATAGAACGCACGGGCGGAAAGTACCCCAATCCCTCTCAGGCTTACCCCGGCTATTCGGCAGAAACGCCTGTGTATAAAGACAGTGTCCCCATGGAAACGCTCTATGAGTCGCAGTCGGATGCGCAGCCCGGCATATGCTACAGTATAGGCGACGTAAAAGAGCTTGAGATGCTCGCAAAATTCGTAAACGAGGGTCAAAATACCGAGGGCGCGACCTTCTTCCTCACAGGCGACCTCAGCATAGTAATAAACGGCTCGTTTTATAAGGGCGAGAGCTGGGTGCCCATCGGCAACAGCGAGACAAACAGCTTCAAGGGCGTGTTCGACGGCCAGGGCTTTGTCATAAACGAGCTTATTATAAATAAGTGCAACGATCCTGCCGGTCTGTTCGGCTATGTCAACAGCACCAATGCCGTTATCAAAAACGTCGGCGTCGGCGGCGGCATAACCGCAAACGACTATGCCGGCGGCATAGTCGGCTTCCTGCGCGCAGGCACTGTGTCAAACTGCTGGGTGGGCATGAACGTAAACGGCGATAAGGCAACAGGCGAGATCGTCGGCTATATGGACAATGCGCGCGTATATAACTGCGCGGCCTACGGTACGGCTACAGATAACCATAAGTACGGCGCGATAGTCGGCGAATCAACCGTAAACAGCACCGTGCAGTATTGCTACTACAGCAATGATAACTCCGACGTCTCCGGAACGCCGAGCGTCGGAAACTACAGCATAAACGTTCCCTTTAAGATCACAAACGGAGACTATACTCTCACGCACAGCGTGAACATAAACGGGCAGAAAACGCTCAAGGTTCTCAACGCGCTCAACTATTGGGTCGATACGCTCGGCGCAAATCAGAACATGCGCCACTGGAAGCAGGACATGTCTCCTGCCAGCATTGCCCGTCTGCGCGGAAGCTTCCCGGCACATATATATTTTAACGATCCCTCGAGCCTTGAATATATAAGCGAGCAGCCGGAGGAAGTCGATCGCACGGATAATCCGTATAACGTGATCTATAAGTGCACGGCGACAATGACCGAGCTGTACGACAGCAAAACGGATGCTCTGGCCGGAGGAAACTACAGTATATCCACCGGCGACGAGCTTGGCCTTCTGTCAAAGTATGTTCAGGAGGGCTACTCCACAAGGGATGCAAACTTCTATCTGACCGATAACGTCAACATAACGACTCAGGGCATCGACGTCGAGGGTGCGGGCTGGGTCCCCATAGGCACGACGCTCAATAACCACCAGGGCATATCCACCATTACATATTTCCGCGGAAATTTTGACGGCTGCGGATACACCGTATCGGGACTGTATCTTGTATCGGACTTCATCGACATGGCCGGACTTTTCGGCCAGTGCTGGGGCAGCACCATAAGAAACGTCGGCGTTGCCGGCGAGATGCTTGCCGATGACGAGGTCGGCGGCATAGTCGGCAGAGCAAACGACTGCATTATCGAAAACTGCTGGTCGTCCGTTATCATTCAGGCCTCCACCGAGGTCGGCGGCATAGTCGGCTATGCGCACAACTCCACCATAAATAACTGCGCGGCCTACGGACCGCTGTACACCACCAGCGACGAGGGCGAGAAGTCCGGCTTTGTCGGACGGTCAAACGGCTCGACCTTCAATAACTGCTACTATCTCTACGGCCTTATCGACGATTTCTACAATAAGACCGATAAGGACAGCGTCTTTAACGACTGCATGTACTTCAAGTACGATGTTGACGGAACGCAGAAATGCACCCTCAAGAAGGCCGTCACCATTGACAGCTACACCGGCGATGATATGCTCGAAGCGCTCAACGCCTGGGTCTATAAGCAGGATAGTGAGCTTTACTGCTCGTGGCACACCGCCTCGTCCATAAACGAGATCCCCGGCGCAAACGGCTATTTCCCGGTTCTCGTCAACCCCAAGCTGAGCGGCACCGGCGCTGATGACGGCTACTGCGGCGACTATGAGGCGACAAACACCATGCGCGCACTGTACAGCACGCGCTCCGACGGCGTCGAGGGCGGCTGCTACAGCATAAGCAATATGGATGATCTCGTTGCGTTCAGAAAATATGTCAACGAAGGCTACAAGACCAAGGACATAATCTTCTTCATGACGCATGATATCGATATGTCCGTAAGCTACTCGGCCGCAAGCGGAACCTCGTGGACACCTGTTGGCACCGTGAAGGATCCGTTCAAGGGAATATTCGACGGTCAGGGCTATACGCTCAAGTATCTGTATATAAACAGCTCGGCCGACGATCAGGGCTTCTTCGGCCAGGTGACGGGCAACAGCGCCGTCGTTAAAAACCTCGGCATCAGCGGCTCGGTAACGTCCAAGGGTGTAAACTCCGCGGCCATATGCGCAGATTTCAATTTCGGCACGATAGCAAACTGCTGGTCGAGCTGCAATGTTGCAGGCGCGGCAAACTCCGGCGGCATTATCGGCGGCGGCAATATGGGCACCGTCATTAACTGCACAAGCTACGGCGCAGTAAACGGCGCATCGACCTACGGCGCAATTGCCGGCGCTCCGGTCGGCACGGTGCTCAAATACTGCTATTATCTCTACGGTACCTGCCAGCAGGGCTATCCTTCGGATAAGGGCGTTTTGTATCCCACGGTGCAGAGCTTCAACGGAACCGGCGCTGCATGCATACTCGCAGAGTATGTGACTGTTGAGGGAACGCGCACCAAGAACGTGTCCTCGGCGCTCAAAATGTACGTCGATGCCCATCCCGAGACTAACTACTGCTACTGGGGCATAGGCGACTCCGAGGAGTATTACCTCCAGGGCGTCACCGGCTTCCCGGTGCTCATCTCCGCGTCCGACACAAAGGGTGATCATGACTACAAGCGGTATCAGGCCGAGTTCAAAGACAAAAAGTATTTCTCCGTTTTGGCGGCTCTCAAGGACGCAAACGCTGCCGAGGGCGGCGGCGTCGTGACGCTGCTTATAAACGCTCAGCTAAAAAACCGCGAGGATATAGTCTTTGACGATGATGTTACGCTCAACACCGCCGACTTTTCGCTCATAATTATGTCCAATGTCTCCGTAAAGAGCATGAACCAGCTCCTCGGCACGTTCATAATAAAAAGGGGCGGACTTATAAACCTCAATGGGGATAAGTTCATTTACTCGCAGCCGAAGGCCGACGATTCGTGCAACAGCGCGTTCTATTCAAAGGAAAGCCTGACCATCCAGACCGTCGCGACCGAGGAGCCCACCGCATATGACCTTACCTTCTACAGCGGCGAGTTTATCGTAAACGCGGCTCTCGATTCCGGCAATCCTCATAAGATACCCGGCGGCAGCAAGCTTACGATCAAGGAAAGGGCCACGCTTAATGTCGAGCGCAACGCCCGCATACGCACGACCGGCGGTGCTCAAATATTTGACTACGGCACCATAAAGATCGGTAACGCGACGCTTGACCGCAACAAGGGAAGCCGCATAGTCGGCGTTCTTGAAGACAAGAGCGGAACCGTGACTCTGCCGTTTATCTACTACGAAGGATATCATCTGCGCGGCTGGTCTGCTAACGACGAGCTGTATGCTGCCGGCAGCAGCGTTGAGGTGCCGACGGAGACCACCTTCACCGCAAGCTGGGCGATCGGCGACAGGCTCGATCCCTATCCCGGCGACGACAGCTACACCGATGACGGCGAGCTTGTGTATGAGTTCAAGATCCACGTCATTCAGGCCGAGGGAGGAAAGATAAGCCCCGAGACAATGAATGTCGCGCGCGGCGAAACGCTCAAATTCAAGGTCGAAGCCTCCGAGGGCTACTACATCAAAAATGTGCTTGTTGACGGCGTGAGCGCGACTCTTGACGATAACGGCGAATATCAGTTCATAAGCGTCGGTGAGGATCACAGCATAACGGCCATGTTTGCCAGATACACAAACACGGACTATAATAGTTATGTAAACCGCTTTACCGACGTTAAGCCAAGCGATTGGTGCTATAACAATATTCGGTTTGCCTACACGATGGGGCTTATGCAGGGCACGACGGCAACAACGTTCTCGCCCAATGACCCGACCGTCAGGTCGCAGTTTATAACCGTTTTGTGGCGCATGTCCGGCAGTCCGACCGTACCCGGAGACGGATGCAAGTTCACGGATATCAGCAAGAGCAATTATTATTACGAGGCCGTCCGCTGGGGCGTTGCAAACGGCATAATCAACGGATTTTCCGAAACTACTTTCGGCCCGAACGGAAAGCTTACTCGCGAGCAGCTTGTAACTATGCTGTTCCGCTATGCCAAGAACTATGCCGGCGACGATGTGTCCAAGTACGACACGACCAATATCCTCGGCTACTCCGATGTGCTGAAGATATCCAAAGGCATGACGCAGCCCTTCCAGTGGGCGATCGGCGCAGGAATAATAACCGGAACGAGCAGCACAACGCTCACTCCGCAGGGAACCGCGACCCGCGCCCAGATAGCCGCGATACTCTCGCGCTACTGCAACCAGTTTGTCCTCAAGGTCCCCGTAATAATGTAAATCAAATCTCTCTCCCGGCCTTTGGCCGGGAGATTTTTTTGCTTATAGGGCCTTTTCCTATTGACAAAATAGGAAAAGGATATTAATATAACACCGTTATATAACACTGCTATATTAAACAAACTACCAAAATACTATGCTGCAAATGAGAGAAAATAGAGCAGCAGGGGAGCTCGAGGGGACAAAGGCCCCACTCGTGATTAGATTATAGCCATCAAAAATGTCTGATTTATCAGGCTTTTTGACGAGCGTAGCGAGATTTTTCGTGAAAACTTGTTTTCACAAAAAATGTGGCGTTTTTGAAGCGTGCAAAAAAGTCACAGACTTTTTTGACACGCTGATGAAAGGGGAGAGCATAATGTCCATTGACGATATATCGACGCTTGAGCGCATACACAGTGCGGCAAAGGCCGAGTTTATGGAAAAGGGCTATCGCTCATCCTCTCTTCGCAGCATAGTTAAAGCTGCCGGGGTCACGACCGGGGCGTTCTACGGCTATTATGCCGGCAAGCAGGAGCTTTTTGCCGCGCTTGTGGACGAGGAGTATCGGTATATGATCGGCGCATATAGGGATGCTCTCACCGAATTTGAGCAGCTTCCTATAGAACAGAAGCCCGAGCATATGGGCAAGGCCGGGCATGCGTGCATGGTGAAAATGCTTGAGTATTCCTTCGACCATCACGACGCGCTGTTTCTCATTCTCCGCCGCTCGGAGGGGACTAAGTATTCGGGCATGATCGACGAGCTTGTTGAGCTTGAGGTCGAGGGTACGCACAATTACTATGAAGTGCTCCGGCAGCTCGGAAACACCGTGCCGCATATCGACGAGCACCTTGAGCATATACTCGTGACCGGTATGATGAATGCCGTTTTCGAGATGATAGTCCACAATATGCCGCAGGCCGATGCAGGCAGATATCTTGATGAGCTTGCCGAATTTTACACGGCAGGCTGGCTGAAAATTATGGGTCAGTAAAATGTTTAATTTTTTGACCTTGAGTTAGTGAAGGCTAACTCAAGACAAATTAATATCGGAAAGCATTGCTTTCCGGAGCTAAATTTTGAACAGGGAGGCAGTCCATTTGAAGAAACAATCCAATCTCGGCCGGCTGCTGAGCTATGCCGGCAACAGGAAGATACTTTCGTATCTTTCGTGGTTCTTTGCCGCCGTGAGTGCGCTCATAGCGCTCGTGCCGTTCTGGTACATATGGCGAATACTTAAGGAAGTGATAGAGGTTGCACCGAATTTCGGTGAAGCGGTTAACATAACGCATTACGGCTGGATGGCCGTGCTTTTTGCCGTAGCTGCCGTTTTGGTGTATATAACCGGGCTTATGTGCTCGCACATGGCGGCGTTCCGCATAGCAACGAATATGCGCATAGAAATGACCGAGCATATCTCGAAGCTTCCGCTCGGCGTTATCGAGCAGTTCGGAAGCGGCAAGCTGCGCCGCACCATATCCGAAACGACCGGCGCAACCGAGGCATACCTTGCCCATCAGCTGCCGGATAAGGCCAAGGCGATAGCAAACATCGTCGGCATGCTCGCACTGCTTGCCGTGTTCGACTGGCGTCTCGGACTTTTGAGCCTTGCGCCGGTGCTGCTTGCATTTATCTGCATGAGCGGCATGACGGGCAAGAACATGCAGCGCAAGATGACCGAGTATCAGAATGCGCTGGCGGATATGTCAAACGAGGCTGTTGAGTATGTCCGCGGCATCCCGGTCGTGAAAACCTTCGGCCAGACTGTGTTCTCGTTTAAAAAATTCAAGGGAACTATCGATAATTATGAAAAGTGGACGACGTCGTATACGCTCGATCTGCGTGGGCCGATGATGCTGTATACGCTGGCGATAAACAGCGTTTTCGCATTCCTTATCGTCGGGGCGTTCTGGTTCTCGCACGGCACGGTAACTCCGGAGCTGCTGCTTGACGTGCTGTTTTATATCATCATAACGCCCGTTATAACGCTTACGATGACAAGCCTTATGTATATGAGCGAAAACAACATGATCGTTGCCGACGCGATCGACCGCGTTGACAGTGTTCTCGATCTCTCTGAGCTTAGCACATCGGATGATGTGCAGCATCCGGCGGACGGTTCGGTTGAGCTTGAAAACGTGAGCTTTTCCTATGACGGAAGCAAAAATGCCGTGGACAATGTCTCGCTGAAAATTGCCGAGGGGCAGACCGTTGCGTTCGTCGGCCCGTCCGGCGGGGGAAAATCGACACTCGCGAGCATCATCGCCCGATTTTTCGATCCGCAGTCGGGCAGTGTCAGAATTGGCGGAGCTGACGTTAAGCAGATCCCCAAAGATGAGCTAATGAACACGGTATCATTCGTTTTCCAGAACAGCAGACTCATAAAGGGAAGCATACTTGACAATGTCCGCCTCAGCAACCCGGCGGCGAGCGAAGCCGAGGTCATGGCGGCGCTCAAGGCCGCGCAGTGTATGGATATAATCGAAAAATTTCCGCAGGGCGTGAATACAGTCATCGGAAGCGAGGGAATTTATCTCTCCGGCGGCGAGATGCAGCGCATTGCCATTGCGCGCGCAATGCTCAAAAATGCGCCGGTGCTCATCCTTGACGAGGCAACCGCCTTTGCAGACCCGGATAACGAGGTCAAAGTGCAGCAGGCGCTCGGCGAGCTTGCGCGCGGCAAAACCGTCATTATGATAGCCCACCGCCTGTCAACCGTCGCAAATGCCGACCGCATCTTCGTCCTGCGCGACGGCAAAGTGGTCGAGGACGGAGGGTTTGACGAGCTGAAGGCGCAAAACGGCCTGTTTGCCGATATGTGGAACGATTATCAGAAGTCGGTGCAGTGGAAAGTTGCAAAGGAGGCGTAAGACATGGTAGAAAAACTTCAGAGGCGCTTTGCACTCTCGCGTAAGGGCGCTGTGGACACGATAAAGGGCAGCCTGCTGTGCGCGCTGCAAAACATATCATTCATGCTGCCGGTATACATGCTGTATTGCCTTGTGTCGGATATGCTCGGCGGCGCGCTCACTGCCTCGCGCATCCCGTTTTACGCCGTCGGCACGGTGATCTGCGCCGCAGTGATCCTCGTGTGTACATATCTTCAGTATAACAGCACATTCCTCGCAACCTATATCGAAACCGGCGTGCGCAGAATAAGCCTTGCCGAAAAGCTGCGCAGGATACCGCTTTCGTTTTTCGGGAAGAAGGATCTTGCAGACCTCACCTCGGCTATCATGAACGACTGCGCGGTGCTCGAAACAAGCCAGTCGCATCATATCTGCCCACTTATCGGCGCGATAATATCAACAACGCTTATTGCGCTTTCGCTGTTCATATTCAACTGGCGCATGGCGCTTGCGTCCGTGTGGGTGCTGCCGCTTGCGTTCTGCATAGTCGGCCTTGCTGCCGGGGTGCAGAAAAAGCTTTCGGCAAAGTCAATGGCCGCAAGGCTCAGCTGCGAGGACGGAATTCAGGAGTGCATGGAGTCCATGCCCGATCTGCGCGCGAACAACGCCGAAAAGCGCTATCTTGCCGGCCTTAACAAAAAGCTGCGCGCATTTGAAAGTCGCCTTACAAAGTCTGAACTTGGAACGGCGGTGTTTGTCGTTACTGCAAGCCTTGTGCTGCGCCTCGGCATAGCCACAACGGCGCTTGTCGGCTCGTATCTTCTCATTGCCGGCGAGCTTGATATCATAACGTTTTTCATGTTCCTGCTCGTGGTTTCGCGCCTTTATGATCCGCTTGAAGGCTCGCTGCAAAACCTTGCCGCAATTATTTCAACGAGCACGAATATCAAGCGCATGAACGAAATCCTTGACCACCCCGTTCAGGAGGGTGAGGATAAGCTCACAAACGACGGCTGCGGTATCGTTTTCGATCACGTCGGCTTTGCCTATGACGGCGGCGAGACCGTGCTGCGCGATGTGTCGTTTACCGCAAAGCAGGGCGAGGTCACGGCGCTTGTCGGCCCGTCCGGCGGCGGCAAGACCACAGTTTCGCGCCTTGCGGCACGCTTCTGGGATGTCGATCGCGGCAGTATAAAGGTCGGCGGAATGGATGTTTCAAAGATAGACCCCGAAACGCTCATGAGCCTGTATTCCATTGTGTTTCAGGATGTAACGCTGTTTGATAACACGGTTATGGAGAATATCCGCATCGGCAAAAAGGACGCAAGCGACGAGGAGGTCATGGCGGCAGCGCGTCTTGCAAACGTTGCCGAATTTGTCGAAAAGCTGCCGGATAAGTGGAACTCCAATATCGGCGAGAACGGCTGCGAGCTGTCCGGCGGCGAGCGCCAGCGTATATCCATTGCGCGCGCTTTCCTCAAGGATGCGCCGATAATACTGCTCGACGAGGCAACGGCGAGCCTCGACGTTGAAAACGAAACGGCAATCCAAACCGCTCTCTCTCGCCTTATAAAGGACAAAACGGTGCTTATCATCGCCCACCGCATGCGCACAGTCTCCGGCGCGGATAAGATCGTTGTTTTGAAAGACGGACTTGTTTCCGAGCAGGGCTCGCCCGAGGAGCTTTATAAGAAAAACGGCGCTTTTGCGCATATGCTGAAGCTCCAGACCGAAAGTGACGGCTGGAAGATAGAAGCCTGAAAATAAGAAAAAACTCCGAACGATTTAGGCCGGCTGACATAAGAAAACACACGCCAAAAAAGACGGAGCAAGCACGAATGTCT
>ULPV01019233.1_pt1 | contig 156700 bp, 141 predicted proteins | sample 1953831 | NCBI WGS metagenome assembly ULPV01 (sample SAMEA4835638, study PRJEB28245) | human gut metagenome | biome: gut microbiome; material: fecal sample | place: Denmark | collected 2008 | reverse complement strand
CCCCCCTGCCATAAACGGGCATTTTCCACATACAGAACACCTTCTTTTCCATCCTTCTGTGCTACGCAGTGACCCTTGGCATCGAAAAGTGCTAACTGCACGGCATGTTCTCCGTTCGTTCTGATCTGATAAGAGACTTCCGCATTTTTTCCATGGATCGCATAGTCCAGATCAAAATCCACGATAGATTCTCCCGGCAGTGCTAAAAGGTATACCGACCGCTGTAATCCAGCATAGTTAAAGAAATCAAAATATGGTTTTGACATCTTCTTTCCGTTTGGCAGTGTGATCGTTTCGCCACATGGAAGATTCGTACAGTTCAGTTCGTTATTGACTTTTACAACGACCTTATTATAGGAATCGTAACGTACCACAGTAGTGACCTTAGCACTGAAAGGAAGGAATCCCCCCTCATGCTCTGTGATCAGGATACCATTTACATAGACACTGGCACGATGTGTTGCGGCTCCAAACCGAAGCAGGATCTCTCTGCCTTCCCATTCGCCCGGCACAAAGAAGTCTGTCTCATACCAGAAGTCTCCGGTATATTCCCGGATATCTTTTTCTGTATAAAAATCCTGAAAACTTGCCGGAACCGGAATCATTTCCTCTCCCGGAATCCCATCCATCCAGCCTTCTTTCTCTCCGACTGCCTTTTCATCTAAGCAAAACTTCCACATTCCATCCATGGAAATTCTTCTTCTTGTCAATGTTGTCTTTGGATATAACATAGAATGTTCTAACATCGTTTTCCTCCTCTATCTCTGTTGTGATTCGGATTGTAACGTATCTGCCCGTTACAGCGTGAGTAGAATTTCTTGCTATTCTGGTACTTTTTTTATGAATTTTTATAAATTTTAAAATTAATCTAAAAAATCTACGAAAATGGGAAATAATATTACGAGAAGAAAACGCAACTTAGAAAGGACTCTGCAATGCAAAACGAAGCTGAACTTCATTTTTTCAGGAAATTACTGGAACAATTTCATGTAAACTTTCGTATTCTTGGCGAGCATGACGGACCGATCCCGGAGCTGGATTTAGGACTGCGCCGTCTTTTGAATCCTGACACGGACTATCTATTGGAATTTCAACGGCTCTGTTTTCTTTGTAAACCGCAAAAAATCTATAAGATACGGGATGAATTTTTCTGTCACTATTTCTTTTTCCAACTTCCGGAAAACACTAATGCTTCCTACGTCCTGATCGGCCCTTACCGGCTTAGCAGCGTTTCCACGGAGTCCTTATTAGAAAATGCAAAAAAATTATCCCTTCCCGATCCCATTCTGTTACAGTTACAGCTTTACTATCAGTCGTTGACTACCGTTTCGGATGAACAGTTCATCCTGACTGCCCTGTACGTTCTCTGTTCCGGGCTTTTTGGTGGAATGGATGCTTTTTCGTTTCAGGAGATCCACCAATCTGCTTCTTTTGATTATCATCCGGTTGCCAAACGTCCGGTTCCTTCCTCACCGGAAGAGACTCTTTTCAGTATGAAGTTTTTAGAAGAACGCTATCACAAGGAAAATATGCTGATACAGGCAGTCTCCAAAGGACAGATTCACAAGGCAGAAATGTTTTTAAATGCCCTCCCATCCAAAGATTTAGAGCCACGCACCAATGACTCTCTTCGCAATATAAAAAATTACACGATTATCCTCAATACCCTGCTTCGCAAAGCCGCAGAAAACGGTGCGGTTCATCCGCTTCATATTGACAGCCTCTCCTCCCGCTTTGCTCATCGGATTGAAGCACTCTCCTCCGAGGAAGATGCTTTTTCCCTGCAAAAAGAGATGGCTCACAAGTACTGTCTGCTTGTCAAAAATCACTCCATGAAAGGCTATTCCCTGTTAATCCGAAAAGTCCTCACACGCATTGACTCAGATTTAACTGCCGATCTGAGTCTTAAATCACAGGCAGAGCTTCTCGGTGTCAACTCCAGCTATCTCTCCACTCTTTTTAAAAAAGAAACCGGTTCAACACTGACAGAATATGTGAACCGGAAACGTGTGGAACATGCTATTTTTCTTTTAAATTCTACTAACTTACAAATTCAGGAGATTGCCGCAGCCTGCGGAATTCCCGATGTGAATTATTTCACAAAGATCTTTAAAAAACAGGTTGGAAACACCCCGAAAGAATATCGGGAAAAGATTTTTTAATGAATTTCCCCGAAGCACTCTCTGACCTGCCCTGTGATTTTGGCATCAATCCACCCTTTTTGTGCCATATCCTCTAAAATTCCACATGCCTGCTCATGCGTCATGCCCTTTTTATATGGTCGGTCTTCGGTCAAAGCCTGATAGATATCCACACATGCTAAGATACGCTCCGGCTCGTTCAGCTCCTCTGCCGTCTTACCAAAAGGATATCCACTGCCGTCTAACTTTTCGTGGTGGAGTGCTGCCCAGTCCCGTATCTCTTCAAAATCTTCTACTTCCGACAGTATCATATAGGTATATCCGGCATGGTTTTTCATCTTAGAAAATTCCTCATCGGTCAGCCGTCCGGGCTTTTCTAAAATTTCATTTCCGATTGCCATTTTCCCAATATCATGAAGTGCGCCTGCTAAATAGATTTTTTGAATATCTAACCGGTCATAACCGAGGTGTTCTGCCAGTGCTGCCGCTTTTTTGGCAACTCCGATCGAATGCATCCCCGTAAATTCAGATTTGTAATCTACGATCTGTGCAAAAAAATCCGCAAGATCTTTACAGGTCCCTTCATCGCAGAACTGCTTCTTTCTTGGTACCTTTTCCCAAAGGCGTTTTTCTAACTCTTCTCCTCCCATGTCTGCAAATTTTTCTTCGGAAAAGACTTCTAAGAATGCCTTCACACATTCCGCATCAAAGATCGTATTTTCATATTTCACTAAATATGCCTTTGCCTGCTCCCAGTTCTGCTGATCATAACCACCGGTATTTCCTATGATGTCAATGGTATCGCACAAATGGATGATCCTTGCAAACAGCGGGATTTCCTCCCATTTTTTTCTAAACGGTCCTGTACCGTCTGCATTTTCATGGTGATATAAGATCACATTTGTCACATCTGTATAAAAGGGAAGTTTTTTGATATTCTGCTCCCCATATACACAGTGAACACCTAATTTTTTAGAGGAAATATCCATCGTCTGATCTTTGATCAGATCATGCCGTACCTCTTCCGATATGTACTGCGTCAATGCATTGTCGTGCAGCAACGCACACATTGCTAAATCCTGCAGTGCCTCTCCCGTAATTCCAAATTTTTCTGCCATACATACACTGATGTATGCAACTCTTTTTCCATGCCTGTTTGTAACATGTACCAGTTCGGCCTCTATGCAGTCCAGTGCATAGGAACAGGCACTTACCAATCCTATGATATCCAGTTCCATCTTTTCATCCCTCAACTTTATACTGAAAAATCCTGTTTTGTTATTCTTTACCATAAATTATAGCAAGATATATTTTCTATGGCAATTTAAAGTTGCAATCCGAACTACCGGATATACGCATCTTCGCCCGAAGGGCTTCTTGCTCTATAGGAAACACGGTATTTCCTATAGAAAAAAACAGGCCTCACCAACACTCTCGTGTCAGTGAAGCTTGTTCTATCCTGTCTTATAAACCGCTTCCGGTTATTTTACCTTCCGGCTATTCACCAGAAATCCTATTTACAAGTCTTATTGTTTCTTCTTACAACGATTCCCGCTGCTCCTGCAAAGGATACGATCAGAAGTGTAGTCCAAAGTGTCATATCAGATGTATCTCCCGTCTTTGGAGCTGTTACACTCTGTTCCTTCTTCTTGGTATCTGTAGGATTGTTCTGTGTTGTCTGGTTATTCTTAGCGTTGTTGCTGTTGTTCTTCTTATTATTGTTATTGTTGTTTTTGTTATTATCACCGGATTTATTTTTTGCTACTGCAAACTTCGTAGTTGCAGAACCATCTGTCCAGACGATTTCAAACGTATGATCTCCGGTAGCAAGTGTCTTAAGATAATCCGCTTTCAATGTGATGATCGTGGAACCCTTTGTAACCGTATAGTTTTTCTTATCAATGATCTTACCATCCACTTTTACATTCTGGAACTTCTCCATTTCACCGTTTCCCCGAATGGTAAGACTTCCATCTGTATTCTCTGGCCATGAACTGTTGGCACCGTCAAGAATTTTATAGGAAACCGGATCCGGTGATGGTGTCGTACTTTCTGTCACTGTCAGAGTTGCTGCATTCGTTGTAACAGAACCCGCAGAATCGCTGATCACACACTGATATTTATAACCATTGCAAAGCATGTCTACCACACCAGTCGTATAGCTTGCTTTGTCTGCTCCGGTAATATCTACGAATCCCTTGCCATTGTTTCTGTTTATCTGCCATTGATATGTTAAGTCTGTTCCTGTAGCTTTTACTGTAAAGGTTGCCTGTTCTCCTGCCTTTACAGATACATTCTGTGGCTGTTTACTGATACCTGGTTTCTTTACTGTAGGCTGAACCGGAGGCGTTACATCCTCTGTTACAGTCAGAGTTGCTGTACCGGTTGTAACAGAACCCGCGGAATTGCTGATCACACACTGATATTTATAACCGTTACAATTTTTATCTACTGCAGATGTCGTATAACTTGCTCTGTCTGCTCCGGCAATGTCTGCAAATCCCTTACCATCATTTCTGTCTATCTGCCACTGATACTTTAAGTCCGTTCCAGTAGCTGCCACTGTAAAGGTTGCCTGTTCTCCTGCTTTTACGGATACATTCTGTGGCTGTTTACCGATACTTGGTTTCTCTACTGTAATCTTTTGTTTGAAGGTTGCTTCTATCGTATGCGCTGCCCTTACATTTGGAAATGTATAGCTTGTTGCAGTGCTTACTGCTGCTCCATCCACTTTCAGGGATTCGATCTCATAGCCTTCATTTGCTGTAATAGTAAATGTCTGGTCAGCTCCTTCGACCACTTCCACATTTCCACTTGGCGAAATGCTTCCGTTTGCTCCGGCTGTAGCTGTAATCGTATGCTTAACGATCGGTTTTGGAATATTGATCGTGTAGGTAAATGTCTTTACCTCACTGTCCTGCATACCATCCTTTACTGCAATGGCTTTCAGGGTTGTTGTTATACTCTGACCTTCCGTTCCCGGGACAGTAATCGGGCCTGTATATCTTGTTCCGGTCGTTCTCCCCGGCTCTGCACCATCCGTTGTATAATAAATGGTTGCTCCTTCTGTAGAAGATGCTAATGCAACTTTCTGGTTCTCAGTATATGTACCGCTTTCTACCGATGGAGTCGGTGCGCCTACAATACCTGCAGCACTGACTGTAATGGTGATACTGGTAGTAAGTGCTACTCCATTTGCATCTATATTTTCCGGACATGTTACCGTACCGTTTAAAGTTACAACCTGCTCTGTCAATACCGACGGATCATAATTACCACTTGCTGTATCCCATGTAACATCTGCTTTGTCTACCGTATTTCCTTCTGTCACAATGTTAACCTGCGTTGGAAGGTTCATATCTTTATAAGCAGTACCGTTCGCCACTGTAACAGTCCCCGGTACCGTAATGCTTGTAAGTTTATCCTTTGCCGTTGCAGGGAATGTGTATATTACCGTTAAGGTTCCATCTTCATTCTTTGTTACATTTGCGTTATTTCCATTTATGGTCACTATTACAGAATCTGTAAACTCGTAGTTTGCAGATGCTGCAAGTGTAACACTTGCTGTATAGATTGTGTTATAGCCTGCGTTGATGTCATTCGGTGTCCATGTAACAGCAGGTGCAGTTGTGCTTACCCCTTGGGTTGCACATACAGCAGAAGTATCTAATGCCGTATTGGATACCGGTGTGTCAATATCTGTAATCTCTACCGATGAAATATTGGTCTTAACCACATCTGTTGTCGCTGTTGCCTCAACCGCATAAGCCACACTATCTTCCGTTACCTCCAGCCAGATTTTACAATTTGCAAGATCAATATCAGAAGGTGTATTCGATTCTGCTGCGATATCAGAGGCATTTACGATCACATTATCTGTTCCACTGATCTGTTTACTGTAATACCAGTCCTTCGTTCCGTCATTTCCTTGTACTACAAGTGCCACATTACCTGCGGTATTTCCTTTTTTCGCATTGATCTGTCCTACCTCAGCATTGCAGGTTACCGTACCAATATCCTTGCCGCCTCCATTCAGTCGCAAAGTCATTGCTTTCCCTTGTGCAATCTCACCTGACACTGCGGTATCAGAAGTTGCCGCTTCTGCCGATGATGCAAAGAGAACATCTGTCAGATTCAGATTAGAAGCAGGATAGGTAAATGCTTTTGCTGAATCATTGATAGAAAAAGTAGTCGAAACATTACCATAACCATCCACAGCATACACCCGCTGATCATTCTCATATCCAGGATTGGCTACGCGTGTCCATACCCATGAACTGCCCTCCTGCTTCGTTGAGTCTTTCAAATAGGTAGTCAGTAACAACGATCTAGTACTCCAGGTTCCTATTTCTATGGTCTTTCCCTTCGTATAGTGAGGAGCATATAATTTGTCTGTAGTTTTATATTTGTACTCGGTCGTGTTCCCACCTATATAACCACTTGTTTCTATCGTAGTCGCATTCATCAAGTTCTGCTCTGCTACAGAAAAGCGGTTCTTATCCTTCGCTATACTCTGCAGTTTAGCTCTTATATCACTTGCTCCGTAATGATTACGACTTACAGTTTCCTGTTTCTTTGATGAATCGTATTCCCCCCAACTATCCTGTAATGTTCTGTTTTCCTCCGTTGTGTTCGTAAATGTCTGACGATCTATAAGCGGGGTGACTGCAAAAATGGAAGCATTATCACTAGCTATCCGGTTATCGTTTCCTAAGATATACCATTCCTGCGGCTTTCCGTCTTGATTTTTACCAAATGCCAGCACGCCTATATTATTGTTAGGTTTTCCGTTAGTGTCCGTTCCAAAGGTCTGATAATCCTTCAACTGTGTCTTTGTTGCATAGGCTGTCACACTCGGTGCAATACCGTTTGCCGCCCGTACAGATTGCATACTGTCCTCGAACCCCGGAATAACTCCCGCTGTCATTCCGAATGCCAATACGCCCGAAAGCAAAGCTGCAATTCCTTTTTTCATTTGATTTCGTTTCCTCATATGCATTCTCCTTGTAAACTTACATACTTTTTGTTATAGTAATTATAAATCGTACCCTAAGGGACAAGTCAAGTGATAACTACCCTTATTCCACATATTTTTTTCAAAAAAGAACGGAGAACGATCATGAAAAAGCAGAACGAGCATTTATTTAAAATAGGCGAAATCGCAAAAATTCTTGGTATCACCAGAAAAACCATCCTTGTCTATGAAGAAATGGGGTTACTGACACCCGCCATCAAGAATAAAAACAGTGGATACCGCTACTATACTGCAGACAATATGACACAGATCCGCTCCATCCGCTCTTTGCAGACTTTAGGACTGTCTCTCTCAGAAATCAAGGAATATTACTATGATTCTAAAAATCTCGACCATCATCTGGCACGTCTGATGGATCTGCGTGCTGCATTAGACCGCAATATCCAGTTGCTTCAGGTGCGTGCTGCAAAACCGGGCGACTTAAGCATTCATCGTGTACGCCTGCCAAAGCAGGTATGTTATTGCCGCAGATATCAATGTAAGGATACAAAGGATGCGGCTGACAAATTGCGTGACACTTATATTGCCGCTGCCAGAACTGGAAAGATGTCCATGTCTGCCAGAATGTTTACCATGCGTATCGGACAACCTGACACGGGTCTGGATCTGATGTGCTGCATTCCGGTCGAGGACGATTTTACAGGCGAAGAACGGACAGAGTTTGCCGAATCCCCTGCTCTATGTGTCTATTACCGCGGGCCTTATGAGGGGATCGGAACTGCGATCGCTACCTTAAATACCTATGTAGAGACCAACCATATCCAGACCACAGGACCGTTTCGCAGCATCTATTTAGAGGGTCCACCCAGCCGTGGAGAACAGAGTTCGGATTATATTACGCAGGTTGCTGTTACGATTTAGATATGGGGAATGCCTACTTGCCCCCATTACATGCCTATGATATTATATCATCAGATTCACATAGGAGATGACATTATCGTTAATGAGAAAAAAGTGCTCTGTTCTAAAATGAACAGAGTTTTTTATTTATCTACTTCCATATCCGGCAGTAATAAACAGATAACTGCCCCAAAAATCCACACATCAACACTGTCCACCTTTTATATGATAGTGATAAAACCTTTCATTGAAAGATGTGAGTCTTTTGCACAAACCGACGTATTATCTCTGGCACAGTGATTTTCCTTCACAGGAAGAATTTGAAGCCGAACGTAGAAAATATGCTGACATCGGTTTTCGGGTTGTCACTTTTTCAGATGGCGATCCGGATGCCGATATCCATAATGGCATCCGGGCACTGATCAAAAATCATTTATCTGATACCGACTGATCTTATTTTTTTAATTTCTGTCGGAAGAAAAAGTATTTTACGGCAAACTGTAAAAAGATAACCATATATAAAACCATTAATACAGCAAACACGATCGTAAGTCTATGTGCTCCATGTTCGATCGTGGACATGTAACCATTTATGATCAGACAGCAAAAATTTCTTCTTTTTGCTGCATCATAGCCATCGGTTTTCGAAAATAGCAGTATCCATTAAAATTCATCAGATACTCCCATCCCTCCTGATGCCTTTTACTCAGATAATCTGCTTCTTTTTCATAATCCATAATAGAAAACCAGCGAACTTCTTTTTTCTTATCATTCATTCCATTCCCTCCTGTGCATTGCGATACAATCTGCGGATCCTCTTCCACTCCAATTCCAGAACTTCCGTACCGAGATCTGTAATCTGATAAATTTTTCGCTTATCTTCTTCACAGACAAATTGGATCAATCCGTCTTTTTCCATTTTTGACAGACTTCCATACATGGTTCCCGGACCGAGTATGACTTCATTGTCTGTGATTTCCTTTACTTTCTGTACAATTCCATATCCGTGATTCGGAGAACGCAGACATAACAGAATATAAAATCCGGTCTCCGTCATCGGAACATAAACTTTTTTTATATGTGCATCCATTGTCCATTTCCTTTTTTAGTGCGATATATCGAACTACGATATATTATATATCACACTGCGATCTATATGTCAATTTTTTTAAGGATTAGGGGGCAAAAGACGATGTCATATCATTCCATAATGCTTCATAAACTATTTACGTTCAAGCAGAAAGGCTCCTCTATGAATGCAGGATATGTCCGTCTCTCAAAAGACGATGATAAAAAAAATTATGTTTCCATAGAAAACCAGAAGCTGATCATCAGCCAGTATGCAGCCGATCATGGCATCGCCATCGACCGCTGGTACGAAGATGACGGTATTTCCGGCTATGTCTTTGACCGACCGGGATTTCAGCAGATGATGGCTGATCTGGATCACGATATTGATACTGTCTATGTCAAGGATTTTTCACGCCTTGGCAGACATAACGCAAAAGTGCTTTTATTACTGGACGAATTTCAGGAGCGTGGAAAACATTTGGTTGTGATCGACGATAACTATGATTCTATGGAACCAGCCGATGATACAATCGGGATTAAAACCTGGTTTAACGAGCGGTATGTAAAAGACACCAGTAAAAAAATCAAACGTGCCATAGGTGCGAAGCAAAAAGAAGGTGCACTGCTGACAAGACCGCCGTTTGGGTATCGGCGTGACACAGACAATCCGACGATGTTCAGCATTGATCCTGCCGAAGCGGAATCCATCCGATCCATTTATCGGCTCTATCTTTCCGGTCTTGGCTACCGGAAGATTGCCAATTATTTAAATGAACAGCAAATCCCTACTCCCTCTATGAAACAGCACGAGCATGAAATAGAAAACAGACAGTTAACCAAAAGAAACGTTGCTTTTCGCTGGTCAGACAGCATGGTGCGGGATTTACTTGACAATGATTTTTATATCGGTACGCTCCGCTTACGAAAACGTGCCAGAAAAACCATCCATGGCAAAGACTGTCGCATCCCCAGGGAAGAACAGTATCTTTTTGAAAATCATCATCCGGCAATTATCGATGAGACTACGTTTTCTCTGGTGCAGGAATTAAAAGAAAAACGCAATCACACAAACTACCGTGGCAGCTTTGGACAATGGGCAGGTTCAGAAGTTCCAAATCCATTCAGCGGTTGTCTGTTCTGTAAGGATTGCGGAAAACGTCTCACACCGATCAAACGCCAGACCTCCGGCAGAGAACGAAAATATTATATCTGCACCACTTATAATACGAAAGGGAAACGTTATTGTTCTAAGGCTCATTTGATTGAAGAAGCCGATCTGATGAGGGACATCCTGACCTATCTCCAAGTGTGCAGAGATGTTTTCAGTGACATAATTGCCGGCTATGATCCGGAGGATTTTCAAACAGAGAAGAAAAGCTTAGAACAAAAAAGACAGGAACTACATACCGCGATCGATGACCGGAAAAATCAACTAAAACTCCTTCTTACACAGAAAATAAAGGATTTATCACTTGCTGCCGAAAATGAGACTTCCATCCATAAGGAAGATTTTATCCATGAGGCTTACGAGTCTATGCAAACAGATTTATGTAAACAAATTCACGAATTGGAAATGCAACGAAAAGAACTGGAGAAATCTGCCACAGAAGCACCGGATATAGCGGACAGTTTAAAAAATCCTCTGGATATCATGGATCACATAATTGCAAAAGGAACTCTGGGACATAAAGATATCGAACTACTGATCAAAAAAATCATAGTGGATGAAAACGGAATGCCGGAAATCACGTTAAAATATGGCTTAGCCAGCTTCATAAATAACAACCCTACCAAAGAAATGAATTGCAGAGAAAATACTATCATTGCAATCGTTATGAAACTGATTGCAGAGGACAAACGCGGTTATACTTCTGCAAAATACCTGTCAGAACATCTTACCGATCTGGGATTTCCAAAGACAAAGCAGAGTATTTTACCTTATATCGAATTGATGAAAACACTCGATATCCTAAAGGATACAGACAATCCACGAAAGCCTTACCGTATTATGAAATCCGAAAAAGAAATCTCCCTGCTTGCCCGTAACTATTTACCGGATTTATCAGAGGAAATGACTGCAAAGCAAATATCGGATGATTATTTACATAGTTGTGTGACAGATGAATAAATAGTATTAAGAAAGATATTGCTACGAAAAGGCCGTAGACACATCATCTACGGCTTTGATTCTATAAACGCTGCTTTAAAATATAATCCATTCCGTCATCTAACTTCAGAACCTTTGCATTCTTTGATAGTATCTTAATGATTATATCAAGATTACTCATGTCTTCATAGTCTGAATCATATATGAACAACACTTTCTTCTGTTCTCCCAACTCATCCGCTATAAAAGACCATTGTCTAGCACTTCCAATAACTCGTTTCAGATTCTTCCCTTTAAATGAAAACATCTTAATACATATATTTCCAACTTGATAATCAAAGGAAATCTCATCACTATACGGACCATCTAACTTTTGAGTAGAATATTCAAGATTATTAGCTTCAAGAACTCTACGAATTAATTTCTTTTCTTCATTACCATTCAATCTCTGTGATTTTGCCAAATCATATTTCAAATATATTTTTGACAAATCCTCAACATAGTTCTCGTCTTCATTCACATTAAGCGTTCTTACTGGCGAAAATCTAAACTCATTTGCATATACCCTAACATATGACGCAAGGTTAAATTCTTGATTAAAATTAAAAAGAGAGGGTTCAACTTCCTCTTTAATTCCCCTTAAATAAAGCTTAACAAAATCAACATCTGCCTCGTCATCAAATGCGTGAAAACGCCGGAAATTGGAGATATATTTAAAATCACGTTGTCCTGTAGTTAAATTGTGAAATAACACACCTATACACAAGCACTCGTCTGAAATAGGTGAATGGTAATAATTCAATGCTGCATATTCAATGTGATACATAATATTTCCTCCTTCCTTATCTATTATGGTATGTCAAAATCATAGATATTATCACATCCAAATTATCAACTCTATACAAAATATAGTTTACAAGTTCATCCAAATCTTTTTGTTTTGGTTTCCATTCGTCTGGGGAAAAATCAATAAGTTTTACTATTATATCACGATTAATCTTGCTTTTAAAGATTAAACCTTCCTTCTCCAACATTTCCTTAGTAATAGAAAAATTATGAAAAAACATATCATAAAGATATGAATTATACTCAAGAATCTTTGTATCTAACAAATCATTTTCTTTCATTGCTCTTTTCAAGCAATTCGCATCCCAAAAAGTCTGATTAATAAAAACATGTGTATGGTCTATTACTTTAAGTGAAACATCTGTCTTACAGAACCTAACCAAAAGATTACCTGAGTTTCTATCCGTATTGAAAATAATATGGTCAAATAATAGAATTTTTACAAAATCTTCTTTATTTCTCATCTTACCAATAATGGAAGGAAGCAATTTTGTAACCTTAGGCATATATACAGAATAAAATGCTTTTCCATAGTTATCTGAGGTCGCAAGTTTCTCATCCAGTATTTCTGATGAACTATCTAATACGCAAACACCTGATTTCGGCATTGGAATATCCAATAAAATAGCTAATCGGTAACATAAATACTCATTAAAGAGTACAAGATTACCTTCTGGTCCATTATATAATTTTGTAATAACCTGTGTTCCATCTTCTAAAATTGCAAATTTAGGTTCTGTTGAACCAAGGTTCATATTGTAACATAATTGACTAATTTTTAGCTCGTTAATGAATATCACCTCCCCATAACTATACAAAGTTATTATATCAGAAGTCATCTTTATTTACGAGCATATATTGAATTTTTTACTTTTTCCTAAAATTATATTCAGAAAAAATCTCTCTGCTTGCCCGTAAATATTTACCGAATTTATCAGAGAAAATGACCGCGAAGCAAATATCGGATGATTATTTACATGGTTCTGTGGCAGACAGGTGGCATGCCACAGATGGTTTTTGAATATGTCTTAAAACAACAGGGAATTGACCCCAAAAAAGATCTAACCATTGACAAGAGTATTGATTTTGGAAGCACTGCTGCTGCTTTTTCCGGTGGAAATGGCGATTTTTCCGTTGAATTTGAACCGGGCGCAACCAATTTAGAAAAAGAAGGCTCCGGCTATGTGGTTGCTTCCCTCGGTGTGGATTCCGGCTATGTTCCTTACACTGCTTTTTCTGCAAAAGAAAGCTATATCAAAAAACACCCTGAGCTCATCCAGAGCTTTACCAACGCTCTGCAAAAAGGCATGACTTATGTCAACAATCATTCTGCTACGGAAATTGCAAAAGTCATTGCCCCTCAATTCAAAGATACGGATGAAGCCACTATTGCCATGATCGTGGAACGTTATCAGAAACAGGACACCTGGAAGGACGATTTAGTATTCACTAAGGGCAGCTATGAGCTTTTACTTGATATTTTAGAGGAAGCAGGCGTTCTGACCGACAGACCGCCTTATCAGGACTTGATCACTACTACTTATGCGAAAGAAGCACGTTAAGTTACCTGAAAATAGCATCTGCCCCGTGAGTATTCGTGCAAGATTTCCTGCATTCTCCTTTTTCTATGCATAAATGAAATCTCTGCACTGCCTCACGAGGCAGAAAATTTTAGCCTATTTGTACGGTTTTCCCTACTTCAACCGTTCCCTGCTGTTGATCTCTAATTTTTCAAAAATATTCGACAGATGTTTTTTTACCGTCGTTTCCGTAATGCAAAGTTCCTCTGCAATTTCACGGTTAGACAATCCCCGTGCTGCCAGTTCCGCGATCTCACGCTCCCTGCGGGTCAGCTCTTTGCTCTTCCAGAGCGGTTCCGGCTGTTCTTTTTCAAGCTCTAAGACATTCTCCTGCTCCCTTGTTAAATCTAAAACATTCTCCTGCTCTGATTGTTTCTTTGCCGGAGCCCACACAAAGATTTTCTGCTCTATACCGTTCTCCATATCTTTTTCCACCGGCATATTTTTTTCCGGTACCGGCGGTCTTGACAAAACAATATGTAAAATATAGCCATACAGGATCGGACGCAAATCCAGTCCCATTTCGCAGAGCAGTCCTTCCCGCATCAATTCACTGGTGCTCATCGTGGAAAACAAAAGCATAAACGCCTCAATGTAGCCTGCCGTTAAGGCATTACTTCCGATCACCTCATGCCAGTTTACCTGTTTTCTGTTTTTTCCCAAAAAAGGAATACAAAGAAGCAGAACACCCGCAAAAAACAAGCCTATCATCCGTATGTCGAATAGCTGTGTCCATTTTGCCCCTAAAAAATAGCACAATAACAGTACATATCCCGTCACTGCCGCTAGTTTTCTTATAATCCTTCTAATCTTCATTCTCGTGTTCCTCTAACGGTTCTTCTTCGGTTTCAACCATAAATTCTATGATCTTAACGCGTATTCTCGAACGAAGCGGTAGCAGGATGATGGAAAATCCAATCGTATAGACCATTGGCAATATCGTAACAATGATGCTTGGTCCGATTTTTGCTACATCCGTTATATTTCTAAGATAGGTGATCAACGGCACCGCTGCGATCAATGCCCCGGAAGCAAGCAGCGTTTTGATCGCCAGTGTCACCGCTTCTTCTGCCCGTTTTAATTCACTGCATTTTTTTATTTTTTTTCCTCCGACGGCAAACTGAAATGCTTTTCCAAAATCTCCGAACAGTCCCGAAGATAACATGATCGGAATCCAGAGGATCAGGATCAGCAAAAAACTCGGTGTATCGATTAGATATCCCCATAACCCCTGATTATACCAACCGCTTAGTATGATTACCGCTATTACTGCTATAATGGAAAGAATATACATTTTGTTTCCTCCTTATTCTTCTTTTGCTTCTAAAAATGCCCGTAATTTTTCTTTGATAATGGTCGGACTCTCGCCCGCCTGTATGGATAACACACCTTCAATCGTAAGCTCCATGACCAGACTTTCCTGCCCTCCGTTTTTCTCCATACGCCTTGAAATCGGAATACACACCCAATTTGCCAGAACCGAGCCATAGAGTGTCGTAATCAGGGCAAGTGCCATTCCCGAACCGATCGATGCTGCATCCGTTCCCATGCTTCTCATCATGTTAATCAGTCCAAGCAAGGTTCCTACCATGCCCCATGCCGGAGCATACGCCCCTAAATCCTCCCAGAAATGGATCCGCTTTTTAAGCCGCTCCTCTTTCTGGATCAGTTCTGTCTCTAAAATGTCCTTGACCAGTTCCGGGTCTGTTCCGTCTACGATCAGACGAATCCCTTTTTTTAAAAAAACGCTCTCAATCCCGTCAGCTCTCTCCTCTAATACCAACAATCCTTCTTTTCTTGCAATCGATGACATCTCCAATATCTGTTCAGAAATCATATCCTCATTTAATTTTACTTTATGAAATGCCTCCGGAAAACTCTTTAATCCATCGAGATAATCTGCAAAAGAATCCGAGGTGATCATGACCGCAAACAGTGCTCCGCCAAACGTAACCAGCATGGATGGAACATGGATAAAATTCATGATCGTTCCGATTCCTCCGTTGGTTGCAATTCCCGTAATGATAATTCCAAGACAAAGTATAAATCCTGCTACCGATGCTACATTCAAATGCATCTCCCCCTCTTCTCATCCGTTTTCACTTTCTATATGACCTCTGATCTTTCACATATAAATCTTTACCTATAAAAAGTCTTTCTTTAACGATGATTATAGAAGACCATGCCTTTAAAAAAAATACTACTTTCTGTCATAAAAGTAGTATTTTCAGTAGTATGTTTTGGTTTTAGCAGTATTTTTTCAAAAGAGAGATCAGCTTTTGCATTTCTTCATCGGTTCCGATCGTAATCCGAAGATAATTACTGATACGCTCCGGTTTTGCAAAATAACGCACATAGACCTTCTCTTTTTTGAGATTCTCAAAAAGCTGTTTTGCCGAAACATTCGGATGTGTTACAAACACAAAATTGCTCTTAGAATCTTCAAACAAAAAGCCTAATTTTTTTAACTCTTCCTTTGTCCACTCTCTGGTACGGATGATCTTGTCGGTGGTCTGCTTAAAATATTCCCGGTCCTCCACCGAGGCTTTTCCCAGTGCCAGCGTCAGCTGATCCATGGTGTAAGAATTAAATGAATATTTAACATCGTTCAGATATGCGATCAGTTTCTCACTTCCAAACGCATATCCAATCCTCATACCCGCCATGGAGCGTGATTTTGAAAACGTCTGTACCACTAACAGATTCTCGTATTTTTCAATCAAAGGCAGTGCGGATACGCCTCCAAAATCAATATAGGCTTCATCCACGATGACCACAACATCCTGATTTGCCCGGATGATCTCTTCTACCTGTTCTAACGGCATGAGAACGCCGGTCGGTGCATTCGGATTTGGAAAAATAACCCCACCGTTCTCCCTCTGATAGTCTTTGGTACAGATCTGAAAGTCCTCATCTAACGGCACGGTCTCATAAGGAATCCGAAATACTTCTGCCCAGACATCATAAAACGAATAGGTAATGTCCGGGAACAGGATTGGTTTTTTAGAATTAAAAAACGTCATAAATGCCATTGCAAGGACATCGTCCGATCCTACTCCGGCAAACACCTGTGAAGATCTTACACCATATTCTGACGCGATTGCATCCACTAACTCAGAAGATGCCGGGTCAGGATAAAGACGCAGTCTGTCTGTTTCAAATTCCTTCAGTACTTTCTGTACTCCCGGTGCCGGCGAGTATGGATTCTCATTTGTATTCAGCTTAATGATATCTCTTTTTTTCGGCTGCTCCCCCGGTGTATATGGGGTCACCAGCCTTACATTTTTTTCCCAGTTCTTCATTTTACTAACCCATATTCTTTCGCTAATTGTTCAAATCCTGACATGGATTTTTCTATCATCTGTGGAGAAACACAATATGCAAGCCGCACATAGCCCGGACATGCAAAGGCTGCTCCCTTGACCATGATAATGTGATATTTTTTCGCTGCCTGTACAAATCTTTCCTCATCCTTATCCGGAGACTTCATCCACAGATAGAAAGCTCCCTGCGGATAGATGCAGGTAAAACCGAGCTTTATCAGCCCTTCATACAGTAACTTGCGATTCTTATCATAAAATGCGATGTCTGTCTTTTCATCCACACACCGGCTGACTGCCTTTTGGATCAGCGACGGTGCATTGACAAATCCAAGGGTTCTGTTCGACACCTCTAAGCCGGCAATGACATTCTCTGCATCCGCAACCTCTTCCGGTACTGCGACATAACCGATCCGCTCTCCCGGCAGTGACAGGGATTTGCTGAATGAATATCCCACGATCGTATTGTGATAATACTTTGTTAAAAATATTTCTTTTACGTCATCATAGACTAACTCACGGTATGGTTCATCTGACACTAAGTAAATGTCCGTTTTAAATTCCTGCTCCTTTTTTCTTAAAATCTCTGCCATTTCCTGCAGTGTCTCTTCCGTATAGACCACACCGGTCGGATTATTTGGTGTATTGACTAACACGATCTTCGTCTTAGCCGTGATCTTTCCTGTAAATTTTTCTAAATCAGGCTGAAAACTTGCAAAATCAGGTTCTACCTCTACGATCTTTGCATCAAAATTTGCTGCATAAGACTTATATTCTCCAAAATAAGGGGCAAAGACGATGACTTCATCCTCCGGGTCTAACAGTGTCTTAAAGATAATGTTCAGACCGCCTGCTGCCCCCACCGTCATGATGATATTATGTGCATCAAAGGAAGTCTGGAATCTCCGGTTCAGATTCTCTGCCATTGCCCTTCTGACATCTTCATATCCGGAATTTGACATATAGCCATGTAACTCTAACGGGTCCATCTCATTCACGATCTCTTTGATCGAGCGGTTGACCGACTCCGGTGCCGGAGTTGCCGGATTTCCGAGACTGAAATCATATACGTTCTCAGCACCATAACGTGCTGCCATTTCTTTTCCTTCATTAAACATTGCACGGATCACAGAACTTCCCGCCAATGCCTGTGCTATCTTTTTTGAAACCAAAATGCTCCCACCTTTCCTGACATTTCTAAAAATAACTCTACTACAACTCTTTAGTAAAGTAAAGTAAAAAACACCTCCAAAGCAACAGATTTTTCTATTTCATCCATCCACTTCAGAGGTATTATATTTTCCATATATTTTTATGATTCAGACAAAGATTTAAACTCTTCCTCTGCTGCCGTTAATGTGTCATAGTTTGATACCATGGCTTTCGCTCTGTCGGAAAGTGCATTATAGGCATCTCTTGCTCTTTTGATCGCATCTCCACTGCCTGTTGTTACTTTGCCGATCTGACCGATCAGGTCAATAACACCATTAGCTTGTCCCTGTGCCTCATTATTTGCCTGATTCTCTGCCTCCTGGCTGACTAATCCTGCATAGGCTGCTTCTGCTGCCTCTAAGGTACTGTAATTACTTACATAGCTTTTTGCTTCCTCGGAAAGTCCGTTATAAGCATTTCTTGCATTGGTGATCGCACCTTCACTGCCTAAGGATACCTCTCCGATACCGTTGATCGCATCCACAACCGATGCACCCTGATCCATGGCGATCGCTTTCGGGCTCTCGGTTCCAGGTAATTCATATACTAAGACCGGATAACCGGCTGCAATATTTTCAAAAATGGCCTTCGCTGCTGCATATGGTAAGTTGACACATCCGTGAGAACCATTTCTCTTATAGATGTTTCCACCAAAGGTTTTTCTCCATGATGCATCATGCATACCTACATTGCCGCAGTATGGCATCCAGAAACTTACATCCGAAGAGTAGTTCTCGCCTTTTAAGGTTGCATTACGCTCTGTATAGGTTACCGGATACGCTCCAACCGGAGTTCCGTTACCTTTTGAGATATTTCCTGATACAAAATCAGAATCCACTACAAGATTTCCGTTTTTATAAAAATACAAATGCTGTGCCGTCAGATTGATCTCAACATAAGTATCTCCGTAATCATTCTCACCATGACTGTTTGCTGTCTGTGCATAAACAGGATCTCTTGTCACGTCCTTGCCGGCATCAATATCCTTTTTCAACTGCTCTAATTCTTTATCATTACCAATCTTCCAGCCATAGCTTCCATTTGAAATTGTCACAGTGCTGCCCCATGAAGTCTTTAAGGTCTTTGGCTTATAAACGGTATTATACTTAGAACCCAGACTCTTTACATAAGCAAGTGCCTGCTCATCATCCACAACTGCCTTGCCCTCTTCAAACTTCATCCACTTGCAGATTTCCGTTCCGTCTAACACTTCCTGCTTATCCCCAAACGTATATGTAATCTTTACATCCTTTAAGGATTTCATCTTTGCTAAGGTCTTCTTTAATGTCTTAGAATTCTCTTTTACCTTTGGAGCCACATAGCATTTTTCCTTGTCCATGGAAAGCTCTGACTGCAAATTCAGTACGGAATCCTGAAGTTTTTTCCAAAATACCTCTTCATCTACCGTTGTACCTAAATCTTCTTTGACAATGACATAACCGTCTTTTTTATCTTCCTTTAAGGTTGCATCCACCGGCGGCTTCATCTTGTCCTTGTTCATGCAGGACAACTGATTCATCTGCTGCTTTAATGCATTCTCATCATAGCTTACAATGGATTTCGATTCATAGACTTCCGGGGAAAATAAAGTAACTACCCACTTAAACCCGTTCTGCTTCTTTAAAATCTTCTGAAGCGTATCATCAAACTCTACGGAAATACTGACATCCTTTCCGGTAATTGTTTCGCTCTTTTTTCCTCTCTCCTGGATCGTCAGCTTATAATTCTTAACCTCTGACGTGATCGCATCTTTTACGCCATCCGCATTTTTTCCGGTACAGGAGATTCCGTTGATCACTGTCCTTGGCAGATAGTGTGACTGAAAGAAAATGCTTCCTGCAAGATAAATGACTACCAGCGCTCCTACGACGGAAGCTGCGATAATCGTTCCTTTTTTTGATATTTTTTTGTTTCCTTGTTCATTTCCAGAATTCAATTTTTTATCCTCACTTACTTTAACTTTTGCAGTTACCCTATATTGTATTATATTATCTTCGCCTTTGATGTCAACTTTTTCGTTAAATTGTAACATTTTTTTAAGAACTTGTAATTTCTTAATTTTTTGTGAAAATCCATTTTCGCACATTGTTCTTTCATTTTCTCTGTGCTATAATCCACAGGTAATAATGAAATTTTAAAAACATAGAATAGACACGAGGTGATACTCTTGAAATATATTCGGAACTTTTTGGTGAAATACAGTCATATATGGGTATTCTTATATGGTCTGATTTATTTCCCATGGTTTACTTATTTAGAAAAAAATGTAACAAACGATTTTCATATTATACATATGGCAATTGACGATTCCATTCCTTTTATTGAATATTTTGTCATTCCATATTTTTTATGGTTTGGCTACGTTGCAGCGGCAGTTGCCTACTTCTTTTTTAAGAACAAACATGATTTTTACCGGCTGTGTGGCTTTTTAGCTGCCGGAATGACCATTTTTTTAGTTGTCTCTACCATTTATCCTAACGGACACACGCTCAGACCGGAAAGTTTTGCACATGACAACATTTTCACACAGGCAGTTGCATGGCTTTATGCTACCGATACACCGACGAATCTCTTTCCGAGTATTCATGTTTACAACTCCTTAGGTGTCCATATTGCCGTGATGAAGAGTGAATGTTTCCGTGAAAAGAAGAAGACAAAATTTGTTTCCTTACTGTTATGTGTCAGCATCATTTTATCGACGATGTTCTTAAAACAACATTCCTTTTTTGATGTGATCACTGCATTTGCAATGGCAGGCATTTTCTTCTGCCTGATCTATATGAAGTCTCCTGCTGCTGAGGAGTCCTACGAGAAACAGTTTCATCATATTTAAGAATGATAAAAATAGAAACCGTGAAGCTAAAGCTACACGATTTCTATTTTTTATTTTTATAATTCCTCTAATTCTCCTAACCAGAGCTGTGCGGAAGCATCACTTGGCATCCGCAGATCCCCGCGCGGTGAAACTGCTACCGTTCCGACCTTTGGTCCGTCCGGCAGGCAGGAACGTTTAAAGTGCTGGGCAAAAAATCTTCTTGTAAATATCTTTAACCACTTCAAAATAGTCTCCTCATCGTAGACATCTGCAAATGCGATCTTTGCGATCCGGTAAATTTTTGCCGGAGAATATCCGGACCTTAACATATGATACAGGAAAAAGTCATGCAGTTCGTAAGGGCCTACAATATCCTCGGTCTTTTGTGAAATCTTGCCGTCCTCCGGTGGCAGAAGTTCCGGGCTGACCGGCGTATCTAACACGTCATAAAGCACTGCTGCAAGTTTGTCACTTCCACAGGTGTCGGCATAGTAACGTACCAGATGGCGTACCAGTGTCTTTGGTACGGAAGCATTGATCGCATACATGCTCATATGGTCTCCATTGTAGGTCGCCCAGCCAAGAGCCAGTTCTGACAGATCTCCTGTTCCGATCACCAGACCTCCTTTTTTATTGGCAATATCCATTAAAATCTGGGTACGCTCCCTTGCCTGGGAATTTTCGTAAGTCACATCATGGATATTTTCTTCATGCCCGATATCACGAAAATGCAGGCGGACTGCATCGGCAATCGGAACTTCGATGAACTCTGCTCCTAATTCCCGGATCAGATGCAGCGCATTGTCATAAGTCCGGTCGGTTGTTCCAAATCCCGGCATCGTGACTGCTGCGATCTGCTCTCTTGGAATCCCCAACAGGTCAAAGGCTTTTACCGTAACCAACAGTGCCAGCGTAGAATCCAGTCCTCCCGAAATTCCGACGACTGCACTCTTTGCATGGGTATGCGCCAGACGTTTTTTCAGTCCGTGCGCCTGTATCAGTAAGATTTCTTCACAACGTTTTTCACGGTCTTCCTTACTTCCCGGTACGAATGGCATCGGATCGATATAACGTGTCAATTTTGTCTCTTCTTTTTCTAAAGAAAAATAAATTTCCTGATAGTTTCCATCGGTTGTTTCAAACGTACTCATCCGTCTGCGTTCTGAGGTAAGTTTTTTTACATCGATTTCCGAGTAGAGGATTCCTTTGGTAAAACGCTCGGACTCTGCTAATACCACTCCGTTTTCTGCAATCAGATCATGACCGGAATACACAACATCCTGCGTGGATTCTCCCTCTCCGGCGCTTGCATAAACATAGCCGCACAACAATCTTGCCGACTGTCCTTTCACCAATTCCCTGCGATAGGTTTCTTTTCCCGTAACCTCATCGGAGGCTGACAGATTGGCAATTACGACTGCCCCTGCCTGTGCATGAGCAATGCTTGGCGGCTGCATCGTCCACAAATCCTCACAGATTTCTGCTGCCACTTTCAATTCCGGTATTTCTTCACAGCAAAAGAGCAGATTCATTCCCATCGGAACGGTAATCTCCTGATTCAAACGTACCGCCACCGGCTCTTCCATACCTTTTGTAAAATGACGTACTTCATAAAATTCGTTATAGTTTGGGATATAACGTTTTGGCACAATACCAAGGATTTTTCCATGATTTAAAATTGCTGCCGTATTATAGAGCTTTCCGTGATACTCCAACGGTATTCCCAGAAAAATCAACGCATCAATTCCTTTTGTCTGATTACTGATTTCTAATAGTGCATCCTTTGCTTCACGAAGCAGGATTTCCTGCAAAAATAAATCCTGACAGGTGTATCCGGTAATACAGAGCTCCGGTAATACAATAATTTTTGCCTTCTGGGCTGCTGCCTCACGGATCACTTTTAAGATTTCCTTTGTATTTTCTTTGACATCTGCAACGGTTACCTGCGGAGTGACTGCTGCTACTTTGATATATCCGTCTTTCACTTTGCAATCTCCTTTAACTCATCAATACTGAATGTATAATTTGTATTGCAGAAATGGCAGTTGACCTCAATCGGTTCTCCATCATCAATCATTTCCTGTAGGTCTTTTTTGCCAATACTAATCAACGCCTTGGTAATTCTCTCTTTAGAACAGTTGCAGGAAAACTGTGCCGGCAGTGTATCGGTAATCTCCAAACCGAAGTCTCCAAGGATTTCTTCTAATAACATCTCCGGTGTCATGCCTTCTTCTAACATCTCGGTGACAGATTTCATTTCCGTGATTTTTTTCTCTAGCTGCTCTATGATTTTTTCATCGGTAAACGGCAGAAGCTGTATGATAAAACCTCCTGCCTGTCTGACCGTGTTATCCTTATTCATTAACACTCCTAACCCGACCGCAGAAGGTATCTGCTCGGAGGTTGCAAAATAATAGGTCAGATCTTCTGCAATTTCTCCGGTCTGCAATGCAACCTGCCCTGCATATGGCTCTTTGAGTCCCATATCTTTGATGACATTCAGGATTCCAAGTCCTACTGCTCCGCCGACATCTAATTTTCCCTGCGGATTCGGTGGCAGCATGACATCCGGCACCTCTGCATAACCTTTGACGTTTCCTTTTGCATCGGCAGTTGCTGTTAAGCTCTGTACCGGACCACCACATTTGATCTGCAGTGTTAAAAGGTCTTCGTCCCCTTTCATCATTGCTCCCATCATTGCTGCTCCGCTTAACAGGCGTCCTAATCCCGCTGTGATCACCGGACTGGTGTTGTGTCTTTTTCTTGCCTCTTCTACAAGGTCTTTCGATGTAATGGCAAATGCCCGGATTTGGTTATTTGCCGCTGTTGCTCTTACAATATAATCTGACATGTTATTTCCCTTTCTCTCCTGCAATGATATAAATTCTTTCACTCTCTGCCGTCGGTGCCTGTTTCGTTTCGGCATCGTATGCCGCTAAGAACTCCATGCCGGCTTCTTCTACAAATGTCTGCATCTGTTCTAACGAATAGCCTCTCTGGTAGTGGGTTTCCTCAAATTTCCGATAAAGCTGTTCCTGCTTTTCTTCCCTGATAAAAAGTGTCAGGTCATATTCGTTGATCTGCTCTTCTTTATCATAATAATTTTCCCAGATAAAACTTCCCTCTTCGCGATTTTCGCAAATGGTTGTATCACCTAAAACTGTTTCATATTTATAGACCGTATTAAAGTCAAAAATAAAAATTCCACCCGGCTCTAAGTACCGGTTGACGCTTTGCAGAGTCCATACAATCTCATCCTCTTCTAACAGATAGTTGATGCTGTCACATACAGACACCATCGCCTTTGCCGTTCCGTATAACTCCAGCTCACACATATCCTGACAGAGATAGAGGATTCCCTCTTCATTCTGCCCACTTGCAATCGCAAGCATGTCCTCCGACAAATCGACTCCTATCATGTCATATCCGGCTTTGGCTAAAAGCCGTGTCATCTTTCCCGTTCCACAACCAAGGTCACATATGACACCGGAATGGATTCCATATTCTTTTAAAACCGATACGATATAGTTGCTCCATTCCTCATAGGGAACGTTATCCATAAACAGATCATAGACCTGGGCAAAAGTTGTGTACGCATTCATAGGCTGTCCTCCATTCTTCTTATAGTATCAATTTTTTTCACGAAAAGCAACCGAACAATCCGCATGTTTCTCCTTGATTATTTCAAATACAACCTTTATACTAAAATCTATGATGGAAAATTACGAACACTATATTACAAAAAACATTAAGGATGTATGCCGTACAAAAATGATCTCTCCGGTCATTTATCTGATTCTGCTTCTTGCACTCTGGATCCTTTCACCGATTTCAGAGATCGTAGTTCCGGAAAAGGCGGACAGCAATGATTCCTTAACGAAACTTTACAAACAGGATGTTTCTTATATTGATACAAAGCTTACGGATCTTTACTTTACCGGCTACACACAGACAAGCCTTGGATTTACGACCGGTTATTATTACTATACCATGCGCGGTGATGAATGTATCCTCGTTCTGCTCTCCCCTTCCACTAGTGAAGAGGGACTGCCAAAAATTACTGCCTTACACACCAAGGGCAGACTTGCCAAACGTGACCGTGCTGCGAAAGACGTATTAGACAACCTTTCTAAAGATCTGAACTGGACGGAAACCGGCATTGCTTCTAAGGTAAGTCCTTATTATATTAATGAACCGGACTGTAGGAATTTTCGCAGTTATCTGCTGTTATTTCTCTACTTTGCAAGTATGCTCTATGCATTCATCAGTCTGATCCTGTTAGTTATTTATTACCGCTTTCCCTTATTGTCACCACCGGTACGGCAGTTATCCCGTTTTGGCAAACCTGCGGAGCTTCTTGCCGAAGCAGAAGAAGAGCTTGCTACACTGCCACAGCTTGCCACGGATGATATGTTTATCACAGAGCATTATTTTATTGAAACTTCTAAATACGGAATTGCGATCGTACCGATCCGGGAAATTATCTGGGTTTACAAACATTCTACCCTGCACAAATTTTTCTGGTATCATTTCAGCATTTCCTATACGCTGCACATTACGGCAAACAAGCATTTATATATCCACTGTCCGAAAAATATCAAGTCCGACATTGACGGTATCATGGACTATTTAGCAGAAGCCAATCACGATATTTTAGTCGGATTCAGTGAAGAGAACCGCTTAGCCGTACAGGAAAAACAGGGAACACCGTTACAAATTGAAAAGTTTTTGGAGATATTAAAAAAGAGGATTTAAACAATCCTCTTTTTTATCGCATCTTAAAACAGACTCTTAAAGAAATCTATAATGGACTGGAACAAGCTCTTTATTTTTGCTCCAATACCGCTGTTGGACAGTAATCCCAATTCATCGAGTCTGTCATACAGATCCGATGCCTGATTTTTCAATGTATTCCAGTCTAAATCCAAGTCACTGATCTTCTTTAATACATCTAATAATTTCGCTTTCTGGTCATCCGTCAGCTGGACATCAAACTCCTTACATCCCTGTTCAATCGCCTCGTTGATACTCTTATCATCTTTTAAATCATTCTTTACGACTTCCTGCTTCAGATATGCCATCAACTCTTCTGCTTTCGCTTTATCTCCGCCGGTCGCATCTGCTAACTGACCTGTTACAACAATTTCGTTCATTGCTGCATCGAGACTGTCTTCCTTCACTTCATCTCCGGTCATCTCTGAATATGCTTTTAACGCACCGATCAATGCTGCCGTACCGGAAATCGGGAACGGCCCTGCTACGATGATCTCTGCATCTTCAAGTCCTGCTGTTGCAAGTGCACTCTTATACATTCCGACTGTACAATAGGAAATATTCTTAATGGATATCTGGATTCCGCTTCCTTTTTTTCCTTCCATAATTAATACGGAGGATAATGCTCGACTTCCGATCGTACTGGATGGAAGATATGCGTCTAAATACTCATGCTCCATCGCATTGGTTACCTGTACCACATCATAATCGGAAAGTTTTGCCGGATCAATTCCCATCAGACCAAGAACGGTTGCCTGCTGCTCTGCTGTTAAGTCTGCACCAAGTGCTAAATAGGGTTTGTCATGTTTTCCTACCACGACATTATCGTCTGCAACTTCTGTCTGAACGTCACCTTTTACCGGTTCCTTTTGGGTTTCCGTATCCTGTGTCACGGTTCCTTCTACCGATGCCTGTGCTGCATTGTCGGAAGTCTTTTTGTCTGTGTCAGAACTTCCCGTATCGGAAGCATTCACATCTGACGTATCGGAATTCATTGAACTTCCTGTGCTGTCTGCTGTATTTTCCTTCTGCTCGTCAGTTCCCTGATCAGAACTGCTGCCTGTTGTCTGTGTATCATTGGCAGTATCTGCACTTCCATTCGCATCTTCCTGACTATTCTGCTCCTGCACCTCTGTCACAGCATCCGTATTGCTTGTCTGGGATGCAAATGCAGGCATCACAAGGGATATACTCATAGTTGCTGCTAAAAGAATACCCATCACTCTTTTTATATTCTTTTTCATTTTTTTCCTCCATTTCATTTTCGTAAAATCTGCTTTATTCATTCTGACATAGAACCTTGATAAAGTCAAAAGTATCGGACAAATTTAAGGAAATCTTTAGAATTCTTCTATCATTCCTCCCCTCTAACGGAAGTGTGTGATCAGAACTTCTATCTGTGCCTCGCCAAAAAATGTATTGATCTGCGGATAATACACTATAGAAAGATTTTCCTTATGTTCTTCTAAATATTTCTGATTCTCATAAGCATCTCCGTCAAAACAGATGGCCGGATAACTCCGGTTCTTTTTATCGACCAGCTTCATCCGTACAAATTTCCGGTTCGTTCCGACAATTCTGATATCCCGCACCCGCAGCTCTTTATCTGCAAATACCGGCTTTTCGTTCCCTTTGCCAAATGGTTCTAAAACCGAAAACTCATGGATCAGCTTCTCTGACAGATATTCTAACGTCATCGGCACATCAATGCGTATTTTCGGCTGTAGATCTTTTTTTGTCAATGTACAACGGTCATTCAGTCGCTTTCGGAAAATATCTACGTTTTCACGCTGCATACTGCAACCGGCTGCCATCGGATGACCGCCAAACTTGTCCAACAGATCCTGACATTTACAGAGTTCCTCATACATGGAATATCCTTCTATGGAACGCCCGGAGCCTTTGACTCCCTCTTTTGCATTTGTCAGAACGTAAACCGGTCTGTGATAGCGTTCCCGGACGCGTCCTGCAATAATTCCTGCAATACTCTCGTGACAGTCCGGCAGATAGATGACTAAGACCCTGTCCTCTGAAAGTCCCTGTGTTTCGATGCACTGCACGGCATCCTCGATTCCTTTTTCCGTCAGGGCTTTTCTGCTCGTGTTGAGTTCTACTAACTCCTCTGCAAGTTTTCCTGCATCAACTTCATCTTTTGTTTTTAACAAAAGCAATGCTTTTTTTGCCGTATCCAGTCTACCGCTCGCATTCAGACACGGTCCAAGTACAAATCCGATATGGTATGCCTTTATTCCTCCTAAATCCAGCTTATTGGATGCGATCAGAGAACGCATGCCGATACTCTTTGTCTGATTCAGCCGTTTTAAACCTTCCTTTACTAAGATCCGGTTCTCGTGCTGAAGTTCCATGACATCTCCTATCGTTGCAAATGCCGCATTTTCAATAAAAACATCTGCCTGCTCCATGCCTTTTCCTGTCATATCATAAAGTACCCGTATCAGGTGCCATGCGACAACCGCCCCACAGATTTCTTTGAACGGATAAGTACAATCTTTCTGTTTTGGATTCACGATCGCATCCGCATCCGGCAGAATCTCTTTTCGCTCACCGTTTTCTTCGCAAAACGGGATTTCATGGTGATCGGTTACGATCACGGTCAGTCCGTTTTCTTTTGCCTTTTTTAGTGCATCTGCGGCTGCGATCCCATTGTCACAGGTCAGGATTGTGTCCGCTCCTTCTTCTATGGCAGCTTCTACTAACTGCTCATTGACCCCGTAACCGTCTTTAATGCGGTCAGGAATCGTGACATAGACTTTTCCACCTAAATTCTCAATTCCCTCCCACAAAATATAAGAGGACTGCACTCCGTCAATGTCGTAATCGCCAATAATGCAGATTTTCTTTCCCGACTTTATCTTTTCTGCAAGAATTCCTGCAGCTTTTTTTACGTCTTTTAACAGATAGGGCGATGGCAGCATGTCCATCGTTCCGTTCAGATAATTGTTGATCTCCTCATCGGTAATAATATCCCGGTTACGCATGATCCGGGCTGTCACCTGATCAATACCGTATTTTTTTCCTATTTCCTGAAAATCGGCTTTTTTTGCCCACACCGTCCAATTCTCTGCCTGTCTCATTTGTACTTCACTTCCATCAATGTCAATCCTTTTGCCGGCATTAAAAATCCTGCCTGTTGGCGGTCTCTGCTCTCAAGAATCCACTCCATATCCTCCGGTGTCCTTTCTCCACGTCCGACTTCTACTAAAGTCCCGGTCAGGATACGGACCATATTTTGCAAAAATCCGCTTCCCGTAAAGCGCATTCGGATCTCATGTTCTGTCTCTTCGATTTCTATCTGATAAATCGTTCGGACAGTTGTTTTTTTCATCCTGCGGTTTCCGCAAAATGCCATAAAATCATGTGTCCCTGTCAGATGCCCCGCAGCCTCCCGCATTTTCGCCACGTCTAATTTTTCTTCCATTGGCCAGACATACCTGCGTTCAAAGACATCCGGTTTGCTTCCTTTATAGATGCGGTATTCATAGGTCTTTGACTTGGCATTTAATCTGGAATGAAAACGCCCGTCTACCTGCTCTATCTGTAATATCGCAATATCTTCCGGCAGATATTCGTTCATATATTTTTTGATCTGCTCTGCATCCCACACTGCCTTTGTATGAAAATGTGCGATCTGACCTTTCGCATGCACTCCGGCATCTGTCCTGCCGGAGCCCTGTAAATCTATCTCTTCTTCTGTCATACGCTCTAAGACCCGCTGCAATTTTCCCTGAATGGTTGCTTCCGTATGTTTCTGCTCCTGCCAGCCTTTATATCTTGTCCCTTCGTACTGTATGGTTAATTTATAGTTTGGCATAGTTCCTCCATGGTGGTTATTATGTTATTTCTACGAAACAAAAAACAATACACCAACCATCATTTGACAGTTGGTGCTATTTTGTTATCTCAATTATATTTCAAATAAAAATCTGCTTCCCTACTGATATAATTCTGCAATTCTCGTAACAGCAACGTATATTTCCGAAATTTTATACCAGGTCGGATAATCTACCACTCCGCTGACCGGGAGGTTGAACACCGACTGGAACTTCTGTACTGCCGCCCTTGTTTCCGGTCCGAAGATGCCATCTACCGTTACGGTCGGAATTGCCGGGTAGTTTCTTGCAATTGCATTTAACTGCTCCTGTATCACGCGGACATTATTGCCTCTGGAACCAACCTGCAGATCCACCCGCGGCCACGATGCCGGTACACCTGATACCTGTTCTGCGGTATTAATATACATACTGTTGCCGTAAAAGTAACGGAGGATTTCAATGGCACTGTAGCCTTGATCGCCCAGGTACTTTGAACCCCACTGTGTCATCCAGTTCGGGCAAGAGACCCTGTCACCGTCACAATACTGCGTTAAGATCGGCTGTCTTACATTTGGTCTCGACAGATAGTTCACAAACATCTCATCGACAATCCTTGAAATATTAGAAAAAATATTGCGTCCAAATACCCATTTATGGTCAAATGCCGTTGACGATGTAATGGTAAAATCATAGCCTTTATTCCGATACCATTCCGTATAGACACGGTTCAATGTAAAGGACATGATCGCTAAAATATTCGCCCGCAGTGTTGCGTCCGGCCATGTGGAATAAACTTCACTGGATGCAACGTTTTTAATATAATCTCTGTAACGTACATAATAATTCTTTGCTGTAGAATCCGTTGGTGCTCCATCATGCACGATCACATACTCCGGAATGACTACGCGATTAAGTACGATCTCTCCGGTTTCTGCTACCGGTTTTACTTCTGCTTCTGCAATTTTCGGCGGATAATCTCCAAACAGTGTATTTGCCGGAATCACGATATTTTCCTGTTCTTCCTCAATTTCTCCGGTTGGTTCTAACTCAACTTCCTGGATTGCGGTCTCATCTGCAAACACATTGATACCGGAAACATTGACCGGATGATATCCTCTTGCAGTTACCTGGATCGTATACTCTGCATATGGCTGCTGCTCTCCCGGCTGCATACTATATTCTAAGGGAGGGGTTGGGAGGGTTACCTGTTCCGTCTGCCCTGACTCATTTGTATCTAATTCCTCTAACTCCGTCTCCGGGTCTGCTGTATAGGACAACTGGATCCGGGCATTTGGAATCGGTCTGTGCCTCCTGCTTCCTGTTACATTTACCTGTAGTTTTCCTCTGTCCACGCCTTCGGTCTGCATGGCTCTGATTTTGCTTCCTGCCATAGAAAACCTCATATTTTTCTTCAAAATATTTTATGCAGGAAAAATCAAAAATGTGTCACTGACTTATGGTCAAACGGATACTACTTTACTTCTACCGTCCATCCGTACTTATCTTCCAGTTTGCCCCACTGGATTCCGGTCAGTGTATCGTATAATTTCTGGGTTAATTCACCGATCTTAAAGTCATTGATGGTAATCACATCATCTTTATAACGTAACTCACCAACAGGAGAAATTACGGCTGCCGTACCGGTTCCGAATACTTCCTCTAATTTTCCGTCATGTCCGGCTTTCATTAGATCATCGATGGATAATCTTGTCTCATTTACTTTGTAACCCCAGTCTCTTAAAATATGAATCATAGAATCTCTGGTTACACCCGGAAGAACAGTTCCTTCAATTGGTGCTGTATAGATTTCGCCGTCAATTTTAAACATGATGTTCATCGTTCCGACTTCCTCTACATATTTACGATGCTCGCCGTCTAACCAAAGGACCTGGGAATATCCCATTTTTTCTGCTTTTACCTGTCCTAAAATAGAACCGGCGTAGTTACCACCGCATTTTGTAAATCCTGTTCCACCTTTTACGGCACGGACCAGCTCATCCTCTACTAAAATCTTAACCGGGTTGATACCCTCTGCATAATAAGCTCCTACCGGACAGCAGATGACCATGAATTTATATGCAGTTGCCATATGCACTCCAAGAGCACTTTCTGTTGCAAACATAAATGGTCTGATATATAAAGAAGTTTCCGGCTCTGACGGTACCCAGTCCTCTTCTACTTTTACTAATGCTTTTACTGCTTCTACAAACATATCTTCCGGCACTTCCGGCATGCAAAGTCTTGCATTGGAGTTGATCATTCTCTTTGCATTCATCTCCGGGCGGAATAACTGGATTTTTCCTTCTGCCGTACGGTATGCTTTCATACCTTCAAAAGTTTCCTGTGCATAATGAAGTGTTACACATGCCGGTTCTAAAGTGATCGGTGCATATGGTACAATTCTTGCATCCTTCCATCCCTCATCTTTTGTCCAGTCCATTACAAACATATAATCCGTCATATATTTGCCGAAGCCTAAATGCTTCTGATCCGGTTTCTGCTTTAATTCCTTACATTTTTCCATTCTTATTTCCATAAATAAGCCTCCATCCTAACGTATTAATTCTATATCTGTTGTCAATTATTATACTTTTTTTGAATGGTGTCAAGATTATTCCGATGGCTTATGTAGAATATAACTCTCATTTATAGTTTATGCCCTTTTTATGCTTTTTATTTATATCTCACTTTTCTTTTCTTACTGACATGCCCCTGACACATATGATATAATGAGTGCAAGCGAGTCAACATGCTCGCATGATTAACGAGCGACGAAATTACTCAACACATTGCACCGCGAATGAATATTTTTTGAAAGAGAGGTATCTTTATGCATACATTTCAGACTTATCCTTCCGATATGTTCGAGATTGACCCATTTACAAAAATCGGCTCCGAATGGATGCTGATCACTTCCGGAAACAGAGAAAAAGCAAATGCACTGACAGCAAGCTGGGGCGGACTCGGTTTCCTCTGGGGCAAAAATGTTGCTTTTATTTTTATCCGTAAATCCCGCTACACCAAAGAATTCATCGACAATGGAGAGACATTTTCCATGACTTTCTTTGATAAGAAGTACAAAAACGATTTAAAATACTTTGGTGCTGTTTCAGGCAGACAGGAAGACAAATTCAAGACTTCCGGCTTAAATTTGAATTATCACAATGATGTTCCTTTTGTTGATGAAGGAAATCTTGCATTTATCTGTAAAAAAATGGCGGCTGTTCCAATCACTAAAGATATGTTTATTGACATGGATATTGATGAGAAATGGTATTCTAAAGCAAATCTGGATGACTATCACACAATGTATATTGGTGAGATTACAGACATCCTTGCCCGCTAAAGAGGACATTTTTGATGTGTGATCAATAAGATAGCATTAGAAATGATATCAGATATGATATTAAAAAATAAGCCGCATAAAGATGTGGACTTACAATATGATCCCCCATAAACAGATAAGGTAAATAACCAAAATCTGCTTATGGGGGATTTTTTCCTTTGTTAATCTTTTATTCTTTGGCGTTCGCCTATAGTCCCTACTTCTCCAACTTCACAAACACCGGTGCTCCCGTTGCCTCAACCTCAATCTTTCCATCCGTAACCGGAACCTCATAGGAATTTCCCATCAGATCACAGACTTTGGCGGATTTCGCTTCTACCGGGATCGTTACGGTCTCCTTTTCCGTCCACTGATTGACCCACGGAAGATTCGGCGTTCTTACAATATTTTCATTACTGTCATTGCTTAAGCGCTCCTTCGTGCTCCATAAGCCTAACAGCTCTTCGTTTTCTTTTTTCAGATCACATCGGAATGCCCGCACGGTATCGGAACCGGCAGAAATTTCCTCGCAGTTGTCCACAGATTCTAAAAGTCTTGTAATATTTGCATAAGCTGCTACAGACGGCTTTGGAAAAATCCTTCCGCTGTAATCCTGCTGATAAAACAGCCCAAAATTGTTCTCATATTCTTCCGGCATAATGGTATGATAGAGATTCTGCTGGTCAAACATTGAATAGACCTCTATCTCATCGACACCATAGGATAACGCTAACAACAGCTCTCTTGCCATGTAGTCTGCCTGTGTCCGCAGATCCACACCACTGGAAATCCCCTCTGTCTGCTCCGGAGTCGTTGGCAGTCCACACTCATTTAAATACCATGTCTTGTCTCCGGTCTTATCTAAGAACTGACGGGTTCTTACCAGACTGCTTTCAAAACTCAGCTCTACCTGTGGGTCTTTCGTCAGATCCGGGGAATATGGAAATGCATAGCCATGTGTTACTAACACATCCTGTTTGTCCATAATGCCATAGTAATCGAGACCTTCTAACCAGATGGATTCACCCTGGTAAACACCGGCTCCTAAATACTTTAGTCCTGCATCCTTAATCGCCGGATACGCTCCTGTATAATTTACCTCATAATAATATGCCATATAGTCTTCTTTGGAATAACCATAATAAGTTGCATAGAGATTCGGCTCATTTCCCGCCTCACAGCCATCGAGTAAATCTCCAACGTCATCTAACACACTTCGGATTGCCTGTTCATAGACCTTCGGGTCGAGCGGTTCCGACCAGTCGTCTAAAAGCAGATACTGACCATTGATACGGATACCGCTCTTTTTCAGGCTGGCAAGATTTTTCTTTAAAAGTTTTGTATCCTTTTCCGCATATTCCGGAATGCCGAGTCCGACACGCACATTCGCTGCACCTAGCTCCTGTAAAATAGAGATCGTATCTTCATTCGGCTGATACTGTCCAAAATGAACACCGCTGATGCCGAACGGACTGCTCTTTGTATATTGATAAGTATGCTTTTTTAAAACGGCAAACGGATACACCTCTTTGTAGCTATCCTTTCCTGACTGCATCGTCAGGATCGCATAATAAATCCCATAGGAAGGTGCTTTAAAAGAAATTTTCTTCTGTGCATTTCCCTGTTTTTTCACAGAGAACTTCTCCGTCTTTTCTAAACAGGTACTTCCGTCATATCCGTAAATCTGACAGGACACTTCTGCGTCTTTCTTCTGATCCGTCAGATTTTCCACTTCCATTGAAAAATTCAAATCCTTCTGTGTATAAAGAGTCGCACTTCCGGTTCCCTTCGTAGTACATTGAAACGAAAGTGCCATGTCCAAATTCTTTTTCGCAAACAAAGCACGATTGTCGGCTGTTTTGGTGTCTTTTTTTGTGGAAAATACCAGTGCCAGATGCAGTTTATCCTGTGGTTGCTTATCGTCTGACATTGTAAGCGGAATGGCATGCTCCGGGTAAGCCTCTAAATAATTCTTCGGCTGTGCCTCCTCACCTTCATAGAACGTGTACATACTTCCGCCATCTTTAAATCTGTGGATCCAGGCAAGACTGTCAAAGGTCTGATATGGAAAATCATCGTTTTCCGGAAATTTCCACGTTCCGACACTCCGCTTTTCCACCTTCTGATATTTCTTTGTGAATTCCCTGACATAGTATGCCGAAGCAGCATCTTTTCCACTGTAGTTTTCTAAAGAAATCTCAACATCCATGTACTCTTTATAGAGCGTATAGATCGCAGTCACATCCCCGGCATTGTCCGATAAGGCATAATGCACCGTAACAACCGGATTTTTCCCCGACTCATCCACCGTATAATCTTTCATCTTATCGGTTGTATAAAGCGGTTTGTCCGCTTCTCCTAAAATCGTATATTTTCCGACTCCATTTAATACCTCGACCGTCCGTTTTGTAGGCGTCATCCGAAACACTTTCTCCTGCTGGTCTTTCGTAATGGCATACTGATAGTCATATCCTTCAAACTGATACAGATAGGACTCCTTTTTTCCCTTCATGCCGTTGGTACATCCGACTGTTGCCACGAATAAAACAACGGCACACAGCAGACCTCCCCAGATCCTGATCGCTTTTTTCATCTTCTTTCTCACCACTTTCTTCTAAATAAACAGCTTTGTCCACGGTCTTTTTATCTTCATCAAAATGATTCCGGAGCATAACACCAGCCCCGCAACAATGATATAATCCATCCAATAAGAAAGGTGCACACCTGTCACCTGTAGTAAAAATCCGAGCACTGCGATCACCGCCGGATGTACAAAATAAATATACGACGACATCCTTTTTAAAAATACCGCATGACTTTCTAACTGCCCTAACGGATGTCTGATCAGACAGGACATTCCAAAGATCAGTACAAACGGCATCAAAAACATACTCGGAAAATCAGAGATCCATCCCTTTTGAATGACAATCATTCCTTCTATCATACCTAAAACGGACGTGATAAAAAATCCTGTTTCTGCCAGCTTTGGTCTTTTTTCTATTACAGGCAAAAGTCTTACAATATAATAACCGAACATCACTCCCGGCAGCCCTAAACAGAAAATGTTGCGGAATACAAAATAATATTTCCATCCGTAAAAATCTCCCAACACCGGAATCTGTTCTCCAAGCGGCAAATACGATGTTCCAAGGACACCGATCATAAACAGGATCATCGATACCGCAGCCAAAATCCGGATTCCCTTCTCACCGCATAATTCATATACCAGACAGATGAGTATCATAACATAGATCAAAGAAACCACATACCAAAGGTGCGGATAACTGCCCTCGGTAAAAAAGTACAGCACTCTCTCCGCGAAGAATTTTCCAACAGGCTCATATCCTGCTGCTACATTCAAGACAAAACTCATCAGATAATAGACCACCGTCCAGACACAGTAAACCTTCAAAAGACTGCGTATCTGTGTCTTTGCTGCATTGCGTCCCTTTGAAATCTGCAAAAAACAATAATATCCCGATATCGTAAAGAATAAAATGACCGGATATCGTCCAATGACAATCCCAATGATCGGATAGGCATTTAAGAGGCTGTCATCCAGTCCCCAGCAGGTATGCAAAAACATAATACTAAGTGCCGCCAAAAAGCGGAATAAATCTACCGATACATTTCTATTTTTCATTCGTACCCCTTCTCCTTACCCTGAATTGTCTGCACCACTGCAGCACCCCTCTGCTGAACAATGTGAACGCCAGTACTTCTAAAACATACAGTGCTGCCGGCTGCTGAATGCCGATCATATCCTGTCCGGCAGATAAGATCGCAATAAAAAGCGGATGGGCTAAATACAGATAGGTGGAATAGTCCTTACACAAGAGTCCCTGTTTTTCCCATGTACTTGCCGGATGCTCTAATAATACCAGCATCAGGAAAAATGTAACAAAATGTGTGCTGAGTAAGCTTCGTATATGTGTATTTCCGGTCAGACCTACGATACTCCAGAATTCTACCGTATATAAGATCAACGAAAGGATCAGTAATCTGCCATCCCTTTTCGGGTTCATTGCATTTTTCTGTTGGAATAAAACCACCGCATATCCCCAGATAAAACATGGGATTCCCAGACACATAATCTCTGAAAACGAGGAAAACCAGGATGCATCCAGATACGGTCTAAGCCATGTGATCCGCTCCATAAGCGGCGTATAGGCATAGCAGAGTGCTCCGAATACAAAACATACGATACTGCCCCCCAGTAATATCCGTAGTCCCCGCTCTTTTGCGATCTTATAAAAAAGTGTCGTCAGACAGAGTGCATAGATCAATCCGACCATATACCACAGATGCCAGTAGCTTCCGACAAAGAAAAAATTCTTTACATAGCCAAGCACTGCCTCGCCTGCATTCTCTCCATTTAATAGAACATTCACTGCAAAACTAAGAGAAATGTAAACGGCTGACCAAAGCAGATAAATCTTCATCATCCGCACGAAAAATCTCAAAAAACCGGTTCCCTTTTCCACTAACATTTTCGTAAAATAATACCCGGAAACCATCAGAAAGAACTGTACAACGAAACGTCCGCTGTATTCGATCACCCGGACTGCCATATGCTCTGTTCCAAGACATTCCGTTGCACTGTGCAGCATTACAACGATCAGTGCCAGTATAAATTTTGTTATATCAATGGATGCATTTCTCTTCTCATTTGCCATAACTGTTATCCTCTTGCAATTTTTTTCAGATTTTTCATTTCCCGCTTAATATCTTTTGATTTCAGTAACACATAGATGATATATGCCGCTGTATAAAGCAGCATTGCAGTAATGCCACCAATCTTCCAGTTCACCAGAATAAAAATCCCGGTCAATGCAACCTCTAAAATATTGTCCTTCCAGACTTTGACAGGAAGGCTGCTTCGAAGTAACATTTTCTCGGAAAAAATATTTTTAAACATCATCAAAAGCACAATACTGATCACTGCCGCATCCAGACTTCCCATTAAAAATACCGTGATCCAGGACAGCAATGCACTGATACCAACTGTCACAAGACTGTTAAAAAGGATCAGTTTTTCTTTCCGATAAGCCTTCAGATAGGTGTCGATCAGGGCAACGGAACGTGTCTCATAGACACAGATCGGGAACAGCACTGCGAGATAGTGCAGGCTGTCATGATACTGCGGCAGCCAAAGCTCTAAGATCCAACGCATCGGTGTGTAAAAGATCAGCACTGCTAAAACCGGAACGGTCAGAACCGTTCGCATGGTCAAAAACAATTCCTCTAAGGTCTCTTCCTTCATTTTTTTCAACATCGGAAACAGTACCACACTGACCGCACCGATACAGGTAATGACCATGTTCGAAAGGCTAAGTGTCAGTGAAACCTTTCCAAATACGATCGTTCCCCACTTCTGCTCGATCGCAAAACGGACAATTCCTATGATCAGCTGACTTGCAAAGGAAGCGACTAACAGTTTATAGCCGATGCCGATAATCTCTTTTGATTCCTTTGTGATCTCATGAAAACTGTCTAATTTTGCAAAGACGATCTCCCTGCACACATACATCGCGTAGCACATGGACAGAATCCTGCCTGTGATCTCCATAAAGATCAGAACATAAAAATTACGGAAACCTAACAACAATGCTCCAACGGATAATACAAAGAACAACATTCTTTCTAAAGTCATGATCCTTGCAAAATCCTTGATTCGTCCGGTTGTCTGAAGGATATTCTGCAGCAGATAACGCAGGATATCAAACATCGAAGATACCAGTGCCAGCATCAGGATCGTACTTTTATATGGATTATCGATCAAAAAATGAGCTGCCGTACCAAAAACCGTACAGAAGATCAACTGAAAGACTGCCAATGCCCAGAACTGTCCTGCCATACGGCTGCGGTCTAACTTGGCATATTCCATTCCACCATATTTCAGATAAGTACCCTCACACCAGCCGATCGATGAATATGCCGTATACGTCACATAAAACAGATATAACTGCCAGTAGCTGTATTCCTCTACTCCTAAAATCCTTGGAAGTACCAGTGTCATCACCACGGAGATCATCAGACGGATGACATTCGCGGATAGTGCATGCATGAAATTTTTTAAAAAATTGCGAAATTTCTGATTCATAATTCTATTTCCTTACAGCGTCGAAAAAATCGTCTGATACGGTACTGCATCATACCAGCCGTTTCTGTACACATCATAAACTAATTTCACCGTAAACGCCCCTACTACTAACATATACAAAAGAATCCTTTTATTGCGGTCCTCTTCCCTGAATACCAGCTTTGGAACTGCTAAACAGGTAATAGATGCAAACAGCTTCATCAGACGATCTGCCTGCGGCACTACGGAAGAAAACAGGACCGTTACCGCCGCTAAATAGTAAAGGTTTACATAAAACTCATACTTTACATCATGCTCCGGATTACAATATACATAGTAATAAAAAATCGCTAAGAAAAAGAGTGTAAACACAAATCCGATCAGATAGAAATTATTCGTATCATACATAGAACCGATATACCATCCGTACTTTGTCTTAGAGATCAGACGCAGTACCAGTTTTCCTAAAATCGGCACCGATATGCCAAGGATCAGGTAGGCAATGATCTGCTTTTTGATATTGACCCTTTTTCCATAGATAAAATATACCGGTACAAACAGCAATGCGCTGATATGGATTCCCGCTGCAATGAGTAACAGTAAAAAATAGTGCTTCCAGTTTCTGTCATAGACATATTTTAAAGCATACAACAGGATTGCCGTGGCGAGCATCTGGCGGATCTGGTTCTGTGAGTTAAAAAAATCTCCACTGACAACAAAGATCAAAATACTAAGCGTAAGATATTCTGACTGCTGAAAAATGGTCAAAAACATAAAACTCAGCAAAAGTACCGCTACCACGGCAAACAAGATGTATGAATTCTGTGTAAAATGATACAGAAAACGGTTTAACAGATTGAACAACGGTTCCGTAAATTTCTTGCCTCCTGCCGGGATTGAATGAAAATAATCATTATAGATCGGCCAGTCTGTTCCGACCTGATAACGGAGTGCCGACACAACCGCAAATGGTAAAAATGCCATCACACCGAGGATCCGGTAGGTGGAATCCAGACTTTCCACTTCCTTAACATTCTGTGCATAGCCGGCAAACAGCATCGATATAATTGTCATAATGATGTAAACTGCCATATCCTTCTCCTAACGCCGTCCTTCCAGTCTCTTTTCATAAAACCGGTCCAGCTTCTTTGCTTCGGTCATAATATCATAACCGCTTTTCGCTACTTCTTCTCTTCCCCTGCTCCGTAATGCAAGATTTTCTTCTTTGATCTCTTCTGTCATAGAAAGGATCTTATTGACCCATACCTTTTTATCATGCAATGGAAGATATTCCATGCGGTCTGTCATCTTGATCTCATCTGTTACAGCATCCGATACCAGAATCCTCAATCCGGCACATTGTGTCTCAACTAATACCAGTGCAAGTCCTTCGAATAAAGACGGAAGTACAAATAAATCCATTGCCTGATACAGTTCTCCCACATCATCCCTTGAGCCTGCAAAAATAACCGCATCGTCTAAACCATACTGATGTACCCTGGCTTTTACCTCTTCCTGTAACGGCCCGTCACCGACTAAAAGCAGAACCGCATCCTCTTTCTTTTTATGAATCTCATAAAAAATGTCAATTAAATATGCATGATTTTTCTGCTCTGCAAATCTGCCGACATGTCCGATACAAAAACGGTCACCGATCTGAAGCTCCTCGCGTTTCTTATTCCGTATCTCTTCGTTGTATGCATATTTTTCAGTATCAATGGCATTATTCATGATCCGTACTCTGCCGTTTTTCATATTTGCCTTACCGTAGAGATATTCTCCTGCTTTTTTTCCGCATGCCATATAATCGGTAGAAGTCACTCTGGTGCAGAACTTAAAAAATGCATAGACCGGCTTCTTGATCCCTGTCGGGTATAACGCTAAATGGGAATGAGCGATCCGCACCTTAATTCCACAGAGTTTGCCTAAAAAAGAGGTCACAAACGACATTAAGGTCATATGGGAATGTACAATATTAATGTGGTTCTCTTTTAAGATCGTATAAACCTCTTTGCAGCTCTTTTTAAGGTTTTCCTTCTTTTTCGTTACCTCATAGACATGAAATCCGATATCCTCAAATTTCTTTTTTACCGCCGGATCGGGTGTATCATAGGTAATATAATACAGCTCATAGTCCTTACGGTCTATTTTAGAAAAATAGTTATAGATCACAGCTTCTACACCACCGGTTGTTAAGCCGCCTGCAATATGTGCAATTCTCTTTTTCATATCTGTCCCTGCCTCTTTCCTAATTTTTTCATATCCTTTAACCGGTAAACCAGTCCGAAACTGATCCAGGTACAAAGCAATGGTGCCTTGGTTCCAAAGCCTGCACACTGGTCTCTTAACACGGTTTTGCGGTACTTTTTGATGCAGTTTTCGACTCTTTTTCGTTCCTCTTTGTATTCTGCCGTTCTCGGAATCTGTAAATAGATGTTAAAATCCGCTCTTACCGCACGGTATGCCGCCGCTTCTGCCAGCTTTGGATAAACTGTACTGATGTGCCGATACATGACTTCCGCGTAGTCGATCAGTGCCATTTTTTTTCGGTGAAAACTCTGCCACATGGTTCCGGCACTCCGCTGTAAATAGCAATAACCGTCATAGCCTAAAAAAGTAACCTTTTGGGTCTGTTCTAATATCGGAAACATAATGGCAAAATCCTCATAGATTTTTCCCTCTTCAAAACGCAGACTCTTAAATAAATCTCTCTGATACAGCTTTGCCCAGACACAGACATCGGTATCGATCTGATAAAGCATCCGCCTTAAGGCTTCCTCTTTGCCGACATTTACACTTCCACTGGTCTGACCACTGCTTCTCTCGATCCTGCCATCTTCATAGACATTTCTCCAGCGGCAGGATACCAGATTCGCACCGCTCTTTTTCTGTGCAAGATACAGCGTTTCTATCAATTCCGGCTCCATGGAATCATCGCTGTCTATAAACGTCAGATATTCTCCTTTGCTGACCTCGATCCCGCGGTTTCTAGCCGCCGCCTGTCCGCCGTTTTTGGTATGCAGCACCTGTACCCTGGTATCGGTCTTTGCATAAGAATCGCAGATTTCTCCGCTGCCATCGGTAGACCCGTCATCCACTAAAATAACCTCTAAATTTTCATGGGTCTGGTTTAGAATACTATCCACACAAGTATTCAGATATTCTTTGACGTTATAAACCGGAACAATTACACTGATCAAACTCTGACTCATTTCGTATCCTCTCTGTAAACACGCAAATATTCTCCACACATCTTCGTGGTGCTATAGGACTCTATCACATCCTGCTTTGCTCTTTTTTGTATCTCCTCCACCGGAATCTTACCGTTTGAAACGTTCTTTAAGATCCGTACATAATCCTCATAACGGTCTGCTAAAAATCCATTTTTCCCATCGATCATCACATCTCTGTTTCCAATGACACGGCTGGCAATACAGAGCTTTTCCTGATACATTGCCTCTAACAGTGCCACCGGAAGTCCTTCCCAAAGGGAGGGGATCAGAAAAACATCTGCTCTTGCAAGCTGTTCTGTCGCTTCCTCTCTGTCCATCCAGCCGGTGATCTCAATATTCGATGCGGTCAGTTCACTCCGCAGATCTCCATCCCCAATCCAGATAAATTTCCATTCAGGAAATGACTCTGCGATCCGGTTAAACATCGATGGATTCTTCGGAAAGCTGATCCTTCCTAAAGTACAGATGACCGGATGCTCCCTGTCAAATTCTTTTTTACCGCCCTTTGGGATCTTTGTAATATCAATTCCGTTATTGATATACATTGCATTTTTTGTAAGTTTTAATGCTTCCTCATATTCTCCTTTGGATACACCGATCACCTTTGCATGGCTCATGGAGAGAACCTTTTCTGCTAAAAAATAAATCTTTCTTTTGAGGGCAGAATCATCCTGTTTTAAAAAAGCATAGCCATGCGGTGTATAATAGACTCTGTGTTTTTTACAGTTAATCGCCATTCTTCCGCAAAAACCTGCCTTAGAGGAATGAAGATGGATGATATCCGGGTCATATTCCCGCACTAAATGACGGATTTCCTGCATGGCTTTAAAATCTTGCAGGGGATTCACGCTTCTTTGAAAATGCAAAATCTCCACGAAACGGATATCCGGGCGGAAAAAACGTTCAAAATTTTCCGGTGTCTCTGCTCTTTTCGCATAAGCGATCAGCACTTCATATTCTTCGGCGACTGCATTTGCCAGCTCCGTAAAATAGGTAAATACACCGCCGCCAAAGGCCTCTGCTATGTATAATATCTTTTTTTTCATTGTTTTCCCTCACCTTGTATTTTGACCATAGCTATGATATGATACACCTAGTTTTCAGGAGGTTTCATATGAGTAAAAAATCCAGATCGAAAGTAAAATCCAGAATGATATCACTCATTGTTTTTGTGCTGCTTGCGTGTCTTGCCGTTTATATTTATCACGGTCTGCAGACTCCTTTGACTGTCACAACTTACAATTATCATAATAAGAAAATCCCATCGGCATTTTCCGATTACACGATTGTACAGATTTCTGACCTCCACTGCAAAAATTTCGGCAAAAACCAGTCAGAACTGATCTCAAAAATAAAAGCTGCCAAACCGGACATGATTGCACTGACCGGTGATATCGTAGATGAAGACCACGATTCCATCAGCAGTGTTGAAGACCTTTTAAAAGGGATCAAAGACCTTGCACCGATTTATTTTGTTACCGGAAATCATGAGCTTACCTCTCTTGCTGCAACCCAGTATCAAGAGCTTTTAGCTCTCTTTCAAAAATACGGTGTCACTGACTTGGATAATGATTCGGTAAAATTAAAAAAGGGCGGTCAGTCCATTACTCTGTATGGCAGACAATACTTTTCACAGTACTTGACCGACTCCCTTCCAATTGCTTCCGATAAAGATTTTGACATTCTTCTTTATCATGGAAGTGATAACTTTAAAGAGATTGCACCATATCACTATGATCTGATCCTCTCCGGCCACGCACATGGCGGCATTGTCCGACTCCCAATCTGGGGCGGAATTTTTGGAAATGACGGTACATTCTTCCCGGAATATGCCGGAGGCGAATATACCATCGGTGATGCCACCCTGATCTCAAGCCGTGGACTTGGAGATGCCTCCATTCCGCGTTTTAACAATCCACCGGAATTAGTGGTCATTAAATTAAATCCTTAACCATCCGTATTGTTAAAATCCGGTATGACACCAATGATATTGATCTTTCCATAGAGGGTTCCGTCTTTTACCGTTACTAACTTGTTTGAGAAAATCTCTCTCAATACCAGATAGATACACATGAGCACGGCACCTCCTATGGCAAAGATACCGACAACTTTTAAGATATTTTTCTGTGCATTCACATCTTTTTCTGCAAATTTTGCTTTATCTAAGATTCTTGCATCTCCGTTTTCCGTAATGTTTGACATCTCGATCACAAAAGCCTCTGCTACGGCATTTGCAACCTCTACCACTTCATCTTTATCCGGTCCGACAGCATTCACACGGAGCAATGCGGATTCGATCACTGCACTCTCGTCATAATCAATATCCACTAAATCTAAAATATCCTGTGTGCTCTCATAACGGTTACCCATGATCTGATTGGCTCTCTCTAAGACCGTCTGGCTCTTTCCGATCTCTGCATAGGTCATCATCAGCTTGGTACTATCATAAGTCGTTGAATAATCTCCACCCTCTGTAATACAGTACACACTGGAGGACGCCTTATACATATCCTGTTTTTCTTCGGTGGCAAGTGCAAATACGATTCCGATTGCAAGAAACAGGATTGCCGACATAAAGATCCAGGACAGATGTGTTTTTAATGCCTTTAAACATCTGCGTACATCAATTTCTATCAAACGCTTATTATTCATCACGATCTTCCTTTCTTCTCTTTTTCCGCTTACTGAGCTTTGATTTGTGGCTCTTATCCAGTACAAATAACAATACGATCACAAGACACACCACTGCTGCCGCTATCATCGTTAAGCAGAATGGATTGCTAATCTCATCAATAAATTTCTTGATCCTTGACTTGCTCTCTTTGACACCCTTCTGGGTAATCTCCACCTTAAAAGTCTGCTCTTTCGTCTTATAATGGTTGCCCTTGGAATCTTCATAGGTAAAATAAACTTTGATCTGCTGCATACCGGAGCCTTCTAACTCCACAAACCCTTCTTTTGTCTGAACCTTGCCTGCATCAATTTCGTCAAACTTGATATCGGCTTTTCCGCCCTTGACACTTCCGGTCACATGCATGATGACTTTTTTAATGTCTTTTTCCCCTTTGTTCTCATACCGGGTGCTGACTAACAGCTTCGTACCATTTTCCACACTTTTTGCTACAGACAAGAGATCTATAGACAGATCACCGCTCTGTACAATTGCCGGTGTGAAGTTGGCATTCGTTACATTGGCATTATTATTACTGAAATAGTCAATATCTAATTCGATCAACGCCGTGTCATCTAAACAAGTCTCTGCCACGCCTAATTTGTACTCTAATACCGTGGTTTCTCCCGGTGCAAGAACGGCACAGAACTTCTCATTTGCCTCACCGTTCTGGATATAAAGACCACCGTTTGGGAAATACATAAATCCAACGATATCCTTTGCATCAAACTGGCTGCTGGTATTCTGTATCGTTACCTTAATGGTAAACTCATCTCCCGGTGAAGTATCTCCCTCAATCTCATAGGACTCAACGATCACCTTAGAAATCTCACCGTCTTTTGGTTTTGCACTGCTTGTTACACGCGTTGTAGTTGTGCTTGTCTCTTTCTTGTCCTTGTCATCCTGCTTTGTCGTATCCGTTTCTGTTGTTTCCGTATCTGTTGTTGCAGCTTTTTTCTTACTTGCATCAACCGGCACAGAAAACAATCCCGTGATCAGTACACAGCACAACATTCCTCCAATGATCTTCTTAATCTGCCTCATATTTCTCCTTTCGGTTCTTTACGAACTTCTTCTTGTCAAAATAGTCATAATCCTTCAGATAACGTTTGTATTCTTCCATACTGATCTTATTTTCGATCACTCCGACAACATTTGCACTGTTTGCGATCAGTTCCTCATAGGCATCTTCTAAACATTTTTTAGAAGAACCGTCCATTGCCGTAACCATGATCGTTGCATCCGACTTTACGGCAAAAATATTTGCATCTACGGAACTGTTGACAGACGGTACATCAATGAGTACAAAGTCATATTTCTTTTCTAATATTTCCATGACTTCTGCCATTTTAGATGCATATAAAAGATGCAGCGGATTCTCTCCGTTGATAGTTCCACATGGGATATAGTCTAACAGTGGCCAGTTCGTCTTATATATCATATCTTTTTTTCCAATATCTCCCCGGACATAATCTGCCAATCCTTTTTTATTATCTGCATTCAGACGTTTGTAATTATTTCCTTTTCGTAAGTCTCCGTCTAAGATCACGGTTTTCCAGCCTGCACAGGATAATGAGATCGCAAGCTCCATTACCACGGAGGTCGTACCTACTCCCGGCTCACATCCGCATAAATGGAAAGATTTATAGCCATTTTTTTCTCTTTGCAGACAAATATTAAATACCGCCTTATCATATGCGTCTGTAACATGCTGATTCTTACAGCGATACAGCTCTACCGCTTTTTTCCCCATCATTGCCTCCTTCTGCTCTTAATAAGCACCTTTTCTTTTCAGTACCACAAAGACTGTCTTGATCAAAATCTTGATATCCAGTCCTAAGCTCCACTCATCAATATAGCTGACATCCAGCTTTACAATCTCATCAAATGATGTGATCTGACTTCTTCCACTGACCTGCCACATTCCGGTCAGTCCCGGTTTAATACTGATCCTGCGCCAGTGATCCGCACGATATTTCTGCACCTCGTCTAATGTCGGCGGACGTGTTCCCACCAGGCTCATATCTCCTAAAAGGATATTAAAAAACTGTGGCAGTTCATCAATACTGGTCTTTCTTAAAAATGCTCCTACTTTCGTGATCCTCGGATCATTTTCCATCTTAAACATCAGATCACTCTTCACTTCATTCTCTTTTTGCAGTTCTGCCTTTTTCTTTTCTGCATCCTGACACATGGTCCTGAACTTATAGATTGTAAAATGTCTTCCGTTCTTGCCCACGCGTGTCTGCTTAAAAATAACAGGCCCCGGAGAGTCTAACTTAATTGCGATCGCAGCAATTAACATAATCGGAGAACTTAAAATGATCCCCACCAGACTTCCGATGATATCCATACTTCTCTTAATACTGCGTTTATATACATTGAGTGTTACGGTATGGTATGTAATTACCGGATAAGTTCCGAGTGCATTGACATAGCTGTCACCATAATTTGACTGGTACAGATCCATGACGATACTTGCACTGACACCCATACGGGAACAGAGCGCGATCTGTCCTCTGTAATCCTGATTTTTGATATTCTGCATGAAAAACACCTGCTCCACCGCATACTCACGGATCAGTTCTTCTAAATTCTCCATGGTGCCTACATATTCCGGCTCTTCTCCATCGCCAACATATCCGACGATATTCAGATTCAGATTTGTCTTTTTTAAAAAATGACGAAATTTTTCATATTCCTCACAGTTTCCGACTAAAAGCGTTCTTGTCTGGTTACGGTTCTGACTCTGCATCCTCCTTGCCAATGCGATCATCACAAACAGGATGTAGAACAGTATCGCACAGAAGATCAAGGCTTTTCTGTCCTGCTTTATTTCTCCGCTCGGAAGTATGCAAAGAAGCAAAATACCCCCGGCAACCATCCACGAAAACGTCACTTTTTTAATGGTTCTGTCTATATAGAAAAATCTTGTCCTGTCATACAAGCCTGCGTCCTTTTTTTCTAAGATAAAAATAACGGAAAATGCAAAACCATAACAGAAAAAGCGGGAAAACTCCCCACTTCTGCCAAAAAACAGATAACTCAATATGACCACAGCAATCCCGATCAAAAAATCGCAGACCATATCTGTCATATTTGTATCAGCTTCAAAATTACTTTTTCTCATCCAACCATTTCCTCTCCTATTTTATCTACAGGATGTACTTATGGATTCAATCGCAACTGCACCGCCCCGTACGACTTCTATCTGTTTGAACTTTGACTTTAACAGTGCAATCAGTTCATTATTGCGTCTTTCTGACAGCTTACACTCTAAAAGGACACTGTCCTTTCCGATATCTGCTACCTGTACCTGAAATACCTGTGCGATCTGAAAGACCTCCGCTTTTTCCTCTGCCGTACATCTTTTTACTTTTGCAAACAGGATCTCCTTCATATGGATTGGGATATTCGTAAGGTCGATCACTTTAATGACCTCCACCATACGGTTCAACTGTTTTTTGATCTGCTCAAACGTAATATCGTCACTGGTTACGCAGATGGTCATACGGGAAATCGTCTCGTCCTCTGTCGTACCTACCGTCAGACTTTGCAGATTATATGATTTTCCGGAGAAAAGTCCGGACACTTTTGCTAACACACCGACCTGGTTTTCCACATATAATGCGATCCAGCGGTTCTTCATGTCTCGTTCCATCTCTTTCCTCCTATTTCAAGATCATTTCACTCATCGGATTGCCGCTCTTTACCATCGGAAGCACAATCTCCTCAGTTGCTATCATAAATTCAAGTACCACCGGTGTCTGCTGCTCTCTCGCCCACTGCAATGCCGGCAGAATCTCTTCTTCCTTTTCAATTCTCTTTCCGGATGCCCCGTAGCTCTCTGCTAATTTTACAAAATCCGGCTCGTATGGCGGACAGTCCGCTCCCGGTCCTTTGCAGCGCGGCGGACATGCCTTTCTTCTTTTCAGGCAGGTTGCCTCATAGCGTTTTCCATAAAAAAGCTGTTGTATCTGACGTACCATCCCGAGATAATAATTATTCAATACACAGACAATAATATTCGTCTCCTGACACATTGCGGTTGCAAATTCCTGAATATTCATCTGAAATCCACCGTCACCGGTAATACAGATCACCTCTTTATCCGGACATCCGATCTTTGCTCCGATGGCTGCCGGAAAGCCAAAGCCCATCGTACCAAGTCCACCGGAGGTAATAAAACGCTTTTTCTCGTTTAAGTCAATATACTGGGTTGCCCACATCTGATGCTGTCCTACATCCGTAACAATGATTCCTTCATCAAATTCCTGATTGATGCCTTCCATGATCATCTGTGGGGTCAGTCCACGGTCTCTTCGCATCTGTAACGGATTTTCTTCTTCCCACTGTGCAATGCAGGCTCTCCATTTCTCCGTCTTTTGCGGCTCTGCCCACTCTAACAGTCTTTGGATCGCAAGTTTTGCATCTGCTACAATTGGTACATCCACCACAACATTTCTGGAAATGGATGCTGTATCTATATCGACATGTACAATCTTTGCATTTGGTGCAAACTCGTTCAGATCTCCGGTGATCCTGTCATTAAAACGGGTTCCGATGGAAAAAAGTACATCGCACTCACTGACTGCAAGATTTGCTGCATATCGTCCATGCATACCGCTGTTTCCGATATAATACGGATGATCGGTCGGGATCGCTCCTTTTCCCATTACAGTGGTAACTACCGGAATCTTCGTACATTCTACTAACTCTAACAGTTCTTTATTGGCTTTTGCCGCATTGACACCGCCTCCGATTAAAAACAGCGGTTTTTTTGCAGCCTTTAATAATTTGTAGCCTTTTTTCAACTGACCGATATGTACACCGGTGCTTGGCTTATATCCGCGAATCTCTACTTTGTCCGGATAGACTGCCGGGCCGGATGCCACCTGTATATCCTTTGGAATATCGATTAAAACCGGTCCCGGATTGCCTGTCGTTGCAATGTGAAATGCCATTTTAATAATGCGTCCTAAATCTTTACGGTCACGAACCGTCACGCCGTATTTAGTAACGCTTCTTGTCATTCCAACGATATCCACTTCCTGAAAAGCGTCGTTTCCGATCAGATTTAACGGAACCTGTCCGGTAAAACAGACTAACGGTATATTGTCATAATGTGCATCTGCTAATCCGGTAATGATATTCGTTGCTCCCGGTCCGCTTGTGACAAGACAGACACCGACTTTTCCGGTTGCCTTGGCATATCCTTCCGCCTCATGCAGTAAGCCCTGCTCATGTCTTGGCAGTACCACCTCAATGCCATCCTGTTTATATAATTCATCAAAGAGGTCTGTAACCATTCCGCCCGGATAACCGAAAATGGTATCTACGCCCTCTTCCTGTAATGCTTTTACAAATAATTTTCTTCCTGTAATATCCATACTTCCTCCTGCTTCCACAACTCGTTAGATATACCCCATTGTTCTCAATATAAATATCCACCCAGTCAGCGTAAATGCCGCAAGCAGGGTTGTGACCACGATGATACTTGCGGTCAGCACATCATCATTTTTCATGCTCTTTGCCATGATATAACAGCTTGGCGTTGCCGGCGCCGCTAACATGACCATAATGGCGATCAGTTTCTCTCCCGTAAATCCAAAGTGGATGGCTACCGGTATGAACACGGCTGCCTGCGCCACTAACTTGATAAAGGCTGCCACTAATGTCGGTTTGATCTTTGCAAGTGCCTTCTTTCCTTCAAAGCCTGCTCCTAAAGTGATCAATGCCAGCGGTGTTGCCATTGATGCCACATTATTGATCGTCTTATCGATCAGTACCGGAAAATCCAGACGCAGCAGGGATACTGCTAATCCCAATGCAATAGATAAAATGATCGGATTTTTTAAGATGTTTACACATGCTTCTTTTAATTTTCCCGTATCCCGATCCTGTTCTTCTCCCTCTGCTTCAAAGGTGAGCACTAAGACGGAATAGATATTATAAAGGGGTACTGCTCCGATAATCATCAGAGGTCCCATCGCGGACGGACCATACAGATTTGAAATAAACGCCAATCCCATGACTGCCGCACTGCTGCGAAATGATGCCTGCACAAACGCTCCCGTCATACTCTTATCTTTCATCAAAAATCTGGCTGCTGCCCAGATGCCCCAAAAGCATACCGATGTTGCCACCGCACAAAACAGCACATACTCTGCGTCAAACACCTTGCGGATATCTACTGCCGAAATATCACGAAATACCATAAACGGCAGTGTTACTGTAAAGTTAAACTTATTTGCTATATTAATAAAATTATCATTAAACATTCCCCTTTGCCGCAGAAACCATCCGATCACCATTACCAAAAAAATCGGGAATGTTACATTAACGCTATATATAAAATTCTCTAGCATGATCTCTTTTCATATTTCAGGAACCGGTACTCTAAATCAAAATAAGTCTGCTCCTCACTGTCTGCCGTGATCTCCCATTCTTCTTTTTCATCCAGATTTGGGAAATATGCATCTGCCTCGTATGCATAATCTATTTTTGTGATATGTGCAACATCACACTCATCGACAAGCTGGCGATAGATGCTCTCTCCACCGATCACATAAATATCCTCTGACGGATATTTTGCAAGTTCCTCTCTTAACTGCTCCATATCATGGACTACCAAGGCATCCTTAACCTGATATGTCTCGTCTTTTGTCAGTACGATATTAACCCTGTTTTTTAACGGTCTCTGGTTTGGAAAGCTCTCTAAGGTCTTTCTTCCCATGACGACTACCTTACCTGTGGTCGTTTCCCTGAAAAACTTCATATCTGCCGGAATGCTTACTAACAATTTGTTTTTAAGTCCGATTGCCCAGTTCTTATCTACTGCTGCAATTAAATTCATGGTGTTTTCTCCTTTTTGGCGGCAATTATACTGCTACCGGAATATTTTTTATCTGAGGACCTGTCACATAATCTGTCACAGTCACATCTTCCGGTGTAAAATCATAGAAGTCTTTAATCTCAGGATTTAATGCGAATTTTGGTGCATCATGAACCGGTCTTTGGATCAGCTCCTCGACTAACGGTATATGGCGGTCATAAATATGCGCATCTGCTATGACATGTACCAGTTCCCCAACATTCATGTCACAGACCTGTGCCAGCATATGAACCAGCACTGCATATTGGCAGACATTCCAGTTATTCGCCGTTAAAATGTCCTGTGAACGCTGATTTAAAATTGCATTTAAGGTCAGACGATCTTCCCCTTTTTTCTGTGTTACATTAAAGGTCATGCTGTATGCACATGGATAGAGGTTCATCTCGTGCAGATCCTGATGTACATAGATATTTGTCATGATCCGTCTGCTGAATGGATTGTTTTTTAAGTCGTAAATGACGCGGTCTACCTGATCCATCATGCCTTCTTTATACTGATGTTTGACTCCTAACTGATAGCCATAGGCTTTTCCGATAGACCCATTCTCATCTGCCCATTCATCCCAGATATGACTGTTTAAATCTTTGATATTATTAGACTTCTTCTGCCAGATCCAGAGCATCTCGTCCGTACAGCTCTTAATGGCTGTCCTTCTAAGTGTAATTGCCGGAAATTCCTCGGATAGATCATACCTGTTGACGACTCCGAATTTCTTGATGGTGTAGGCACTGCTTCCATCCTCCCAGTGTGGGCGGACTTTTTCGCCTTCTGTACTGACACCGTTCTCCAAAATATCTTTACACATATCTATAAATATACGGTCTGCTCTGCTCATAAATGTTCTCCTCTGCTACTTATTCACTATTGATTTTATCCCATTTTTCCTATGCTTGCAACCGCACTTTTGCTATCTTTTTTATTTTTTTGCTCTTTTGCATAAAAATGTGCTATAATACAAAAAAAATATTTCTATTAAGGAGTTTTTTATACTATGAGCCAGGAAAAAGTAGATCGCAATAAAGCCGCTAAGGCAAGCCGGAAAAAAGATATGCAGAAAGAAAAAACAAAGCTCGCTACTATCCGTGTATGCGCAGTTGCCCTGTGTGCCGCTATCATCGGCTGGGGTGGTTATTCCATTTATCAGAGACAGGCTTCTAATAAGACTGCTGAAACGATTGAAGTGGATGCTTCCGCACTTGCAGATTACCAGAATTCGTTAGTGCAGGCAGAGTAGGATTTCTATTTTTTCAAATGCACAAATCCCCACGGATCTGTTGTATACAATCTCCGTGGGGTTCTTTTGCTTCCACTACTTTTTCACTTCTGCTTTGTCTAACGCATCCTCTATGGCATTGATTAAGACCATACTGGTGTATTGATTTTCCTCGCTATATGTAATGTTTTCCAGCGACTGTTTCTTATAGATCTGCTCGGACAGACTCTCCAATGCCGGTTCTACTAACGGATACATGGTTGCCGTCGATTCATCCAGATTTACCAGTGAAATGGATTTAATCTTTTTTTCATCTACCGCCACCTCAACATCCAACACATTGTCATTAAATAGGATTGAGGAGGTATAGACTCCTGCCTGATATTTCATGGTTTCTTTTGTCTTTTTGTCATCTCCTTTTTTATCAAACATACATACCATCAATATGATAAAAAGAATTGCCAATCCCACAAATATTGCCGTATAGATTAATTCTTTCATGTGGAATACTACGATTTTTGTTTTTGAACTCAATGGAACCTCCTCATTTTTTCATTACTATAGATTATGCTTCCACCTGTTAAAATATGACTCTTTATTTTAATTCCGAAAGCGGTTTGAATGTATATCCCATCTCTTCCCACTTTGTCAGCAGTTCATCGAGTATTTCCCCATTTGTCTTAGATGTATTATGCAGCAGTACGATCGCACCCGGATGGACTCTTGGCAGCAGTTTGTTAAACGCTTCTTCCTTTGTCGGCTGTGCATCCACATTCCAGTCTACATAGGCAAGGCTCCAGAAATAGGTCTGATAGCCTAGTTCTTTTGCCATCTTCAAGTTTTCCGTACTGTATTTTCCCTGTGGCGGGCGGTAGTATTTCGTCATTTCCTTTCCGGTGATTTCCTTATATAACTTTGACACTCCCTCTAATTCCTTCTGAAAAGATGCCTTATCCGATATGGAGGACATATCCGGATGATGATAGGTATGGTTTCCTACCGTATATCCTTCCTTTACCATCTTTTTTACCAGATCTGGACTCGTCTCTAAGAAATTCCCCACCACAAAAAAGGTTGCCGGTGCATTGTGCTTTTTCAATGCCGCCATGATATTTTCCGTATTGCCATTCTCATAGCCGCAGTCAAACGTCAGGTACAACACCTTCTTTTTGGCATCTCCGATATAATGTGCATCGTATTCTTTGAGTTCCTCCGGTGTCGCATTTCCGCTTGGCTGCGTGCCTTCCGCCCCGAATCCAAGCCCCCAGTTTTCCACCTGTTCTTTTTTAGGAGAAAAATTACTCAGACACTGATGCGTCAAAGACGCTGCTCCGTTTCCTGCTAAAAAGAGAACCAGTGCCACTACGATCACGGATGCTGCTTTCTTTTTTCTGATTTTTTTTATTTTCATACGAACCACGAAACTTATTCTTAGTAAAGTTTATAGGATGGGGAGATGTCTTATGCAAGAATTGCTTAAAACAATCTCATTATCGGATGACAGTCACTCTCGGTCACTCAATCATGTAGTTCCTTTTACACAAAGAAAACCCCTGCAAAGTCTCATGCTGCAGGGGTTTAACTAAAAATAAAAAAGAGCGCGAGACGGGACTCGAACCCGCGGCCCCGACCTTGGCAAGGTCGTGCTCCACCAACTGAGCCACTCGCGCATAAGTGTTAAACACAAATGCTATTATACTGACTCTGGCGTATTTTGTCAATAGTTTTTTTCGCATTTGATGGAGTATCTGTCAGCTATTATTTTTCTACCTTCACGCTAAATATATAGATACGAATATTTACTGTTCGAATATCCTTAGCCTCTTTGCAATCTCTTCCGGCTCCGGTAACATTGCTTTCATATTATCCGGCAACGTACTCCTTAACTGATATGTAGCCACACCGATTGGGGCACTCGTTTGTTTCAGTGCATATTCCACATATGTCTTATCCTTGCTTTTACAGATAATCATACCAATTGATGGATTTTCATCCGGTAATTTTACCTGTTCATCCAATGCAGTCAGATATAATTGCATTTTTCCCGCATATTCTGCTTCAAACTCTCCTATTTTCAGTTCTATAGCAACCAGACTTCTCAACCGTCTGTGAAATAACAAAAGATCTATATATAAATCCCTGCTACCAGCCATCAAATGATATTGATTCCCTATAAATGTAAAATCCCCACCCATTTCAATTAAAAAGGCTCTAATATTATTTACCAACTGGAGTTCTAATTCATGTTCTGAATACTCCGGAGAAAGTTCCGCAAAGTCAAACGTATATTCATCCTTTACAGCCAGTTTTGCCTGTACTCTTCTTTCTTCCGGCACTGTTAGATCAAAATTCGTTTGATTAGTCAAATATTTCTCATATGTCTTTGCCTCAATAAAATTTGATAAAATACGTTTGGTCCAACCATATTGTTTTGACATCTGGATATAAAACTCTCGTTCTAAATCATCCTTACATTTTTCCATAATGATGATATTATTACTCCAACTAATTTCCCGCACCAGTGGTGCGAGTTTTTCTGAATCACGATATGTCAAATAGAAATTACGCATTCTCCACAAATTTGCAGCAGAATACCCCTTTGCTCCCGAGAATTCTTTCTGTAATTCCTGAGACAAAATCTGAACAATTGATTTTCCCCAGCCTTTTTCCTGCTGTTGCCTGTATATTTCTTCTCCGATCTCCCAGTAAAGATTGATCGTTTCTGCATTTATTACCTTTAATACATGATATTGCTTTTTATGTATTAATTGTTTTAATTCATCAACAAAAGGTTCATAACCCTGTATTTCATTGTTTCCCATACTCTTCTCCATTTCTCGCACCACTGGTGCGAGTTTTCCAGATAATATTCATTACATCCAGCGTCATTACTCATTTTATTCTTTCATCATCAATGATGTACTATTCTACCATACTCCTTTTTTGTCTGCTATCGTCATTTTTCATCAATTTTAAATGCCGCAACAACCTATCGCTTGCTGCGGCATTCCGTTCTATTTCAATCTTTTTTCTGCATATTGGAGATTATTTTGTTTCTACATACTTTTTGATATTTGACGCATTGACGTATTTTTTTGCCCTGTTATTTTCTACTACGACAAGCGTTGGTGCCTGCATAACACCATATTTTTCAACCAGTTCCTGATTTTCCTCTGCGTCGATCAGCACATAATTTTCTTCGCCCAGAATTTCTTTTGCTGCTGCACAGTTCGGACAGGTCTTGGTTGTAAACAGATAGCGGATGTTATCGGTCGGCTCCACTTTGACCTCATCCTTTGAAATCGTAACAATATTTGTCTTGACTTCACTTAATTTCGAAGGATTGATCTCATACAATTTACGATCTTTGTATTCCTGTGTCTTTCCATCATTCCAGTTCTGAACCGGACGGTAATAACCGGTGATCCGGCTGTAAACCTCTGCTTCTTTTCCACAGTGAGGACAGGTAAAATGTTCCCCTGCAATATAACCATGTTCTTTGCAGATCGAATAGGTTGGAGAAATCGTATAATACGGCAGTTTGTAGTTCTGTGCGATCTTTCGTACCAGCGTTGCTGCCGCTTTCCAATCCGGAAGTTTTTCTCCAAGGAATGCATGGAATACAGTTCCTGAGGTATATAAGGTCTGAAGCTCATCCTGAATATCCAATGCCTCAAAAATATCTGAGGTATAGCCTACCGGAAGATGAGAGCTGTTCGTGTAATACGGTGTTTCGCCCTCACGTCCTGCCGTAATAATGCCAGGATATTGCTTTTTATCATATTTTGCCAAACGGTATGTTGTGGATTCTGCCGGTGTTGCTTCTAAGTTGTATAAATCACCATACGCCTCCTGATAGTCACTCAGACGCTCACGCATATGATTTAAAACATCTTTGGCAAACTCCTGTGTTTCCTCGTGTGTTAAGTCCTCGCCAAGCCATTTTGCATTCAGTCCCACTTCGTTCATACCGATCAGCCCAATCGTTGAGAAGTGGTTATCAAAGGTTCCAAGATAACGCTTGGTATACGGATAAAGTCCCTCATCTAACAGCTTGGAAATAACGCCTCTTTTAATCTTCAAAGAACGTGCCGAAATATCCATCATATGATCTAATCTGTGATAGAATTCTTTTTCATTCTTAGACAGATATGCAATTCTCGGCAGATTGATCGTTACTACACCTACAGAACCTGTACTCTCGCCGGAACCGAAGAAACCACCCGATTTTTTCCGCAGTTCACGCAGATCCAGACGCAGACGACAGCACATGGAACGCACATCACTCGGCTCCATATCACTGTTGATATAGTTTGAAAAATACGGTGTTCCGTACTTCGATGTCATTTCAAACAAAAGACGGTTGTTCTCTGTATCAGACCAGTCAAAATCACTCGTAATAGAGTAAGTCGGTATCGGATACTGGAATCCTCTTCCGTTCGCATCTCCTTCGATCATGGTTTCAATGAATGCCTTGTTGACCATATCCATTTCTTTTTTACAGTCTTTGTACTTAAAGTCCATTTCTTTGCCACCAACGATCGCAGGAAGTTCTGCTAAATCGTTTGGAACGGTCCAGTCTAAAGTAATATTGGAAAACGGTGACTGTGTTCCCCAGCGGCTTGGTGTATTTACACCATAGATGAATGACTCAATGCATTTTTTTACTTCCTCATAGGATAAGTTGTCCACTTTGACAAATGGTGCAAGGTAGGTATCAAAGGAAGAAAATGCCTGTGCTCCTGCCCACTCATTCTGCATAATCCCAAGGAAGTTCACCATCTGGTTACACAATACGGAAAGATGTTTTGCCGGAGAAGAAGTGATCTTACCCGGAATTCCACCAAGACCTTCCTGGATCAACTGTTTTAAAGACCAGCCTGCACAGTAACCGGTCAGCATGGACAGATCATGAATATGGATGTCACAGTTGCGGTGTGCATTTGCGATCTCCTCATCATAAATCTCTGAAAGCCAGTAATTGGCTGTAACCGCTCCGGAGTTGCTTAAGATCAAGCCTCCTACGGAATATGTAACGGTAGAATTCTCTTTGACACGCCAGTCCTCTACCTTTACATAGCTGTCTACAATTTCCTTATAATTTAAAATCGTAGACTTCATATTTCTCATTTTTTCACGCTGCTTGCGGTATAAAATGTATGCTTTTGCAACATCTGTATAACCCGCCTGCTCTAACACGGTCTCAACGCTGTCTTGGATATCCTCTACATGGACAACTCCGTCTTTAATCTTAGACTGAAAATCTGCAGTGACCCGAAGCCCTAACAGCTCTATGATATCATCTGTATATTCCTTGCCCGTTGCTTTGAACGCTTTCTCTATCGCTCCACGAATTTTTGCCAGATTAAAGTCATCGGTCTCCCCATCTCTTTTCACTACTTTGAACATTATTCCATCACCCTCCATACCTGTTCACAAGATACGCTTTTCAAATCGTGTACGTCTATTCTATCAAATCGCATTTTTGAAGTCAATATAAAAAAGCACTATATGTAGTGTTCATTTTTTGTTGAACTTTCTACATATAGTGAAACTCTTTTGGTACCCAGGCACGCACAAAAATGCCGTCTTCCCGGTATTCTTCGCTTAAAAGCTCGCCCTTTTCGCGGATCTTCTGGATGACTCCGGCATCCCGATATGGTATCGTGCACTCTAAAAAATCTTTTTCTTCGCGTAAAATTTCTTCTAAGATATTTTTTAAATCCTCTAAACCGTCTCCGTATTTTGCGGAAATATGAACAGTCCGCTCCGCACGAAAATCATGCAGCGGTTCCGGCTGCCCGATACGGTCTGTTTTATTAAACGCCGTAATGATCTTTTTGCCCTCTACTTCTAAATTCCGCAGGGTATCATATACGATATACATCTGTTTATCCATCTGCGGATTTGAGGCATCTACCACATGCAAAATGATATCTGCATACTTTGCCTCCTCTAAGGTACTCCGGAAAGCATCAATTAAGTGATGCGGCAGTTTGCGGATAAATCCTACCGTATCTGTCATCAGCACCTTCTGATGGTTAGTCAGTTCTAAAATCCTCGTTGTCGGATCTAAGGTCGCAAACAGCTTATCCTCTTCTAAAACTTCTGCATTCGTTAAATGATTTAACAGTGTGGATTTTCCTGCATTGGTATAACCGACCACTGCCACCACCGGTATCCCGCTTCGCTTCCGCTGCTGTCTGTTGACCTCACGATGCCTTTGCACCTCTTTTAATTCCCTGTTCAACTGTGCCACACGGCTGTTGATCAACCGCCTGTCCATCTCTAATTTTTTCTCACCGGGACCTCTCGTACCAATCCCGCCACCCAATCGTGACAGAGAAGGTCCCAATCCGCTCAGACGGCTTAAACGGTATTTCAGCTGTGCTAACTCTACCTGTATCTTTCCTTCGCTGGTAGAAGCTCTTGTAGCAAAAATATCCAAAATGATCAGCGTCCGGTCCATGACCTTTGTCTTTAATGCTTCTTCTAAATTTTTCAACTGCGCCGGTGATAACTCATCGTCACAGACAATTCCGGTTGCACCGGTCTGTTCTATCAGTTCTTCTAATTCAAATACCTTGCCGGTCCCGACATAGGTCCCCGGATGGATATTCTCTCTCTTTTGGATCAGTGTTCCCACAACGACTGCACCGGCAGTCTCCACCAGTTCTGCCAACTCTGCTACCGAATCCTCGGCATCGTCGCCGTCCTGCTGTGAAACACCTACTAAAATGACACGCTCTGTCTCCTGTTCTACTTCATAAAGCGGCATGCTTTTCTCCTATCTGGTCTTTAAAAATGTGTATTCCCGAACTGCCTCTTCGTCACTTTTATATTCTTTGATATAGGCTTGCATCGTCTTTTTTGCCGACTCAAAATCACCGCTGTACTCATAGGCGGCAATCTCATTTTTCATCAGTTCCTGTTTGTTCACGGCATCCTTATTTTTCAAGCCCATCTGAAAATATTTTAAAGCATCCTCGTAATTACCGTCTTTCATCTGCATCATGCCTAAGGTATTCAACGCTTCACTGTCTTTTGCGTTTTCTTTGACATAGCTTTCTAAAAGTGCCTGCCCCTGTTCCTGTTGATCCGTTGCATTATAGACCTCTGCTAAATACAGCAGTGCTGTCTTATCATCCTTATCAATTGCCCGGTCCAGACTGCTCTTTGCCTGTGTATAATCTTCTAAGAGATAGTACACATGTCCCTGCTCCGCATAATCTGCACCATCCTTTGGCTTGATGTCCAGTGCTTTTTTCAGATAGTTCTTCGCTTCCTCTGTTTCACCTTTATTGGTCAGATTCTCGTAAATGCCCTCGTAAATCTCATACTCTCTTCCTGCATATTTGACCGCATTCTTATAATCTTTGAATGCCTTGTCTTTTTTATCTGTATCTAAATAGACACTTCCACGCAGATAGTATGCATTCGCATTTTCCTTATCATAATCGATCAGTGACGTATAAGTTTCGATCGCACCGTCATAATCTTTTTTTGCAAACTGGGCAGCTGCCTTATAATAACAGATGTCTATCTCCTCGGCACCGATTTTTCCTAATGACGTATCTAAGGCTTTCTGAAAGGATTTGACCGCCTTATCATAATCGCCCTCTGCCATACTGTTAATTCCAATCTTACGATAGGCATCCTGATTCTTCTGGTTCTCACTCTGACATCCGCTAAATCCCAATGCCATGGTCAGACCTAAGATACCAACTGCCATATATTTTTGAAATTTCATTCTGCTTCTCCAGATTCTCTCTTATTTTCCATCGTATTCCCTATTCTTTCTATTCGAAATATCTAAATACGACATTGATACCAGTATATCAAGTTTACCTCAAAATGAAAAGAGCAATCTGAACTTCCTCTACAGCTTCCAGATATCCTCATTGTACTGCGCAATCGTTCTGTCTGAGGAGAAAAATCCCGCCTGACTGATGTTGATAAGCATTTTCTTTGCCCACTTCAAACGCTCCTCATAATCAGCAAACATCCGCTCTTTCGTCTCCATATAATCTCTCCAGTCCAAAAGTGTCATAAACCAGTCTTTTGAGATCAGTTCGTGATGCAGACGCTCTAAATATTCTTCATTGCCGATTCGTTTTAATTCATCACTGACAATAAAGTCCACCGCCCGCCGGATATCCTCATCTTTTTCATAATAATCTTTTGACACATAATCTGCTTTTGCATAGTGCTCCATCACAGTCTCAGAAGATTCTCCAAAGATATAGATATTGTCCTCGCCGACTAACTGTGCAATCTCCACATTTGCTCCATCCATTGTCCCGATGGTAACCGCTCCGTTCAACATAAACTTCATATTTCCGGTTCCCGATGCCTCTTTAGAAGCAAGTGAAATCTGCTCATCAATATCACATGCCGGAATCAGCTTTTCTGCCGCCGTCACATTGTAGTTTTCTACCATCACTACCTTCAGATACGGTGACACCTGTGGATCATTTGCAATCAGTTCCTGCAAACATAAAATCAGATGAATAATATCTTTCGCGATGATATATGCCGGTGCTGCTTTTGCCCCAAAGATTACAGTAATCGGTCTCTTCGGAAGATTACCTGCTTTGATGTCAAAATATTTATGAATCACATAGAGCGCATTCATCTGCTGTCTCTTATATTCATGCAGACGCTTAATCTGAATATCAAAAACAGAATGTTCGTCTAACTCAATATTCTGTGTCCGCTTCAAATAATCTTTTAACTCGCATTTTGCGGATTGCTTTACCTCTAAGAGTCTTGTTTGCACCGCTTCATCCTCTGCAAACTGTGCCAGTTTTTCTAATTCTGTTGCATCTTTTTTAAAGCCATCTCCGATAAGCTCCGTAATCAGTTCTGTCAGCTTCGGATTGGCATGCAGCAGCCATCTGCGGAACGTGATTCCATTGGTCTTATTATTGAATTTTTCCGGATAAAGCTGATAAAAGTTTTTCAACTCACTGTTCTTTAAAATTTCCGTATGCAGGTATGCCACACCATTGACACTGAACCCATAATGGATATCCAGATTTGCCATGTGTACCAGTCCATCCTGAATAATATAGGTACTTTCATCACGGACTTCTTTACGGATACGGTTATCCAACTGACGGATGATCGGCATCAGCTGTGGTACTGCCCTCTCTAAATATCCGATCGGCCACTTTTCCAATGCCTCTGCTAAAATCGTATGATTCGTATATGCGCAGGTCTTTCGGACAATGTCAATTGCCTCATCTATCAAAAGACCTTCTTCCATCAAAAGCCGTACCAGCTCCGGGATCACCATGGTCGGATGTGTGTCGTTGATCTGGATCACGGCATAATCCGCCAGATCATAGATATCCGAGCCACGCTCTTTTGCCTCGTCTAAGATCAGTCTTGCCGCATTGCTCACCATAAAATACTGCTGATACACACGCAGGATACGTCCGTCATCATCACTGTCATCCGGGTATAAAAAGAGCGTCAGATTCTTTTTAATGTCTGTCTTATCAAAAGAAATCCCTTCTTTTACAATGTCCTCATCTACAGATTCAATGTCAAACAGATGCAGTTTATTGGTACGGTTCTCATAACCGGTCACGTCAATATCATACATCCGTGACTGCACCGAAAAACCGCCAAACGGGATCGTATACGTCTTATCCGTCTTTGTCAGCCAGCTTTCCTTTTCTATCCATGGATTTGGAAGTTCCTTCTGTGCATTGTTTTCAAAGACCTGACGAAACAGTCCGTAATGATAGTTCAGACCTACACCGTCGCCATTCAGTCCCAGCGTTGCAATCGAATCTAAAAAGCAGGCTGCCAGTCTTCCTAAACCACCATTGCCAAGTGACGGTTCCGGTTCTAATTCTTCAATCTCGGACAGGGATTTTCCCGCATCCTCTAATTCCTTTCGGACTTCTTCATAAATTCCTAAATTGATCAGATTGTTAGATAAGAGTTTTCCAATCAGAAACTCTGCAGAAATATAATATAATTTCTTCTTCTCTTTCTCTGCTGTATCTTTCCCTGCTTTTTGCGCTGCAAGTTTTTTTACATGTTCTAAGAGTGCAAGATAAATCTCCTCATTACTGCACTTTGAAAGTTCTTTTGGATAACTGACTGCCATCTGCATGCTCCTCTCTCCCTTAGTATACGGTATCTACTTTCATCATATTCGTTGTTCCGGATTTTCCGATCGGTACACCGGAGGTAATGACTACCGTATCTCCTGACTCTAAATATCCATGTTCTTTTGCACCTACGATAGAATGTGCGAACAGATCAAATACATTTTTCTCTTCCTTAATTACGATCGGATAAACGCCCCAGGAAAGATTGATCTGTCTGCTGACCTTTTCTTCCATGGTACAGCCGATGATCGGACATGCCGGACGATATCTTGAAATTGCTCTTGCCGATCTTCCTGATTTCGTAACGGTAATGACTGCTTTTGCATTCAGGTCATGTGCTGTGGTACAGGTTGCATGACAGATTGCATCGGTAACATCCGGCTGTTCCTCTTTTTCATAGCGGAAAAATCGCTTTTTATAGTCGATATCCTGCTCGGTACGATCAGCGATACGAACCATCATCCGCAGTGCCTCCACCGGATAATCTCCTGCCGCGGTCTCTCCCGAAAGCATGATCGCACTGGTTCCGTCATAGATGGCATTCGCAACATCTGTGGTCTCTGCTCTTGTCGGTCTTGGATTTTTCATCATGGAATCTAACATCTGTGTTGCCGTGATAACCTGTTTTCCTGCCTTATAAACTTTCTTTATGATCATCTTCTGGATTACCGGAACTTCTTCACAAGGGATCTCCACACCCATATCACCGCGGGCAATCATAATGCCATCGGAAACTTCGATAATGGAATCGATATTTTCCACCCCTTCTCCGTTTTCGATCTTTGCAATAATATTGATGTTCCATCCGCCATTCTCATCTAAAAGTCTGCGGATCTCTAATACATCATCTGCGGAACGCACAAAGGATGCTGCCACAAAGTCCATATCCTCCCGGATTCCAAACAGGATATCCTGTCTGTCTTTCTCGCTCAGATATTCCATTGCTAAATGGATGCCCGGCACATTGATCCCCTTGTGGTTTGATACCGCACCGTCATTTAAAACCGTACAGTAAATCTCCTTATCTTCAATCTTATCTACCTGCATCCCGATCAGTCCGTCATCAATCAAAATCTTTGTTCCAACGGTTACATCCTGCCACAGATTCTCATAAGTAATGGATGCACGTTCTTTGTTTCCTAATACTTCTTCTCCGGTTAAAATAAAAGTCTGTCCTTTTTCTAACATTACTTTTTTATCTTCAAAATCTCTCAAACGTATCTCCGGTCCTTTGGTATCTAACAGTGCTGCTACCGGCTGACCACATTTTTCTCTGAGACTGCGGAGTTTTTCAATCCTTCCCCGCTGCTCCTCATGGTCTCCATGTGAAAAATTAAATCTTGCAACATTCATTCCTTCTTTAATTAATTGTTCTAACACATCTCCACGGTCTGTTGCCGGTCCTAATGTACAGATGATTTTTGTCTTACGCATTGATTTCTTCCTCCTTAACAACTGCTAAATTTTTCTGTTTTCTTAAACGGTATCTGACATTCTCTTTTAGAAGTGTATACAATACAGAGCAGATCGGTATAAAAAATATCATACCCACAATGCCGTACAGCTTACCGCCCACGGTCACTGCTGCCAATACCCAGATCGACGGAAGTCCTATGGAACCTCCCACTACATGAGGATAGATCAGATTGCCTTCTATTTGCTGTATGATTAAAAACATGATCAAAAATCCCAACGCACGCATCGGGTCCACTACCGCGATCAGGCAACAGCCGATGATACATCCGATAAATGCTCCCCAGATCGGGATCAGGGATGTGACTGCGATCAAAACACTGATCAAAAGTGCATACGGTATTTGAAAAATTGACATCGTGATAAAAAACATCGTTCCCAAAATGCAGGCTTCTAAACACTGGCCTGAAATAAATTTCTGAAAGGTGATGCTTGTCAGCTTTCCTACTTTCCAGACTGTTTCGGAAACCGGCTGTTTAAGATATGCCTGTAACAGATTTTTCGTCTGGCGTTTTAATTTTTCCTTCTGTGCCAATACATAGATCGCAAAGATCAGACCGATAAACAGGTTCAGCATATTTCCTAACGTGCCGCTAAGCTTTGCCATTGCCGAGCTGTCCGGATTATTCATCCAGTTATTCAAAAAACCGATCACTTCATTGATCACTCTTTCACTGCTCAGATTGACCTTCGTGATCGTATCTGCAAACTGTGGGAATTTCCCGGATAACTCCTGCTGATAGTTATCGAGATTCTGCATAGCTCCCGGAACTGCCTGTACAATGCTGCTGACAGTCTTTGTAAGCTGCGGAACGATCAATGCTCCTACTGCTCCGATAATGCCGAATACCAGCACCAGTGTGATCAAAATAGCCAGTGTCCTTCTCATTTTATCAAATTGTTTTCCTGCTAATACCTTCCGTTCCATGAAGTTCATTGGCACGCTTAAAAACAATGCAAATACAATGCCGATGATAAACGGCATAAAGACATCGATCAGCCTCGTGATCCAGCGGCATACGCTTCCAAAATTCAAAGCGATCCCTAACATGACTACGGTAAAACTGATCAAACCTAACGCTGTTACTATTTTCTTCGTTTCCGGCTTCATTCATTCCCTCTCTTTTCATTCTTTTTCTGATTTAAAAAACGAGACTCCTGCTGCTCTGCACAACAAAAGTCTCGTTGTCTTATTGCAAACGGGTTTCATATCCGTCTTGACAATAGCAAACCTTTTTGCCTACGTCAAATCTTTTTGAAAACTTTTACTCTTTCTTTGCAACAATTTTACAAATCTTTTTCTTTCTCCGGTTCCGGGAGGATCAAGCGTATCTTTTCCACACGGTTTTTATCCATTGCCTCGACGATCAGTTTGACTCCATCCTCCGTTGTGATGCTCTCACCCGGCTTTGGAAAATGATCCAGTAAGCCGACCACATATCCGCCAATGGAATCATAATCTTCCGATTCAAACTTCAGTCCTAATTCCTCGCATAAATCTTCTAAATTCTGTGAACCAAGCACCTCATACTCGCGGTCACCAAGCCATACGATCGAGTCTACCTCATCTATATCATATTCATCACGGATCTCTCCGACAATCTCTTCTAATAAATCCTCTAGTGTGATAAGTCCTGCGGTTGCCCCGTATTCATCTAATACGATCGCAATACTGATCGATGAGCTTCTCATATCCATAAACAGCTCTGCGGTATTTTTATGCTCATAAGTATAATACGGCTCTCTTAAAATATCCCTGATATGGAATGTCTCCTTGTCATCATAGAGCAGCAGATCCTTCATATTGATAATACCGATGACATTATCGGTACTGTCCTCATAAACCGGAAGTCTTGTAAACTTATCCTTTCGGAACAGTTCGATCAGCTCCTCATAGGTATTGTTGATGTCTGCAAAAGTCATATCGATACGCGGTACCATAACCTCTTTTGCCTCCGCATCACCAAAATCAAACAAATTATTGATCATGTCTTTTTCTTCTGTTTCGATGACACCTGTCTCATGGGAAACATCCACGATGGTACGCAATTCTTCTTCTGTCAGCTTATTCTGATCCGTATTCGGATCTACACGCAAAATCTTTAAGAAGAACATTGCAATCTGGTTTACGGCAAAAATAACCGGTGTAAGCAGTTTCATCAGCCAATAGATGATATTCGCATATGCCATTGAAATCGGCACTGCATGGATCGTTGCGATTGTTTTCGGTGAAATCTCACCAAATACCAGGATCAGCAGTGTTACAATTCCGGTTGCAATTCCTGCTCCCTTACTGCCTAACATATCAATTGCCAGTGTAGTTGCAATAGAAGAAGCGGAAAGGTTTACTACGTTGTTTCCGATCAGGATCGCACTCAGCATCTTTCCTGAGTTCTCCGTAATCTTTAATACCGTCTTTGCCCTTTCATTGCCCTCATCGCTCAGTTTTCTCATTCGTATTTTGTTGACGGTGGTCAGTGCTGTCTCTGCCGATGAGAAAAATGCAGAAAGCATAATCAATACCACCAGAATTATGAGCCGTATCGCCTCACTCGAATCCAAAAAATCACTCTCCTTTACTTTAGCAATAATATAACGTATCTCCCTCAAAAACGCAATTCATTTTTAAAAGTTTCACAGCAATTTCAAAAGTTTTAGCTGCAAACTCTTCCCCTACTCCACAGGGTTCTCCCTTTATAACGGATTTTTGACAGGCAAACCCCTGATTTTTTGCATAGTAATGCTCAAATCTCACGTCATAAGGGATAACCCCTGTTTCTTCCGCTTCTAAACGAAACACTCTGCGGTATATTTTTTCATTATCCATGGAATCAGACGGACTGTTGCTGATAAGATAAAAGATATTTCCCGATATGCGGGGATGATTTTGAAAATAGTTCAGAAGTACCGGATACTCCTGTGGAAAATTTATGACAACGGTATCGGCTCTTTGAAAAAGTCTCCATACCTGCCGGTTCCGGTCGTTTTTGCAATCCACAAAGACATGACCTTTCTTTTTTTGCCTATTTTGTTTTTGCATATTTTCCATAAAATGATACTTTCCATATGCTTCGTAATTTTCAAAGGTCCGTACCTGCATACCGTAACGGATTCTGTAGATATTTGCTAAGATTTTCATATTTCTTGTAGTCTGTCCCCCTCTTGCGGGACTCCAGAATACAACCTCCAACCAATGACCTCCTATCATTGGTGACGGACGGGATGTTTGATAAGAATATCCTTATCATAACGAAGTTTGTCTTGGTTGTAAACACTTTTGTGTGTTTTTCATTTATTTTTCTTATAATTCATGTTATAATATACAAAATGACAGAAAAGGTGGTGGTATACCGATGGAAAACAGAACCGGACGTACAATCGGACTCATTTTAGCAAATGCTTCAAGTAGTTTTACAACTGCATTTATGGATCTTTTTCAACAGGAACTCTACCAGAAAGATTACAAACTGGTGATCGGACTCACAAACCACGATTTAGAAAAAGAAAGATTTTATCTTGAATTTTTCGGACGGACTACAGAAGGCATCATCATTCTTTCCGATTCCAGCGAATACAGGGAACTTGCAGATGCCATTGCACCAAATATACCTGTTGTCTTTATCCACCGCGCACCTGCGGACTGCGAACATACCTCGATCATAGAGAGTGATTACTCTGCAACATTTCAGGCTGTCCTTTCTTTGGTAAATTCAGGATACCCAAAGACCGCTTTAATCTGCCGGAATATTAAATTTTCTACAAGCCGTGAGATCATTCAGGCATATCGTGCCGCTATGGAGACAACACCTGAAGGATTTCACGAGGACTGGATTTTTGAATGTAATACAACAGACCGCGACTATATCGAGAATCTGACTTCGCACATCACCGGAAAAGGCTGCACCGGACTTTTAGCTGCTTCTATCGAAGTAACGGAACGTCTTGCCCCTTATATTTATGAATATAACAAATTGCATGATGCACCGCTTTCCCTGACCGGATTTTCTACGGAAAACCGCAGCACAGTGCTTTTTAAAAGTCTTGATACGATCTGCAGACCGATCCACCGCACGGTAGATTTAGCATTACAGCAGCTTTTCTATCTGATGAGCAATCCGGATGCTCCGCAGAACGAATACATTGTAAAAGGCTCTTTGAAAATGCGAACGAGTGATGTATTCCAGACTTTATCTTAATCATGGATATTCGTATATTTTTACCTCCTGTCGGACATTAATACCTTATAGGAATTCCAACAGGAGGTATTATTATGAACCAAATCTTAGAAGAAATCTCAAATATCGGTGTCGTACCGGTGGTTGCCATAGATCACAAAGACGATGCTGCCCCATTAGCAGACGCATTGACCAAAGGCGGCCTTCCGTGTGCAGAAGTTACATTCCGTACACCTGCCGCGGAAGAGTCCATACGCATCATGGCAGATCAGTTCCCGGATATGCTGCTCGGTGCCGGTACCGTATTAACGACGGAACAGGCTGACCGTGCCATTGCCGCCGGAGCAAAATTCATTGTCAGTCCCGGCTTTAATCCCAAAGTTGTTTCCCACTGTATCGAAAAAAATATTCCGATCACACCCGGAATCTCAAGTCCAAGTGATATGGAACAGGCAATCGAAATGGGCTTAGATGCCGTAAAATTCTTTCCTGCCGTTCCTTCCGGTGGACTGTCCATGATCAAAGCTCTTGCAGCTCCTTACCATACTATGCGTTTTATGCCAACCGGTGGAGTAACTCCGCAAAACCTTACCGAATTCTTAGACTATCCAAAGATCCTTGCCTGTGGCGGAACCTGGATGGTAAAACCGGAACTGCTTGCCACCGGCAATTTTGAAGAAATCACCCGATTGACCAGACAGACGGTACGCACGATGCTGGATTTAAAAATTGATGAGCTCACACTGCCTTTCCCACACACAGGCAACAACCTTTCCGATGCCCTGCATGGACTTATAAATCTCTCATCCGGCAGCACTAAAGAACTGACTATCTCCTGCCGCTATTTGAAACGTACCATCTATCATTTAGAAAAAAACGGAGCCACATTCCGGTATGACAATGCAAAATATGATTCTGCCGGAAATATGGATGCGATCGACTTTTCAGATGCACCGGAAGAATTCTCCATTCGTTTAATAGAAAAACATTAGGTATATTTTCCAATAAGCAGACTTCCTGTAAAAATTAAGGTATTAAAAGGCAGTTTCAAGTTTTTGGATCGGCAAACTTGCACAAAACCGGGACTGCTTTTGTTCCGTTGTACGAAAATAAGAAAATCTAAGTCTGCCTGAATTAGCTACGATAGGGTGACGTGTACGTCTTAAACACCCCGTCCATGGGGTGTTAAGACTTTTGCTGCCGTCCATGGCAGCAAAACACTATATAAGAACAGGCAGACTAAGATTTACTAATTTTCTCCCAAAGTCACAAAAGCAGTCCCGGTTTTGTGCAAGTTGCCAGCCACTAAGTTGTGAACCGCTTTTTGACACTCTAATCCTATAAATAAATCTCTATGTAACATGCTCACCCATACAACACAAACCTTTCCATCTCGTAACGTAGTGCCTGCACAAATCGGATATGGAAGGTTTCTTTTTGTGCAATGGAAATGAAACTCAAGAAATCGTGAAGCCCACTGGCGAACACGATTTCTGTTTTAGGAGGTTCATTGGAATGGTCTGCACAAGGAAACCCGGAATATTCGATTTGTGCAGGTGACCGACTACTTACATACAATACGTTCTAAGTGTTAGTACTGTATACAATATCCAGCGTATTTACACAGTTGTACTGTATGATAATTCTTACGTTCTATCATCTATTCATCTAAAAATACATATCAAATATTGTATCAACTCATAATGCTATAATGTTTTTTGAAATCCTCTCTCAAACTTGTCTAACAATTCTTTCTGGTACCCCCTATCAAAAGTTCCATGCAGAAGCTTCGGATATGCCTCCTCCTGTAGCTGCTGCCAGCTTTCTTTTTCATTATTGACTACGATCGGATAGAACCAGACACCGTTTTTCTTCGCGGCTTCATAATCTCCCATGGCATCTCCTACCATCAGGATCTGCTCCGGCGGATAGCCGAGAGCCGAGAGTTTTTGGATACACTCTGCCTTATTGCCCGCTTCCTGACTAAGCAGTGCTTTGCAGTATGGCTTTAACTCATACTTTGACCACTCTTCTTCCACCGCCTGTGCATTTGCCGAAGATACCACTGCTAAATCCGCTTTTGGGCTCATTTTTTCTAATGCTTCTCTGACTCCGTAAAATACTCCCTGTTCCATTCCCGGCTCTTTGACGGCAAGATTGACATGAATACTCCACAAAAGTGCCTGTTCCATACAGGGATTCTTCTTTTTCTGGCATTGAGCCAGAAGGGCAGGATTTGAAAGTTCCGGTGCCTCTTTTGTCCAAGCCACGAACTCCTCCTGTCCCTCTGTCTCATAACCTTTTTCTTTTGCCCATTCTAATCCCATGGCAAGTCCTTTGAAGCGATTGATGCCACGGGTTTTTGAATAGAGATTGATCTGATTCCAGTATTTTAATGCCTCTTCTTGGATGTCTTCTAAGCCGTACTGCTTTACCCATTCCGGTCCGAAGCAATAAAAATGTTTGCTGTTCATGGTGTCCATGGCACAGCCGTCACTGTCAATACAGATTAAATAGTCATGCTCTTTTTTCATATTGTTCTCCCACTATATTCTGGTATCCATCATACCGCAGAAAGAATCTACCGGATCTGTTCCCGCAAATTCCGAACGTCCTAAAAGTTTTTCCACCAGTGCATCTAACGTGTGTTCATTCTTGTCATAGCAGTTGATATACGTTTTTACCTGCGGAACATCTGCTAAGTGGAACGGACTTGCTAACGAAATAAAAATCGTTGGCACTTCATGCACATACCACGGAATATCCGGCGTTCCCTTACTCATTTTCCAGTTGATACGTTGTGTCACTCCAAAGAGGTTGGTGATCTCGGCAAGCTGGATGATCAGATCATAATTATCTGTGATTGAGGAAATCGGAGCTTTTCCGGCATACATATTTAACATCATTTTTCCTGCTTCTTCCTCCGGGGCTTTTAATATCTTATCCATCATGGATTCATAGATCGTGACTTCAAATCCTTCTGCCTCTAACTTCTCTTTTAAATATTCAACCGGTTTTTTCTTATTCTTTCCCCCCATCATAAATGCAAACGGGTTCGGTGTCTCCTGTGGCACGATCAGAATTCTCTTATGCTCTTTTACGGATAATGGCAACGGTGAAGTTCCCGTATTTTTTACCAGTGTAATGGCTTTGTCCGATACTTCTGCCGCAATCTCTTTAAATTCCGGAGTTCCGATGACGTTTAAGCCTTCTTTTGGAGGAACGATCTCTTTTTTATTTTTCTTATGCAGTCCTAAATATGCCTTGATGCCAAGGATTCTGCGAAGGGCATCCTCTAAGCGTTCTTCTGTAATGATCCCACTACGATAACCTTCCATCATATAAGAAAAATCTTCCTCCGGGTCATTGAAGAATAAGAACATATCACAACCCGCTGCGATCGCTGTCGGAAGCATTTTGCTTCGCTTCATGACGGATGTCATACCTACCATATGAGACGCATCGGTCACGACCATTCCGTTAAAGCCTAATTTTTCTTTTAAGAGTCCGTCAATCAGTTCTTTTGACAGTGTTGCCGGAAGTGTGTCTTCTAATTCCATCTGATGATTAAAATATTTTTGATAGGAAGGAAGCATGATATGACCTGCCATAACGGTATGAACCCCGGCATCGATCATTCCACTGTATACTTTTCCAAAGGTTGCATCCCATTCTTCCGTGGAATAAGTGTTGACCGAATTGCTTAAGTGCTGATCCCTTTCGTCGATTCCATCGCCCGGAAAATGTTTCATGGCACAGACCATGTTACTTTCCATAAAACCTTTCATATAGGCTTTGGACATTTCTAACACCATATCCGGGTCGGAACCAAAACTTCTCGAGGAAATGATCGGATTTCTCCAATTGCGGTTGATATCGGTGATCGGTGCAAAAGACCAGTTGCATCCAAGTGCCACCGCTTCGATCCCGGACACTCTTCCCATCTCATAGGCATATTTCGGGTCATTGGTGGCTCCGATCTTAACCTCTACGCCAATCTCTGTTCCATCGGTGCAGGCTCCGTTTCCACCCGCTTCGGTATTGGCTGCGATCAAAAGCGGGATCTTGGCATTTTCCTGCAAAATACGGTTCTGCTCATGCACTTCTTTAGATGTTCCCGGATTGTAACGCACCGCACCGATGTGATATTTTTCTAAAACATCTTTCAGGTACCCCTCGCTTCGCTCGGAACCCATATTTACAAAAAGCTGTCCGATCTTTTCTTCCGTTGTCATTTCTGCAATGGTATCTTCTACCCACTGTATATCTTCTTTTTCTAAAAAATAAGGTTTTTTTGTTAAATCTACTTTTACCATATGCCCTCCATTTATACTCCTGAATATGCTTGAAATCCTCCGTCTACCGGGATCACGACACCGGTAATAAAGCCGGAGGCTTCGTTATTCAGTAAAAACAGCAGTGTTCCGATCAATTCTTCGGATTCTCCAAAACGTCCTAACGGTGTCGCTGCTAAGATTTTTCCTGTTCGTGGTGTCGGTGTGCCATCTTTTTCAAATAAAAGCTCTCGATTCTGTTTTGTTGCAAAAAATCCCGGTGCTATTCCATTGACACGGATGCGGCTTTTTGAAAAATGCACTGCTAACCACTCCGTAAAATTCGATACAGCCGCTTTTGCCCCACTGTATGCAGGAATCTTTGTTAACGGTGTATAAGCGTTCATGGAAGAAATATTGATGATATTACATCCTTCTTTCTCTAACATATCCTGTGCAAATTCCTGCGTTGGCAGCAGTGTTCCGATAAAGTTCAGGTTGAATACAAATTCCACTCCGCTCTGTTCTAGATCAAAGAATGATTTTTCTCCCTCTTTTAATTCTCCCGGCACATAATATTCCTGATCTGTGGTTGCCTTCGGATTATTTCCACCCGCACCATTGATCAGAATATCGCACAAGCCAAAGTCTTTTTTGATCTGTTCATGCGCTGCTGCAAGGCTTTCTTTTTGCAGTACATTTGCCGCATAGCCTTTTGCTATATAACCCTCTTCGCTGATCTCCTTTGCTGCTTTCTCCGCTGCTTCCTGATTCAGGTCTAAAAGTGCAACCTTTCCGCCAGCCTGTGCTAATGCTTTTGCGAACATGCCACCAAGGACTCCTCCTGCTCCTGTGATGACGACCGTTTTTCCGGTCAGGTCTGTATTAAGTGGTAGTTTCATGTGTGTTCTCCTTCCTTATGATTGCTTATGATGATTGTTTTTTTCATGTTGTTTTGATGTTGTTCTAATTTTTTCTGTTTGCTGTCATACATGGGCATCTGTTGATTCCGCTATCCGGGATAAGAAGTTCCATGCACTCCGGATTCGCTATACCGGAATCGTACGAAAGCGGCACAAATCCGCCATCCATGGCGGTTGTGCCTTTTTCGGACATCCCTGTCCGAAAATTTCTGTTATAATCCGGAGTGGCAGGAACTTCTAAATCCCGGACAGAGTCACAACCGCTACCCCATGCGTGACAGCACAACATACCAATTCAGCACAACTAAAAAGTGTTTCGTTTCTCCTTCTCAATTGAGAAGGAGAAACGTGTGGTTGGGGTGTTCGTTGAGGGGACGGTTATGTTGCTGTGTTCTACACACCTCCTCTTTGTGACTATGGCTGGATTTTGGATGTTCTTAATAGCCTGTCAATATCAGAAATTTGCGGGCACGGATGCCCGCAAAAGGAGCAACTGAGCCATGGATGGCGAATTTGCTCCGGTTTCGTCCCCATCCGGCAACGTCCCACAGGGTATTTAGAACATCCAAATCCCAGACATGGAACAAAAGGAGGTGTGTAGAACACCCAGCCAACACCCCCTCACCCGCTCCACACTCTCTCCTACTTCACACTCTCTTTCTCAATTGCCTCCCACAACCCATTCAGATATGCTGCCCCCAGCGCCCTGTCATACAGTCCATATCCTGCTCTTCCGGTCTCGCCCCATATCATTCTTCCATGATCAGGGCGGATATAGCCGTCAAAGCCATTGTCATACAATGCTTTTGCGATCGCATACATATCCAGTGTTCCACAGGAGGACGGATGTGCACTTTCTTCAAATCCATTATCCAATATCTTGACATTTCTCATATGCACAAAGTGGATTCTTCCCATTGCCGCATATTTTGCTGCCATCTTTGCTACATCGTTGTGTCCGGAGCATCCAAGAGAACCCGTACAGAGTGTGATCCCATTGTGTCTGTCATCCACTAATTTTAAGAAGCGGTCAAGATTTTTTTCATCGGTAATAATGCGTGGAAGTCCAAAAATACTCCAGCATGGATCATCCTCATGAATTGCCATGTTGACATCATACTCTGCCGCTACCGGAATGATTTTTTTCAGGAAATATTCCAGATTGTTCCACAGATCCTCTTCACTTAATTTCTGATACTCTGCTACAATCCCTTTTAATTCTTCCCTGCTGTATGAAGCATCCCAGCCCGGCAGGGTCAGATCGCTGTCTGTTTTCAGCGGATCTACTTTATCGACCTGTTCCTGATAATAAACTAAGGTAGTGGAGCCATCCGGCAATCTGTGGTCTAACTGGGTTCTCGTCCAGTCAAATACCGGCATAAAGTTATAGCAGATACATTTCACGCCTGCTTTTGCCACCTTCTTGATATTTTCGCAATAATTCTCAATATAGCGGTCTCTGTCCGGTTTTCCGAGCTTGATCTCCTCATGCACCGGAATACTCTCGATCACTTCAAATTTCAGTCCGTTTTCTTCCACCTGTTTTTTTAAATCTGCAATTGATTTTTCACTCCATACCTCTCCAACCGGTACATCATAGACTGCTGTTACAATGGCTTCCATTTTCGGTATCTGACGGATATTTTCCAATGTTACTTTGTCATCCGCTCCATACCATCTGAATGATAATTTCATGTTTTAAGTCTCCTCTCTGCGACGTTTCAATTCTTCTGTATTCTGGATTACAATTTTTTTCGATAACGGATATAAGAATATCATAACCAGTCCTACGAGGATATAGACAATTCCTGGAAATAACGTTGCGATCCCGTAGATTCCGCCCTGTACCTCCGCGGTTTGCGCCGCTGCAAGGGAATCATATCCGATAGCGGAAAGTGCAAAACCACTGACTCCTCCTGCCAATGCCTGTCCGACTTTTCTTGCAAAAGAATAGAATCCGTATACGGTTCCATCATCGCGGGAATGTGTCCGCACCTCTTTGTCATCGATCACATCTGTGATCAGTGCCCAGATCAGCATATTGAAATAGTTCATTCCTAACATTGCAAAGAAAGAAAGTGTGATGAACACCGCAAGGCTTTTCGTGTGTAAAAAGTAAATGATCAGATAGATGATCCCTGCCAAGAAGCATCCGATCGCGGCAGACTCTTTTTTTCCGTAGCGCGTGGAAATTTTTCCGGAAACAACTGCCACGATGATCCCCGATGGCAGGTTCAAAAGGCTGAACAGTGCCAGTGCCTTGGTATCTTTAAAATAATCGGCAAACAGATAGGTGTTGATCCCCTGACTCATCAGTGTTGCTAATAAGAGCAGAATGGCTGCTAAAATGACAGACATCAATGCCCTGCTTGTAAAAATCCCTTTCACTGCTGCACCAAGACCGGTGTTTTCCCCACGTTCTTTCTTCTCTATCTGTACACGCTCTGTCGTCATTGCATAGCAGAGCAGATAACAGATAATGGCTGCTATGGAAAAAACGCCTGCTAAGATCGTAAAGTTCCTTCCACTGACCACCTGATTTCCATTGACATCGGTATAGTAGATGATCAGCGGTGTTACGACACTGATAAAGGTTGCTGCAAAAATAGCTCCTAATGAACGATAGACAGAAAGTGCCGCACGATCTTTTGGCTCCTCGGAAATCGCCGATGCCATAGAACCGTAGGGAATATTAATTGACGTATAAAATATTGAACCCCATAAAATATAGGTTACAAACATATAGATCAGTTTGACGGTCATAGATGCCCCTGCTAACCCTGACTGATACATCAGAAAACTTGTCAATGCCACCGGACCGCACATCCGGCGCAGCCAGCAGCGGAACCGCCCGTCTTTTGCCGTTTCTATGGAATCCACGATCCTTCCCATTCCAATGTCAGTAAACGCATCCACACAGCGGGATACTAAAAAGAGAATTCCAACGGTCTTTGCAGAAATCCCCCAAACCTTTGTATAGAAAACCATCAGATAAGAGCTTGCAAAGATAAAGGTAAAATCATTTCCAAAATCTCCAAACAAATACCCCCATTTATCCCTCGCACCAAAGGGGCGTGCCTCATTTTTCTCACTCATATATGATTCCTCCAATTCCTTTTGTATATTTTTTGCTTATGAAAGAAATACTTTTATCAGCATGACCAATATTTCTGCGCTTTATGCAAGGAGGAAAAAATGAAATCATTTATGAACGAAAACTTTTTACTTTCAAATCAGACGGCAGAGCTGCTCTATCATAATTATGCAAAAAATATGCCGATCATAGACTATCACTGCCATCTGAATCCGCGTGAAATCGCAAAGAACCGACGGTTTGAAAACATTACCAGAGTCTGGTTAGAAGGCGACCACTATAAATGGCGGCTGATGCGGGCAAATGGGATTGATGAAGAATACATTACCGGAGATGCGGAAGACCGCGAGAAATTCTTTATGTGGGCTAAGACCTTAGAAAAATGTATCGGAAATCCACTCTACCATTGGAGTCATTTAGAACTGCAACGCTATTTTGGATATAATGGGATCTTAAGTGAAAAGACTGCACCGGAGGTCTGGGAATTATGTAACGAACGCTTAGACAATCCTGATATGTGTGCCAGAGAATTGATCAAAAAATCTAATGTACATTTAATATGTACCACAGATGACCCGATTGACAGTCTGAAATGGCATGAGGAAATCTCACAGGATAACAGCTTTGATGTTATGGTACTCCCAACCTGGAGGCCTGACCGTGCTTTTGCCATTGACAGTCCTGCCTTTTGTGACTATCTTCTTTCCTTAGGAGAAGTGACTCATTTAAAGATTTCTTCATTCCAGACACTCTGTTTGGCACTGAAACGCCGTATGGGCTTCTTTCAGGAGCATGGCTGCTGCATTTCTGACCACAGTTTTTCCCATATTCCGTGGAAACCCTGCTCCGAAGAAGATGCAGAGGCTATTTTTTCTAAGGTTCTCGATGAACGTCCGGTTTCTTTCGAAGAACGTATGCAGTTTGAAACTGCCCTGCTTACTTTTTTAGGAAAACAGTACCACAAATTAGGCTGGGCAATGCAACTTCACTATGGTGTCAAACGCAATAATAACCAAAGGCAGTTCAAACGTTTAGGTCCTGACACCGGTTTTGACAGTATCGGCTATTCGGCTCCTTTAAATGAACTGGCTGATTTTTTAAATGAACTCTCACTGACAAATGAGCTTCCAAAGACGATTCTCTATTCCCTGAATCCCAATGACAATGCCATTCTCGATACGATCATTGGCTGTTTTCAGGATGATTCTGCGATTGGAAAGATCCAGCATGGAAGTGCCTGGTGGTTCAATGACCACTACGACGGTATGCGGGATCATCTAAGCTCTTTAGCAGCTAACGGAGTATTGTCGAACTTTATCGGGATGTTGACGGATTCGAGAAGTTTTCTGTCTTATACCAGACACGAATATTTCCGCAGGATCCTCTGTGAACTGATCGGGGAATGGGTCGAGGAGGGCAAATATCCAAATGACCGGGAAATGCTTTCTAAAATAGTGACTGACATCTGTTATAACAATGCCGTGAAATATTTTCGGTTTTCTGTATAGTAAAAAAATGGAACGCTCACTCTTCTTAAAAAGGTGAACGTTCCGCTTTTTTAATAAATCATTATTCTGCTTCGGTTTCTTCCTGCTCGCTTACTTCGATTCCAAGCTCCTCTAACTGCTTTTCATCTACCGGGCTTGGTGCATGTGACATCAGGCAGGATGCATCTTTTACTTTCGGGAATGCGATGACATCACGGATAGAATCACACTGCATCATCAGCATGACCATACGGTCTAAACCATAGGCAAGTCCTGCATGTGGCGGTACTCCATACTTGAATGCATCTAATAAGAATCCAAACTGCTCATGCGCCTGCTCTTTGGTAAATCCGAGTACCTCTAACATTTTTTCCTGGATATCGTCCTGATGGATACGGACGGAACCGCCTCCAAGCTCTGTACCATTTAAGACAATATCATATGCCTTTGCACGGACTGCTCCCGGATCGGAATCAATCTTGTCCCAGTCCTCTTCCATTGGCATGGTAAACGGATGGTGCATTGCCATAAAACGGTTCTCTTCGTCAGACCACTCTAATAATGGGAATTCTGTTACCCATAAGAAGTTGTACCGGTTCTTATCTAATAACTCTAACTGGCGTGCAAGCTCTAAACGAAGTGCTCCTAACACATCCCATACCACTTTATTTTTATCGGCTGCAAAGAGAAGTAAATCTCCCGGCTCTCCGCCCATCTTTTCTACTAATGCCGCTAATTCTTCTTCGGTCATAAATTTTGCAAAAGAGGATTTGTAGGTGCCGTCCTCATTTACTGCTAAATAAGCAAGTCCTTTTGCGCCGTAATCCTTTGCAAAACTTACTAATTTATCGATCTTCTTTCTTGGCATTGCACCCTGACCTTTGGCATTGATACCACGGACAGAGCCGCCATTTTCCAATGCTCCCGTAAATACGCCAAAACCACATCCGGCTACGGTCTCTGATACATCTACTAACTCCATGCCAAAACGGGTATCCGGCTTATCTGAACCGAAACGGTCCATTGCTTCCTGCCAGGTCATTCTCGGAATCGGAAGTGGTACGTCTACTCCGATCGCCTCTTTAAATACATAAGCTAAAAGTCTTTCATTTACATCGATGACATCATCTACATCAACAAAGGACAGCTCCATATCTGCCTGTGTAAACTCCGGCTGTCTGTCTGCTCTTAAGTCCTCGTCACGGAAACATCTTGCGATCTGGAAATAACGGTCATATCCGGAACACATCAAAAGCTGTTTATAAAGCTGCGGTGACTGCGGTAATGCATAAAAAGAACCCGGATGCACACGGCTTGGCACTAAATAATCTCTTGCACCTTCCGGTGTGGATTTCATTAAGATCGGTGTCTCAATCTCTAAAAATCCTTCTTTTTCCATAAAGTTACGAAGCAGCATGGACACCTTGCTCTTCATCATGATATTTCTCTGTAAATCCGGTCTTCTTAAGTCCAGATAACGATATTTCAAACGCAGTTCTTCCTTCGTCTGGCAATTCTCCTCAATTGGGAATGGTGGTGTCTCTGCCTCGGAAAGAATACGGATATCATTTGCAATGACCTCAATATCTCCGGTTTTTAAACTCTCATTGACTGCTGCGGAACGTTTCTGTACCACACCGGTTACGGCTACGACAAACTCGCTTCTTAAATTTCCTGCTTTTTCAAAACCTTCACTTCCTACCTGTGGTTCATCAAAAACCACCTGTAAGAGTCCGCTACGGTCTCTTAAGTCAATAAAGATCAGACTTCCTAAATTTCTTCTTTTCTGTACCCAGCCCATCACAGTGACAGTTTCGCCGATGTTCTGATTAGAAACCTCGGTACATCTGTGTGTCCTGTGCAGACCTTTCATTGATTCTGCCATTTTCTATCTTCCTCCATTTTTTATCTGTTAAAAAATTCCACAATTTCTTCATAGCCTTCTTTTGCAAGCTGCTCTTTCTGGAACTTCTTATTTTTATTCATACGGCTGACTAATACCTGCTGTCCGGCTTTTCGCTCTTCCTGTGCCTGCTTCATGACTTCACAGAGTTTTTCAGCAGTGTAGCCTTTTTCGATTAAGTATGCTTTTTTCTTTGGCTGTGTCGGAATCTCAAAGCCGTTCTCTAACAGTAACAGTACGATTCTTTCAAATCCAATGGAAAATCCACATGCCGGAACATCTTTTCCGGTAAATCTTCCAACCATCTTGTCATAACGTCCGCCGCCACCGCAGCTTCCGCCGAATTCCGGGATGGCTATTTCAAAAATGGTACCTGTATAGTAGGACATTCCGCGTACCAGCGTCGGGTCGAATACCATTTCAAAATCTGCTTCTTTGGTAGCTTCTACACTGGTGATGATCTCATTCAGGCTCTTAGAAACTTCCTCGTCTAAGACCTCTTTTAAGGTATCTGCTAAATAGGCAATTCCGTTTTCGGCACTTTCAATGCCTTTGAACAAGTCTAAGTATTTTTCAATAGAATCTTTGGCATAGCCTTCTTTTTCTAATTCCTCTGCTACACCGTCTAAGCCAATCTTGTCCATCTTATCTAATATGATAAATACCGTATCATAATCTTCTTCGGCAAATCCGCTGTATGCTGCCATTGCCTTTAAGATTCTTCTCTCATTGATACGGATCTGGAAATTCTTAAATCCTAATTTTCCAAGTGTTGTCGTCGTTGCTAAGATCAATTCAATCTCCGCTAAGTTGCTCGGTTCTCCTAAGATATCTATATCACACTGCATAAACTGGCGATAGCGTCCACGCTGTGGACGGTCTGCTCTCCATACATTTCCCATCTGCAATGCTTTAAATGGAGCCGGAAGATCGTTGGCATTGTTCGAATAATAACGTACCAGCGGAACCGTCAGATCGTAGCGCAGTCCCATGTCTACCACATCCATATCGGTTTTTGCCGTCTCTAAATTCAGCTTTTCTCCACGTTTTAATACCTTAAAGATGAGCTTTTCATTCTCACCGCCCTGCTTGCTGCTCAGATTTCCAATATCTTCTAAACAAGGAGTCTCTATCGAAGTAAAACCAAATCTTCCATAAGTCTCTTTGATCACACTGATGACATAATCCCGAATCTGCATCTCCTGTGGCAATATATCTTTCATTCCTGTAACCGGTTTCTTCTTTAATGCCATGATCTTTCATTCCTCCATCTTCTTTTTCCGGACGTTCATTTGCCCATAGGCATTTTTTACATCTACGCCTTATTATACTTTTCGCGGTACGATGCGTCAAGATACAACAAAAACGTCCGGGAAGATTCTCGAAATCTCCATCACTGCAACTTTTAAGAACACCCCCCTGACATGACATAGAACCAGATCTCACGCATATGCTGTGATCTTGCGATCGGTGTTGCTATGGCTGCAAGAATGATAATGGCTGCTGCAAAGCAGCATACGACCAGTCCATACACCAGTACAAACAGGCTTCTGCGTCCCCAACTGTCAATAATCGTCCGGTTCCATATGGAGTATCCGATAAATCCTATTAATGCCACGATCATTATGGTCGTTACGGTAACTGTTGTATTGCCAAAATAAAGTTTCAATTTAATTTTCTCCTTCTTACCGCTCGTTATGGTACCATTCGATGATTGCTTTTAAATTTTCTAAACAAACCCGTCCTTTACCGTTTGTCATCATTTCTAACAGATCATCTTCTTCCGGTGTGCGATCCGTTTTCTCTGCTAAGGATTTTCCGGCTGTTTTTACCATCATGTTCATCGTCATCTTGTATACACCATGCAATTTTTCCAGATCAAAGTTTCCCTGTAATGTAAACAATGGGATGTTCTTTGGTATGGAATTCTTTGTACGGACTTCTTCTGTCTGTGTCCCTGTCCGGCTCATACCGACTGCACAGACTGCACGGACATTATATTTTTTTACCATATCTTTATAGCCTTTGATCCCGCCTGCCATGATCCAGCCAAGATAAATGATCTCTGAATGAGCAGGTACTTTTTTCTTTGCTTCTTTTGCACTATATACCGGGAGATGGAGTTCGTTTGCCAATAATTGTGCATATTGTGCCGTGCTTCCTGCATTTGATGTATAAATAATTGCTTTCATTTTTATTTTCTCCTCTGTTTATCAATCTTTTTTACTGCTTTCTTCTGTATCCTCTAATCTTTTAGAAAACCGCTCTACATGCTGCTCTACCATTTTTGTTACATCCTGTTTTTCGTCCGTTCCATCATAAAGACTGTAGAGCAGGAATATCGGTCCATAGAATTCTAATGCTAACTGTCTTGCATCTTTATCATTTTTGGTAAGTCCCGCAAATATTTTTTCGATGTAAGCCACCGGACCTTTTGCAAGATAGTTCTGGTAAAGTTCTGCCATGTCCGGATCGCGGTACTGCTCTAAGGTCAGCATTTTCCGGAAACGACATGGAAATTCTTCCTCTGTCCAATGTAAAAGCTGTACTTTTGTATACTGCTTGATCTTATCCAGTGCAGTGTCCTTATATCCTGCTATCACTTCTGCCATATTTCCTTCCGGCATCTCATATTTTTTTGCTCTTTCTGCATCCATCTGATTCATTCGTTCTACAATACTTTCTAATATCTCCTGCTTGCTTTTGTAATGCTTATACAACGCGGCTTTTGTAACGCCTAATTCGGCTGCGATATCGTTCATGGAAGTTCCCATATAGCCGCTTTGCGAGAAAAGTTTTAATGCTTCTTCTAAAATTCTTTCTTTGGTGTTTTTTTCTCTTGTTTCCATTTGCATTCTCCTTGAAATAAATAGTAACCGATTGGTTACTATTATTATAGTTACCATTCGGTCACTCGTCAAGAGGGATTTTTCATAGATAGGAAAAACGTCACCAGCGGGGGTGACGTTTTTGGGGTTATAATTATTCTATTGTTATTGAATGAGCCAATTGTAATCCTGTCTGCAATCTACCACACAGTCGGCATAAACGATGTCATCTACTATCTGGAAAATTATCATATAACGTTTTTCGAACAATATAAAACGGTAAGCCTTTCTGGGAATATATTCCCCTGTAAGCCACGGACATTTCTGGGGCATCACTTCTAACGAATGAGCTGTCTTTTCAAATTCTACCGTCAGACGTTCGGCTGCTTCCGGGCTGGTCTGTGCTAAAAATGCAACATGTGAAACGAGCATCTGCGTTGCCCGTTCGGATACGATCACACGATACTTACTCTGCTGTTCCATGTCCTTCTGCCTCCCTGATCGCATTTCGCATCATTGCAGTAACTTCTTCAACCGAGTATCCCTTACTTCCACGCATTCTATCTTCCTCAACGGCAAGCAGTTCCTCACGAAGTTTTAGCATTTTTTCTCTACGATTATATGTTCCAATATCCATAACAACCAAATCTCCCTCACCATTTTTAGTAAGGAACACTGGCTCTCCGGTCTTTCTGCACATATCAGCAATTTCATTATAATTCTGACGAATTGCTGCGGATGGACGAATATTCATAGCTATACCTCCCTGCTTTTATAGTGATAGTAATATTCTAATCATATTATACCCATCCCATACAACAGAGTCAATGACATCGGCAAATAACCTCCCCAATATCCCCATTCACACAAATAGCCCTCTCCCTGATTTCTTCCGGTGCATAGGCTTCCCCGGCATTGATACTCACATAATCAGCATTTGGGTTCTGAGCCGCCATCTGCCAAAACGGATATTTGATGATACCGGGTGTGTTCATTCCAACGCCAAGCTCTAATAACAACATTTTTATCTCTTTATGCCTGCGAAGAAAATCAGCATATCTTTCGGCTGCACGATACCAGCCATCATCCTGAACAAACGTATCATCCGCCCTTAAATTCATGGTCATTGGCTTTCCACAGACAGGGCAGTGAGGTATTAACCCGGTTGGTATCTTCATATCTTTCTGCCGTTTGACCATCTCACGCACGACCTCTTCATTATCATAAGTGGCACGGTGACAAGGTTTGCTGCACTGAAACAGTCCGTAATCTCCCTGTGTATAAAATAGTCTTTGTTTGTCAAACCCGGCCTTCTGGAACTGGTGATCCACATTTGTCGTCAGCACAAAATAATCTTTATCTTTTATAAGTTCAAACAGTTTTTGATAGGTTCCATTGTCACAGTCCATATAGCGGTTGATTAAAATATATCTCGACCAGTAAGCCCAGTGTTCTTCAAGACTCTCAAAGGGATAAAATCCACCGGAATACATATCTTCAAAACCATACTTTTCTATAAAATCAGAAAAATATTTCTGACTATGTAACAAAAAAAGAACACACAACTGTGAAAGGACGCAACTCCCCCTCACTCCATCACCGGCAGGACAAATCTTGAGCAATACCGCCGGCTTTCGATTTCACGACCTGTATATGGAGCAACGATACCAAGGACACGCGGATTACCTGCAAGTGTCAGGCCGCGCGCCTTCACCTCCCGCCCCAGTGTCAGCCACGCCTCATCCACACCGGAATAATCACCGCAGTACAGCACCGATAACACACGACATTCCGGTAATACCAGCGCATCCGCAGGTGCTTTTTCCGGTTGCACGGGAACACAGACAGTATAAGGATATGGCTCACTGCTGATATAACCCTCTAAATAGTCCTGTCGATCCGAAATCGTAAACAATGGCTCTTCGGAGAGAACACAGCCCTGTCGGACACATTCGCTGTAAAAATCGTACATATCCGCGTACTTATCTGCAACCGTACGCCCCATACACTCCCGCATCCGGCAAGTCACAGCAGGCTGCCGCATGATCTGCACGGAGATACCCGGCGCCTCCATCGTCCGCAGTCGCAACTCTTCTACGCTGCGTTGGATCTCCTGCAGACGGCTCTCTAACGTCGCTAGCAGCGTCGATATTTCACCACCCTGAGCAAAGTAGTCTGCGATCTGCTCTGTAGTCAGCCCCATACTCTTGAATTTTTCAATCTGCAAAATGCGTGCCACATCATGGTTGTCGTAGTACCTTCGCCCACTCTCCGCTGCAATATAGGCAGGCGTAAGCAACCCTTTTTTCTCCATGCGCATCAATGTACTACGGGAAAGACCGCAGGCATGGGCTGCTTCCGTGATCTGAAATAACTTTTTTGTATCCTTTTCCATATTTTTCGTTCCAACCCCTTGCTTCGTTCATAGATGAACAATGTATAATACCATTATTAAGAAAGTCTGCCTTGATGTCAAGTCCATAGGTGAACAAAGAATATTGAGGAACATATGAAAAGGAGGGAATGAACCATGAAAGTTCGGAAAGGAGTATTCGGAGCAGTACTGCTCCTATGTGCCACGCTGTGCATGACAAATGTAACTGCATTGGCAGATGACGGCACACATACACACCCGATCTGTGGTACAACGCACACAGACATCGGTGACCATACGGGAGAATGTGCAGATGTCGTATGGACGGCGTGGGACGGAACATCGGATATTGACTATGGTGACGACAACACCGCCTACGTCTATCTGAGCGGCAATGCGGAACGAAGCGAACAATTCGCTGTCAAAGATGGAAAAACGCTCTATCTCTGTCTGAACGGATACAGCATCACGAGAACCACTGATTCGACAGATGCTTTTGATGCGGTCATCCGCGTTTATGGTAACGCACAACTCGTATTGTGTGACTGTAAAGGCAGCGGCACAATCACTCACTCGGCCGACGTGTACGGAAGGGGTGTGAGACTCGGGGACAGCAGTTCAACGGGCGATTTTATTATGTACGGCGGTGAGATTAGCGGGAACCGTATAGACATTTCTGCTCATAGTGCTGCCGCCGGCGACGGTGCCGGCGTGGAAGCGCAACAAAGCGACTTCACGATGTACGGCGGTAAGATCACCAATAACCACGTCATTAAAGGGTCAAACAATGAGGGCGGCGGTGTAAATATGCATACCGGCGGCACTTTCACGATGTACGGCGGTGAGATCAGTGGCAATGCATGTTCCGACACCGGTGGCGGCGTGATATCGGCGGGCACTTATCTAAAGCTATACGGCGGCACGATCAGCAACAACACAGCAGATAAGCGTGGCGGTGGTGTATTCACGAATATGACCCTTACCATATCCGACGGTATTACCATTACAGGCAATAAATCTGAGCAAGGTGGCGGTATTTACACATACGACGAAGATATCACTATCAACGGCGGCAATATCACAGGCAACACCGCAACCTACGGTGGCGGTGTATATCACATAGGCGATTATCGGACCTGTGATACTTTAACAATCTCCGGCTCAGCAACCATTACCGGGAACACTGCAACAGATGGTGGCGGCGTTTATGTGGAAAGCGGCAAAAACACCTCAAATTGGAACAAAGGCCAAGGTGCACTCCAAATCAATGGCGGCAGCATCACAAACAATACCGCAACCGGCAATGGCGGTGGTGTTTACATCAATAAACGCGGACTACTCACCATTACGGGCGGCAACGTCACAGACAACACCGCGACAGTTAACGGCGGCGGTTTATATTTTAACGGTGAAAGCAAAAAATTCAATATTTCCGGTAATATCAACGTCACCGGGAACAAAAAGAGTGGCAAAGCAAACAATATCTATTTGCCTAACGGACAGATCATTAAAATTATGGGTGAACTGACAAACACTGCCCCGATCGGTGTCACAACGGAAGTGGAGCCAAATAGTTCTAATTACGTTCAAATTGCTTCCGGTCGTGCGGCATATGCCACCCCGGACAAATTTCAGTATGAAAACAACGACACCTCGATCAGTGCCGTTCTTAGTGGAAGCAACAACCTTCTCGTTGCATGCGAACACAACTGGGGAACAACCTGGCAGACGGACTCTACCAGCCATTGGCATTCATGTTCTATCTGTAATGGAAAGGACAATATAGTCAATCACTCCGGTGGCACTGCCACCTGTACAGAAAAAGCCATATGCGAAGGCTGCAGTCTGCCGTATGGCAATACCCTTGGTCACGATTTTACCGGCGATACATGGCAAACTGATGCTGACCATCATTGGAAAAAATGCTCCCGCTGTGATGTCACCGACACGGAATCCCCTCATGAGTGGAATAGCGGCAAAGTGACTACACAGCCTACCTGCACAACAGCAGGGCAGAAAACCTATACCTGTACCGTATGCTCTGCAACAAAAGTAGAAACATTAGATGCACTTGGTCATAATTTTGCCAAATACGATGCAAAGGCTGCGACCTGCACGGAAATCGGTTGGAACACTTATTTTACTTGCACCAACTGCAATTATACGACCTACAAAGAGATCGCTGCACTCGGTCATGACAAGGTTTCTCATAAAGCCAAGGCTGCGACCTGTACAGAAAAGGGCTGGAATGCTTACGATACCTGTTCTCGTTGCGATTACACCAGCTACAAAGAAATCGCTGCCCTCGGTCATGATTTCACCAGTAACACATGGCAGAGTGATGCCCACAGGCATTGGAAGAAGTGCTCCCGCTGCAAAGCTGCCGGAAAAAAGACTCAACATACCGGTGGCACGGCAACCTGTAAGGACAGAGCCGTTTGTACCACCTGTTCTAAGGCCTATGGTACACTGGATGCCAAACATCATGTAGGCGGAATGGAAATCCGGGACATGGTAGAACCTACCACCAAAAAAGCAGGTCATACCGGCAACAGCTACTGCAAGGGCTGTAATACCAAATTGTCCGATGGCACGGTCATTCCTGTTATTTCTAACCTGTCTACCGGTAAGAAGAGCGATTTGGCAACGGCACTCAAAGCCATGGAAAAGTTTTTAAACTCTCATGGCAGTAATTACACAGCTAATCAGAAAAAACAGCTTATTGCCAACATAAATGCAATAAAATCCGCTCTCAAAAGCATCGAAAACACAGAAAAAGCCGTGAAAAAAGCGGAGGCCATGCCTGCCGCTGACAAGATTCAGCCTGATAACAAGGCTGCCATCGATGCCTACGAATCTGCAAAGAAAGCTTACGATGCTCTGTCTGCTGGCGAAAAGAACATGGCAGGTGAACACACCAAGGCTATCCTGGATACTATGTTGAAGGCCTTAACCGCCTATGATATCACTTCAGGCGACGGCAGCACCTGGAAGGAAAACAACAAGGATAACGGCTTGACCTTCAAGGTCAATGGCTACCATAAGAAATTTGCCGGCATCGTCATCAACGGTACGGTCGTGGATAAAAAATACTACGAAATTGAGGCTGGTAGTACCATCATCACCTTAAAAGCTGAATATTTGCAGACACTGCCTGCAGGAAATTACACACTCCTTGTTCAGTACACGGATGGCAGCACGGATGGAGAGGACACATTCACCATCACGAAAAATGAATCTACTACTCCGTCAGATCCTACAAATCCTACTGACCCATCCTCTCCGAAAACCGGGGACAATAGCCATCCTGTCGTATGGATTGGTATTCTGATCGTCTGTGCAGGCATATGGATGTTACTGTTCTTTAAAAAACAGAAGCAAGAAACAAAATAATAAATATTTAACGTAAAAAGCGGGAGTGCATCGTTCAAATGCACTCCCGCTGAAATTTTATTCTCATATTCTCTTCCGAATCACAATATATTTAATCCTGATTTAATTTCTTTTGTGTTCCTGATCCAGTCGTCTAAAAACTCCATCTGCTCTTCTGTATGAAACCAATGCTCTCCATCTTTCATGACCGTAAGCGATGCACCGATACGCTCTGCAAATTCGGATATTGTTTCTATGGATGTCAGATTATCTTTTTCTCCATATAAAATACAGGTTGGCACATTCCAGACAATCGGATGCTCGCGTACATAACATAGGTATTCCCAGGAAAGTGTTTCTCCAAATTCCGTAGGAATTTCCTTTTTGATGCGCAGTTCTTCTTCTGTTACGTTTGCCCACATCATCATATCCACAATTAATTTTTCCATGTTTACGACCGGGGAAATGAGGATTGCCTGAGCAACCTGTTTTTTAGTGAGAGCACTCATTGAAAAAAATGCTCCTATACTGTTTGCGATCAGAGTAACCGAATCATACACCTGACTATGCACTTCAAAAAAAGAGGAAAATTCCTTTTGTGCCTCCCACGGATTTTGCGCCTGATAGTCAAAACCGATCACATCACTTTCTGCAAAAAAGGGCTTGTAGTGTTCTGCCTCGTTGGCGTTACCGCCTTTTCCATGTACATATATTACTAAATGTTTCACCATTCTGCCCCCTTTACTTTTTACAGACTAATATTCAAATGCAACCATTCTGCATTCGTCACAGCAATTTGCTGCTATATTAGTTCTGTGACTCGCCTTTAAAGGTGTGATCTCTACGAATCCCTCTGATTTTTTCGCGTTTTCAAATACTCCCGGCACTTCATTCGCAAAACTGAATGCTCCGTCTTTGCTTGTAAATAAATAACCTGTTCTCATTTCTTTTCCACATTTTGGACACTTCATACCCTATTCCTCCATTTCTCTTCTGCTAAGTTCTATACTTGTTCTCAACTGCTCTTCAAATTTTTCTGCCTTGATCAATGCAATTCCCTGTTTCTCATCCCCGAGGACTACCAGCCGGTCTCCTTCTTTTAATGCAAACGTATCTCTTGCCTCTTTCGGGATCACGATCTGCCCACGGTTTCCGACCTTGACCGTTCCCCATAGGAATTTTCCTTCCGGCGGCGGTGCAACCTTCGTCTTTCCGACTTTCTCCTCATAATGGAGCAGTGCATCTATCTTAATTCCATAAAAAGCGGCAAGCCTGTCGCATTTTTCAATATCAGGCATTGTCTCTCCCTGTTCCCATTTTGCGTAAGACTGTCTGGAAATCCCTATGACCTCTGCGACCTGTTCCTGTGTCATGCCTTTTACGTTCCGCAGTATAACCAGATTTTCTGCTAACACCATAGACCATCTCTTTTCTGATGAGTCTATTATAGCTCCGTTTTATCTCTTTTTACACCATACAAACTTATCATTTTATTCAGATTCATGTTAACTTTGGTTGCGTTACTTTATATCTTGGTATCCAAAATCTTCTTTACCGTTTAGAATCCATCAGATAAAGATGTATGCCAAGCACCGCATTAAATCCTGTGGCAGCAAAGACACTGAACCGTTCTACGACTCCAAAATATGCTTTTGGAACCATGTTCATCCCCAATGCTCCTACCAACATCATTCCTAATGCAATCCCTGCACAGATACCATAGGATCTGCAGCTCTTATCTTTGATCCCCGCAATGATAATTATGACTAATGACACGATAGACAAAACTACTACCAACACTGTAGAGACGATGTGCATACATCATACAGGCTGCTCAACTGATTCCACAGAGAAAGTGATGGTGCATTTGCCGCACTCAGATTACTGACCGCCTGCGCCATCCAGTCATACCCCGGATATGCCATAGGAGAAAAAACAACTGCTGCCGTATAAGACAAAAATGCCACAATCCCTAACAATCCACAATAATTTAATAAACTTTTTTTCATGCTTCCTTTCTCCTCTGTTAAACCCGCTGCTCTGTATCTTCGCGGTTTCTTTCCACTGCGTTTTCTTCACAAAACCATTTCAGGTACTCGTCCATCAGATCTTTTTTCCGGTCAGCTGCTTCATATTTTCCGGTCTGTTTGTCCAGTCCATAATCCATCAGTCCATGGGGTGTTAAGACTTTTGCTGCCGTCCATGGCAGCAAAACACTATATATGAACAGCCAGACTAAGATTTACTAATTTTCTCCCAAAGTCACAAAAGCAATCCCAGTTTTGTGCAATTTGCCAGCCACTAAGTTGTGAGCTGTCTTTTGAACCGTCTTTTGACACTCTAAACTTTTAAGGGAATATTTTAAAAATTCTTTTAGAAGATGTTCATGGCATCTGTACGTTCCCTGATCACCGCCAGATAACGTCTGGAATTTTCCGTATGGTTTTCCTGCTCTAAGAGGTCAAGGTAACCACAGATTGCGGTCAGCGGTGTACGCAGATCATGTGAGATATTCGTAATGGCAGTTTTTAACTCAGCATCTCCATTTTGCAGGCGCAAACGTTCCTTTCGCAGCCCACGAAGCTGAGCATTGATGCGGGCAGCCAGCATGCGGACTGCCCGGTCACCGGATGAGATTGAAAGTAATGTATTTGTGTCCAGTTCCAGCTTTTCCTCTAATTCCTCGGCACTCATTTCCCGGATCATATGTCCACTGTCAATAAAACCATAGTAAGTCGCAAGACGCGCCAGTTTATCTAAAATATGACTGGAGATCAAAACCGTGATCCCATGCTCCCTGTTCAATTTTAAGATCAATTCGCGCATTTCGATAATACCCTGCGGGTCCAGTCCATTGACCGGCTCATCCAATACCAGAAAATCCGGATTACCTGCTAATGCCACTGCAATCCCAAGTCTCTGCCGCATCCCCAGAGAAAAATTCTTTACTTTCTTATTGCCGGTATTTTCCAATCCGACAAGACATAGTAAGTCCGAAATTCCTTCGTCTGACGGCACTCCTAACACACGATACTGCTGCCTGATATTATCTGCTGCAGTCATGTCCATATAAATGGACGGTGTTTGCCTGATACCTCTCTCAATTTACTTCGCAAATGGCTGATATGTGTCTTTAAGGAATTCTCCGTACAATCCGGGGTATCCATGCTGATGCAGTCTAATAAAACGGATTTCGCTATTACCTGTTCGGGATTTTGCATCAGAAGTTTTAAAATGGCATATTCTGTTCTTGTTAAATTAATCTGTTTTCCGGCAACGCAAACAGAATGTGATGCCGTGTCTATCGTCAGTTCCTCATAGGTGTAAACGGGAGATAACCGGGGCGAGGATTTTTCTCTTAAACGGACTGCAATCCTCGCAAGCAGCTCCTTGGTATCAAATGGCTTGGTCAGATAATCGACTGCACCGCCGAGCAACAACTCCACTTTATCTTCTACCGCTGTTTTGGCACTGACAACGATTACGGGAATTCCCTGTATCTGGGGTAAAATATCCTCGCCGGACATTCCGGGTAACATTAAATCTAACAATATCAGACTCGGTTTCTTTTCTTTTAAAAGCAACAGTGCTTCCGTTCCGGAATAGGCACGCTGCACCGTATAGCCCTCCCGCTCTAACACTTCCTGTTCGAGATTACCGATTGCAACATCATCGTCAATGATCAGAATGGTTTCCATGTTACTCTCCTTCTTGGTTTGTCTGTTAATTACTCTGTATTATAGTAACCGTTTGGTCACTTGTCAAATGTTTTTTGAATATATATAAAAGCACCAAATGATCTATCTTACATCATTTGGTGCCCGGTTCATAGGTTTTGTCCCTGATATTGTACCGTTATAACGTAAACGATTTTATTGACTTCATCAATACGAAAAATAACAATATAATTATCGATCAACAACTGCCTATAACCATCTTTCGCATATCTGCCCTCCGTACGTTCCTGATGAGAATATGGAAAAATTGCTAACTTCAAAATAGCTTTTTTAATTCTTTCTAACTGCTTTTTTCCATTCTCGATATCAGACTTTTCATTTGCAATATATTCGTAAATACTGTTTAATTCGCGTATCGCCCTTGGGTTCATCTTTACCTGGTATTTATCCAAAATGCTTTTTCTCCAGTTCTTCAAATACTATATTGGCATCTGTTGCTTCTGCCCCATTCAAGACTTCCTGTTCAGATTCATAAATAGCCTGGTCAATGCGGTTAATTCGTGCGAATTTGTCATATAATTCACTGCTCATTACTACCAGATCACTATACCCGTTTTTCGTAATAAAGATAGGTTCCTGCTGCTTATGTGCAATGTTAGAAATTTCAGTTGTATTGCGCAATTCCTTAATAGGCATGATAAGAGGCATATTGGCTCACTCCTTTCTATGGCATAATTATAGCATAATTATGTATTTCACACAATGAGCAACTTCGAACTTCTCCAACTTACAATTTAACATCAATCGGTTTATAACCAACCTGTTCTGTTGCACTCTGTTCATTCGGCTTTGCAGATGATTCCACCATATCAGAACTCTCCGTTTTTTGCTTTTCTTTTTCTGCACGATCTGTATTGCCTACTTTATTTGCATTCTCTATTTTATCTACATTATCTGTTCTATCTGCATTTCCTGTTTTATTTGTATTGTTTGTTTTATCTGCACTCTCTGTTTTTTCCGTATTCTCTGCGCTATCTACCTTTGCGGCTTCTTCTACCTCCTGGTTTGCACGGGCAACCATTGACATCTGCTGTGCAGTTGCTGACTGCACTTTTCCCTGTATATCTGCCAGTTCCTGCTCTTTCTTTTCTGTATTCCCTTTGCCGGCATCCTGCCTGATCTCAGATTCTAATACTTCTGCTCTTCCTTTCAATCCGGCAGCTACACTTCCCTGCACATTTGCCTGCTTCATGGAAGTATCTGCTGAAATGATCGCCTGCATGCTTGCCTGTGACAATCCCGTGCCTTTTTTTGCGGATGTATGTTTCGTACCGGCGATCATATCATCCATGGAGGAAGATTTTTGACTTTGCTGCTCTCTTCTTTGCTCCATCTGATGCTGTCTTAACTGTTGATTGAGATTCGTAATCTCCTGCTGTATCTCCTGACGCTTTTTCATCTTATCTTCTAAGGAAAGTTCCTCATTTGAAGATAAGTCCTGTAACTTTTGCTGTGCGTCTGCAATCTGTCTCTGGATATTTTTCGTATAAGAGTCTGACTGCATTCCTCCGTTCCTTAAAGTGGTGCCTGCCTGTGCGGCACCTGTTCTGTCTGTAACATTGATTCTCATAATTGGTCTCCTTTCCAAAATATCTGTCACTTCCGTGTATGAAATGAATGTGTCATTTTACATCCATTACAGAGTAAATCTGCTCTCTTACAGATATTGTCGGAATACTTTTTTGCCCAATGAACCACATTGTTGTGAAGCAGCCGTTTTCTGTTGTGAACACACAAAAAAATACTTAAAAAATGTCTTTATGCCAACATCAGCATGACCACCAGTCGAAAGCGGTCGTTTTCATACCGGATATCGATTCCACCATAATATTTCTCTGCTGCCTGTCTAATATTAGACAGGCCGTATCCATGTCCTTTTGTCTGTTTTTGGGTGACCGGTAACCCCGTATCAGAATTCATCTCCACTACTCCCTCAAAACTGTTTACCACTTCTATCATATAGGCGTTACTTTTTCGATAAGAACATATCCTGACATGGGACTGTTCGTGATTTTCCTTATACGCTCCTGCTGCCTCTACTGCGTTTTCCAATGCATTATTTAAAATGACACTCACATCCAGCGCATCCAGTTTTTCATTCTCCGGATAAAAGAAACTGCTCTCAAAAATAATCCCTTTTTTGTGTGCTTTTTCCTGATATTCCACAAGGATCACATCTGTTACCGGATTTCCGCTTTTTACCTGTTTTGTTGCATCATATAGTGCATTTTTTAAACTGTCGGTATATTCTTTCGCCTGCCGGATCTCATTTTTTTCATACAACTGCTCTAACGTCATAACATGGTTTGCCATATCGTGTTTCAGGCTTCGGATATCGTGATACAGATTTTCCACCTGCTCGATATGTCGTCTGGTATCCTCGATCTGTGTCTCAAGCAATTCGCTTTGCAATTTTTCTTCCTGTCCTGCCTTAATACTCTGAAATAAAATGATCACAACAACGATCAGGATCAAAAAGATCGTATAATGTGCAATAGCAAGTATGCTATACATATTTTCTGCCCTGTTTCCCGCATGACTTTCGTAATAAGTCTGGTAATACTGCATAATGGCATACCCGGTCATCCCCGTTACAGACGGAGTGCTCAGCATGAACAGTTCTTTTACTGTCATCTCTTCATCCTTGTAAACATAGGCATTTACCATGAAATAACAGCTTAGTCCAACAATCACGGCAATGCATACCACCCCCAGCAGATTGACTGCTACAAATAGCGCGAGCTGCATATTTTCATGTCCCCGCATATATGTTGTGTATACAATGTTTTGATATAACACGTCACAAAGTGTCTGTGCCAGATAAACTGACAGCCAGCGTATCGCATAAAATGTGACGGTAATAAAGATTTTCTGTTTATAATTTCTTCGATCTATCATGCACATAACAACAAACGCAAGCCAAATGCCAATGCTGTATGCTGCGAAATTACTGATCTGTGCCGGCATGAAATATAAAGTAAGCATGGTAACCGGATAGATGACTCCAATTCCCCATGCATATTTTTTCTGCTTTAAAAACGGTTTTGTAAAACGATACAGAAAATATCCCATCAAAAACATTTCAAGCACGATTTCTGTCACTGCTGCAATTTTCCAATAGAACTCCATCCTCATATTCTCCTTTGGTTATATTGCATATATTGTTTTACAAAATTCGGATAATTCCGTTTTGCCATCAATACCTGCCCCTGTTCTAAATAGATATTAGAGGCATCATATTTTCTGACATATTTAAAATTCACAAGGTATGCTCTATGAGGACGATAAAAATCATCTCCTAATTTTTCTTCTAACTCTTTCAGTTTTCCATAATACTCAACGGTCTGATGGATGGTATGTATGACTACTTTCCTGTTAAAAACTTCCGCATACACAATATCTTCAGGAATCATCTGGATATGTTTCCCATTCGACGATATGATGATCGTTTCTTTCTCGTTCTTTTGTTCCTTTCGTTGTGCCACTGCTTTTTGTAACACTTCAAAAAATTTTTCTTCTGAAAACGGTTTTACAAGATAATGAAATGCTCCTACATCAAATGCCTGAAACACATACTCTTCTAATGCTGTCACAAAAATGATCATGGTATCTGCACCGTTTTTTCGCAACTGCCTTGCCGTGTCCATTCCGTCTTTGCCATCCATCTGAATATCCAGAAACAGTATGTCTATCTTTTCTTGGGAATCCAGCAACTCTTCACCCGATAAATAGCAGCATATCTCTGCATTCTTATATATTGTTTTAATTTTTTCCGCCATCCATTCTGTGATCGCAGCCTCATCATCACATATTGCAATCTTCATTTTGCCACTCCTTTTCCCCACAATTATATCGTAAAATTCTCCTTTTACGACAGGCATATGTTGTGAATGGATTGCTTTATGTTGTGAATTCTAAAATAAGATTCTCTTCTCACTAATTTGCCAAAAGAAGCACCGCCAGCAATCCGACAAACAGGACACTTACAACGACCGCTATCACAAAAAACAACTTATCCGTTTTCGCCCTGTCTTTTAATAGTCGATTCACGATACCATAGAGGGCAAGTCCCAAAAAACCGCCCGCTGTATTTGTGATCAGATCCGTGATGTCAGTCCGTCCAACCGCCAAAACATATTGGGCAATTTCTAAGCACAAACTTGTTCCGGCGATCACCAGTACTTTTGTGTAAAATTTTGACTTAGGAAGAAGCATTTGAAGATAGATTCCCATCGGCATGAAAATTAAGACATTGTCAAGCATCTCTTTGAAATGGTATGCTCCTCCAATGCCCTTGCCATAATGAAATGGTATGAGATTTAAGGCTCTTCCTCTGTCCAAAGCCTCCATGGAAAACTGTAATTTAAAAAGTATGATCCAGATCAAAAGCAGCAAATAAACGAAAAAAAGAAGCTGTGTGAAGTGGTTTGACTTTCTTTTCATATGTAAATTCCTCACTTTTCTGTTATCTTATTTTTGATTAAGTATAACAAATGCAGCTTCTTTATTCTTTGCTGTTTCTATAAGATTTTATTAAGATTTCTGAAATGTACTAATACTACATTTCAAAAATGGAACACAGTGTGTTCCATTTTTAACATCGTAATATATACATAAAGATTATTCTACTGTTCAGCAATTCTCACTTTCAATTGTTTCATAACATACATTTTTTCTATATTGGTCTTGTTACTAAAATGTTTAATATTCTAGCACCCTTCTCCAATAAAGTGCCAAGCATCATAGCATTCTTCTTCAAAAAACTTATAATAGCAGAAAAAAGAATACATTCCTCCACTATATTCCTTCTTCTTACTCTCTTGCATTAATAAAATTTTGCTGAAATTCTTCTTCTGTAAATGTATATACATTTTTGAAAAGATAATTTTTAAATTGATCAAGACCAAATAAAATAAATTCCTCTTTTGCTAGTCTTCTTGTAGTTTTGTATAATTGATCTCTATAATATGATTGTGATATTCCTCCATTTGAATCTTGCAATCGTGCCTTTTGTCGGTCTATCCCATCTTTAGTCTGCCTTGTTTGTCCAAACTTCCTATAGTTTTCTTTATTATAAACTAATATATATATCATATTCTTTCTAGTATAAGAAATAGAATTCACGACATTCCCTTTACAATCTACATATTGCAAATCAAATAGAATGAACAAACTATCATATATTTTTTTATTAACTTCATAATTCACTTCATTTGTAATTCTTCCATTTTTAAATTCTATAAAAAAACATTCATCTTTATCAAAATACAAGGCATCATTAGATTTAGGCGTAGGATTGGCCAGCGGAATCTTTTCACTTACATACCATTCCTTTACCTTGTCAAACCAGCACACTTGAAGCTGACTATGAACCATATATACCTTATTATCTTTATCCTCCGATGCCTTTTCCAAACTCCCTTGTACTTCATCAATCTTATGCACGTTCCACACCTCATATTCCTATTAACTATTGTATCTTAGATTTTCCAGCATCTGCATCGGATCCGACAATTTTTTATAAATAGCATCGATATTATCTGATACATCGTGTAATAAAGAAGTATTCCCCACATTTTCTGCCAAATAATAATGAGGTTTAATAGACCCGTTATATTTTGTTGAAAAAACATCAATAGCATCCAAAAAATATGGACTATGTGTTGTAATAATCATAGATAAATCAAATTCCCGCTGAAGTAATACTATCAATTTTGCATATAGTAATTGCCATTCTGGATGCAAATGCACTTCTGGTTCATCTAATATCAATACATCTTTTTCCTTTATAGCTCCAACTTCGAGCAAACGTTTTATTAATGCAAATGACTTTAATCCCGTCGACAAATTAACTATGTTTAATGGTTTTATATCTTTATTTGACTTAAAATAATACTCGCCATTCTGATTCGTTTCAATATCTCCCTCTATTACTTCTTCTAGAATTTTATATATTTCATTTAATTTATCCTTCGCTACAACAGCATCAAAAATATTATCGTAAATGTCTTCTTGCTCATTTATAAGGTATTTTATAAGATGTGCTTCTGTAATCCTAGGCGTACCTAAATAACTTGTAAGATAATCCAACACAAATGGATTATCTATATAAAATGCCTGATGTAAAATATTAATTTCAGAATCCCAATCTGTACATACATTCTCACTAAACGTAAATAAAACCTTTTTATCTTTAATAATCAATTCTACTTCCGACTCCATTTTTTCATCCTTCAACGGAGATATTTGATCTTCAAAGACTCTATTAAACCACCTAGTAATCACTTCTGTCATCACTTTTTTATCAGAAATAGTAAACAACTCTTCTAACTTTTCTGCACACTCATAGACAAATTCCTCCATATCCTGTTGATTATCAAATAAAGAATTTTTTTCTATTTGTTCCCTTATAAGCTCCTCCGATTTTTGTTTTGTCTCGCTATTCCAATAATCCATAATAGTCTCTGACAACACCCTTGTAACTGTATTAATATTTCTTCTTCGTAACGATGCATTTATTACGTTATGAGAAATCTTTCCCTGTAATGTTCTATTAATAATTGAGCTAGCTCTATTTTTTCTTTCCTGAGTAATTTTCTCATCCATATTATTCATAGAATTAAATACAGAAAATAAAGTCTTCCCAATAGTACTTTTTCCAGCATTATTCTCGCCAGCAATCACTGTCATCCCGTTAATTTCTATTGTTGCGCTCTCAATTTTTCCAACGTTTGAAATTTTTAAATGCATATTTTTCCTACCTTTTCTATATGACAATTTATATAATATTTTGTGAAATTTCTACTAATTTATTTAAAATATATAGACTTTTCAATTTTTCATATATGGCAATCCATATCTATAATAGCATACACTTCCTTAATCCACAACCAAAATGTCTCCCTTAAATTTTCTCAAAAATATCAATTTAATATATTAATATATTTTCATTACTGCTCCGCAATTCTCGCCGCCAGATCTTCTAAATACATCCATCTGTCCATCTTTTCTTCCAACAGATTTTCCGCTTCCTCTTTTTCCGTTACCAGTTGATTGAGTTTCACAAAATCCGTAGAAGCTGCTGCCATCTCCTGATCCAGCATATCTATTTTTTCTTCCAGTGCGGCGATCTCACTTTCAATCGTTTCATAATCCCGTTGTTCCTGATAGGTAAACTTCAACTTCTGAGGACCACGGGTACGCTGTCCTTTTTTTGTAACCTGTGCGTCTGTTTTTACTCCATTACCGGCTTTCTTTTCCTGTTCTGCTTCCTCCGCTTCTTTTTCTGCTGATTTTTTCAAAGAATAATCGGTATAGCCACCTTCGTATTGTCTTAGTTTTCCGTCTCCTTCAAAGGCAAAAATACGCTTCATGGTCCTATCGAGAAAATAGCGGTCATGCGATACCGTAACAACAATGCCCTCATAACGATCCAGATAATCTTCTAAGATAGTCAGCGTAGCGATATCCAGATTGTTGGTCGGCTCATCCAACAAAATAAAGTTCGGAGATGTCGCCAGTACCCGAAGCAGATTTAATCTTTTCTTTTCTCCACCGGACAGCTTTCCGATCGGACTGTACTGTTTTTCCGGTGGAAATAAAAAACGCTCCAATAAGACTGTTGCGGATATGACTCCATCCACAGTCCGAATATATTCTGCCGTATCTTTTACATAATCAATCACCCGCTGAGCCGGGTCCATATAGGACAGATTGATCTCCTGTGCATCCTCATTTTTTTCTGAGGCTATTTCCTGTGCATAGTATCCCATTTTCACGGTCTGTCCGATAATAACCTGCCCGGAATCCTGTGGAATAATGCCTGCAATAATCTTCATTAACGTAGACTTTCCACAGCCGTTCGGTCCGATAAATCCAACCCGGTCGCCTTTTAAAAAGATATAAGAAAAATCATCGATCAGTTTTCTTTCTCCATAAGACTTACAGATATTTTCTAACTCCACGGTCGTTTTTCCCATTCTTGTGGAAATGGAACTTAATTCTACCTGAGAATCCTGCACAGGAGCCTGACGATCTCTTAACTCCTCATAACGCTGGATATGTGCCTTCTGCTTTGTAGAACGTGCCCTTGCTCCCCTGCGTATCCATTCCAGTTCCACACGCAGGATCGACTGACGTTTCCGTTCACTGGCTGCTTCCATTTCCTGTCGCTGGGTTTTCAGTTCCAGATATCCCGAATAATTCGTCTGATAACTATAAATTTTTCCCTTATCAATCTCCACGATCCGATTGCACACACTGTCTAAAAAATACCGGTCATGTGTTACCATGATAAGAGCGCCCCTCCATTTTTTCAGATAATCCTCCAGCCAGTCTGCCATATCGTTATCTAAATGGTTCGTAGGCTCATCCAACAAAAGAATGTCTGCCGGAGAAAGAAGTACCGATATCAATGCGAGACGTTTTCTCTGTCCGCCCGATAATTGTCCTGCAGGCTGCATAAAATCTTTAATGCCAAGCCGGGTCATCATGGCCTTGGCATCACTTTCAACAGACCAACGGTTTTCTTCCGTCACATTTCCTTCCAGCACACATTCTAAACTGCTTTTTTCCGGCTCAAATTCCGGATGCTGCGACAGATAACGCATCACCACATGGTTTGCAGTCGTGACAGTTCCCTCATCGGTCTCCTCTTCCCCCATGATCATCCGCAAAAGCGTTGTCTTTCCGGTTCCATTGATACCAATGACACCCACTTTTTCCCCATCCTGCAATGAAAATGAGGTATTATCAAATAATTTTCTTTCCGTGTATACCTTGGTCAGATTCTCTATATTGATCAGATTCATGTTGTTTCCTCTTATTCCTCTGCAAAAAGCCTCTTTTTCCGCTCAATCATCTCATCAATTCTTTCGATATAAAGAGCTACATCCTTAACATTCTCGCACCGTTCGATCCGATGTGTGCCATCCGGATTTGGCGTATTCCAGACACGTTTCGTGGAAGCTCCTGCTCCACACGCCACGATGGTCTGTTTCTCCTCCATGATCAGGATATTATAGATGCCTGCCTTTCCTTCTTTCGCATACCCCACGTTCTCAAAATTTCCTGCCATATTTTTCTGGCGGTAGAGATAATAAGGCTGCAAGCCCATCCGCTTACAATAATCTGCCGTCACTTCAATATGTTCCCAGGTATTCTCCATTTTAAGATTTGTATAATCTTCTTTAAACATATTGAGTCTTGCCGCACGTTTAATGGCAAGAGAATGTACAGTAACATTATCCGGCTGTAATTCCTCTAACTGCTCCATCGTATGACGGACATCCTCTAAATTTTCATTTGGAAGTCCTACGATCAGATCCATATTGATATTGTCAAATCCTAACTCTCTTGCGGTTAAAAAGCTCTGAACGGTCTGCTCTACCGTATGATGCCGTCCGATAATCTCTAACGTTTCCTGCTTCATGGTCTGCGGATTGATCGAAATCCTCGAAATTCCATGGGAACGTAAAACCTCTAATTTTTCTTTTGTAATACTGTCCGGTCTTCCGGCTTCAACTGTAAACTCCAAAAGATGAGATAAATCAAAACTGGATTTAATTTTTCTGATCAGTCTGTCCAGTTGATAAGGTGCCAGAGTCGTCGGGGTACCGCCTCCAATATAAATCGTATTCAGATGCCGCTCCCGATACTGCTCGGCTGTGTAGTCAATCTCTTTTTCTAAGGCATCTAAATATTCATCCACACGCTTTTCCCATGCAGACAACGGGTAAGAAGTAAAGGAGCAGTACAGACAGGTACTTGGACAGAAAGGAATCCCAATATACAGACTATAGCCTTTCTCATAGTCTAATTTGTTCAAAAGCCCTAACTCACGTTTTGCAATGTCGATACTAAGCTCTGTTTTCTCCGGGCTGCAAAAATAAGTATCTGCCATAAAAGTGCGGATCTCATCCTCGCTCTTTCCCTCTTCTAACATACTCATCGGGATCTTCGTCGGACGAATTCCGGTCAGTGTTCCCCACGGAAGTGTCTGTCCCGTATACTCAGAAAACATCTGATAAATACCACGTTTCAGGCGGTTTTTCGTCTCTTTCCTGTCAGAAAAATCCACCTGTATCTGCATCGACGCAAGAGCTGGTTCTCCTGTCTTCGCTTCTGCATTTAAGACACTGGCAGAAATCACATTTTCTGCTCTCGAAAAAAGAACCTCCATGTGGAACAATGGAGTTTCTTTTTCTTCTAACTCTGCAATTTTTTCACTGTCGGCAAATACTTTGACATCCTCTTTCGGATAAAAAGCCTTCACTAATGAATGGATGTCATACTCAAAATCTGCCTCATTTAAACTAACTGTAATCATATTTTTTCACCATTACGCTCTCTATAAAAACGGATTGTATTTTCGTTCCATTCCAATCGTTGTCATGTCTTCATGGCCGGTATAGACCATCGTATCATCCGGTAACGGCATCAGTTTATCCTGAATGGAGTGGATCAGTGTCGAGGACTTTCCTGTTGGGAAATCCGTTCTGCCAACGGACTGACAAAACAGTGTATCTCCAGAAAACAACGCCTTTTCCTCTTCGATATAATAGCAGACACCACCCTGGGTATGTCCCGGTGTATGCAGCACCCGGATCTCAAATCCCGCAAGATTTAAAATTGCGCCGTCCTTTACATAACAATCCGCATGAAAAGTCAGCGTTCTGCCGATCATTCCTGATAAATTAATCTGCGGTGTCTCTAAGGTCTCCTTTTCCGTCTCATGAGCATAGATTTTTATCCCATACTGCTCTGCAACTTCCTGCGCTGCCATTGCATGGTCAAAATGTCCATGTGTCAAAAGCACAGCTACCGGAACAACGCCATCCTCTTTGATGATCTGTTCGATCCGCACTGCATTGTCACCCGGATCAATGATCAGTGCTTCTTTTGTCTTTCTGTTTTCTGCAATATAGCAGTTCGTTGCCACTGCTCCGACTACTAAATGTCTTACCTTTAAATCTGCCATTCCTTACCTCGCCTGTCACTTCTGTTCTAACCGGTTGTTCTTTCAATATCAATCACGCTCTCCACCTGACGGATCTTATCCACCAGACTTTGCAGCTCCATTTTTCCCTTTGTATTAAAGGAAACGGAAATCGTCGCTACTCCCTGCTTACTCGTTTTGGAGTTGATCGCATTGATATCAATCCCACGCTCCGTAAAAATCTTTGTAATATCTACTAACAATCCGGTACGGTTGTTTCCAAAAATCTTAATCTCTGCAAGATAGAGTCCGTTGCTGCCCTCACTTGCTCCCTGCTGCCATTCTGCATCGATCAGTCTGGCACGATCCATGTCCGACAGATTGATAATATTGATACAATCCGTTCTGTGTATGGATACACCTCTGCCTCTCGTAACAAAACCGACAATCTCGTCTCCCGGTACCGGGCTGCAGCATTTTGAAAAATGTACTGCGACATCATAAAGTCCTTTTACGACAATTCCACTCTTTGACTTCTGCGGGATCGTCTTAGAGATATTCGCATCCTGGATATTCTCTAATACATCCGAATCTGTCATCGGTACGACATGATCCTTTTTGTATTCTTCTAACATCCGATTGACAACCTGACTCTCCTTGAGTCCTCCGTGTCCCACGGTTGCCAGTGCAGAATCCCAGTCGTGGAATCCATATTTTCTTAAAATCTTATTCTGATATTCCGGCTTATTGATATCTGAGAGTTCGATACTCTTCATCTTACAATACTGCGAGATCAGTTCCTTACCCTTTGCGATATTCTCTTCCTTGAACTGACTTCGAAACCACTGATTGATCTTATTTTTCGCCTGTGTACTCTTGACAATATTCAGCCAGTCACGGCTTGGTCCGTGCGAGTTCTGGGAAGTAATGATCTCAATCCGGTCACCGTTCTGGATGACATAGTCAATCGTTACCAGTTTGCCATTGACTTTTGCACCGATCATTTTATTCCCTACGGCAGAATGGATCGCATAGGCAAAATCAATCGGCGTAGAACCGGTTGGAAGATTTTTGACATCTCCGGAAGGCGTAAAACAGAATACCGTATCTGAAAAAAGGTCCAGATCACTCTTTAACAGACTCATAAATTCCCGGTTATCGGACATGTCCTTTTGCCACTCTAAAATCTGACGCAGCCAGCTTAACTTCTCTTCTTCCTGATTCTCTACATTGCCACCGTTTGAAGCCTCTTTATACTTCCAGTGTGCGGCAATACCGTATTCGGCTGTCCGATGCATCTCATAGGTTCTGATCTGGATCTCAAACGGCTGTCCGTCCGGTCCGATCAGTGTTGTATGCAGTGACTGATACATATTCGGCTTTGGCATCGCAATATAGTCCTTAAAACGTCCCGGTATCGGTTTGTACATCTCGTGGATGACTCCTAATGCCGCGTAGCAGTCCTTGACATCTTTTACAATGATCCGAATGGCAAAGAGGTCATAAATCTGATCTAGCGTCTTATCCTGATTGACCATCTTCTTATAAATACTAAAGAAATGCTTTGCTCTTCCATCAATCTCTGCTTCAATGCCCGCATTGGTGATATGGCTGCGGACTTCTTCTACTAATTTCTGGATATAGTCATCTCTTGCACTCTTTTTCAGTGCGATCTTCTCTACTAAATCATAATATGCTTCCGGCTCTAAATATTTTAAGGATAAATCCTCTAATTCGATCTTAATTTTAGAAATACCGAGTCGTTGGGCAATCGGAGCATAGATATCCATGGTCTCTCTTGCCTTTTCCTTCTGCTTCTCCGGTGTCATATATTTTAAGGTACGCATATTGTGCAGACGGTCTGCTAATTTGATCAGAATGACACGGATATCGTTTGCCATTGCTAAAAACATCTTTCGCAGATTCTCCGCCTGTTTTTCCACCTTATCTGCATCATAGGACAACTGTGCCAACTTCGTAACACCATCGACTAACAATGCCACATCCGGGTTGAACTCTTTTGCAATCTCCTCTTCCGTCATGACCGTATCTTCCACAACATCATGCAACAGTCCCGCAACAATCGTCTCTTTATCTAATTCTAAGTCGGCAAGAATAATTGCCACACACAAAGGATGGATGATATATGGTTCACCCGATTTACGCACCTGTCCCTCATGTGACTCTCTTGCTACCCGATATGCTTTCTCGATCAGGGAAATATCCGCAGATGGATGATATTTACGCACACTCTGGATCAGTTCCTGATAGAGCTTATCGGGACTGACAAATTCTTCCATTTTTTTAAGCTTTGTATTCTGGGAAGTCACTTCATTTTCTAATTCTTCTAACTTCTCTGTAGAAATATCAACCATTCTCTCACCAACTTTTCCTAAATTTATACTTTTGTAAACCGCCGCCAGCATATCTAAACATAGAATAAATTATAATAAAAAAACGATAAAAAAGCAATGTCTATAGTGCATAAACATACCTTTTCATCCGTTTTCCGAGGATATCCACCTCTTTTCGAAAAGAAAATCCCAATTTTTGCAACAACCCTAAGGACGGATGATTTTCTTCCTCTACTAAACAGCTCAATTCCGAAAAACCACTTGCCTCTTTTGCATAATCCATAATTGCCGTACAGACTTCATAGGCATAGCCCTGTCTTTGATATTCCTGCCGTATCAGATACCCCATTTCCAATACGATCTCATCCTCGATCTCCTGTGTATTTAAGCCTGCCCTGCCGATGATCTCTCCGTTCTCCCGATCGCAGACTAGCCACATTCCATAGCCGTAATAGACATACATATTTTCAATATAGGCTTTCGTATAGGCGATCTCATCCTCCCGTTTCTCACAGAGCGGTTCAATAAAATCCGTCATTCCCTCCTGTGCATAGATTTCATAGAGGGCCTCGACATCTTCTACCGTCATCTCCCTGAGATAAGTCCGTTCCGTCTCGATCACACGCCACGGAATCCCATGTTTTCTCTGGTAGATTCTTTCTAAAAAATAAAAATCTACCTCTTCAAAGCCTTCCACAACAATGTCTGCCGCAGAATAAGTCTGCCCATTTTTCTTCTGATTTACAAATGCGATCGTGGCAAGCCCGATCTCCCTTCCGTTTTGCAGTGTTGCATCCTCTGCCGCTATTAACAGGGTTTCTTCTGTCCGATAGCCTGCCTGCAACAGCTTTTCTTCCATATCCTCTTTTGTGGTTTTTCCGTCAAGATTTAAAACCCGCACCCCATATTGATACAGTCCCTCTAATAAAAACAGAACATCAGCATCTAACTGATGTTCTATCAGGAACTCTTCGCGGTTAAACATTACGCATCTCAATTGATTTTCCATTCCGCATCTCCTGTATTCCCTGCATAAAACGCCGTTTTACCGTTTCATGCAATGTATCTCCAAGCCGTTCGGCAATTTCTTTGGAAATACAGCCTCCTGCCATCGCAGGGTGACCGCCTCCATCACCGATACCGTGAAGCATCTCTTTTAATAAGACACCTACATTGACGCGTTTTTCATCACTGCGTACCGCAAAACGGATTCCATCCTCCTGTCTTGCATAAACAATGACAACATCCACGCCATCCAATGCTTTCATAAAATCAGAAATCATCGCGATCAATGCCGGCTGACATTCAAAAGGAATAAATGCAAAACCTACCCGGTCATAGATTTCAATACTTTGGATTGCAGCCTCATAGGCAGACAGATCTGCTAATTCCAGCGTATCCGCATACATATTCTGTACCAGATCCCAATCCGCATACCGGAACAGATAGGCAAACATATCCGTATCTTTTTGTGTCGTTCCCCTGGTAAAATCCGCAGTATCCATCTTGATCGCATAGGCAAGTGCTGCGGCAACATTCGGCTTCGGTATGATTCCATCTTCCACAAAATAGGACGCAACGATCGTTGCACAGGCTCCTGTTTTCCGGATATCCCAATAGGCATACTCGCACTCGTGATGTACCGGATGGTGGTCAATACACGCGGACTTCTGCCCACCGATATCGGTCACATTGGAATTCTGATTCTGAGAATCCACCAGTACCACGCAGGCATCTTCCGGCAATGCTCCCTTGGTCTGTCCGCCTTTGACCTGAATCCCAAAGTTATCGAGCATACGAATCGCACTCGCCCGCTCTAATTTCCCCTCATAGCAGATTGTTGCTTCGATCTCGTAATATTTCAAATACTCCTGTAATGCAAAGGCTGTGGCAAGTGCATCCGGATCGGGAAAGTCATGGGTCTGTATATATGCATTTTTTCCTTTTAATAATTGAATCAGCTCTTTTTTCATACTCTTATTCTATGATAAAATGTCTATACGGTCTCCGGTTCCGGATAATCTACTCCAAACGTCTCAACTGTTACTTTTTTCATCTTCTGTTCTTCCATTGGCCGGTCACTGTAATCTGTGCGTACTTCTGCGATCTTATTTACCACATCCATACCTTCGGTAATCTTTCCGAAAGCTGCATAGGAGCCGTCTAAATGTGGTGCGTCTTTATGCATGATAAAGAACTGGCTTCCTGCTGAATTCGGATGCATTGCGCGTGCCATTGACAATACGCCTGCGGTATGCTTCATCTGATTGATCACACCGTTCTGTGCAAACTCACCTTTGATCCCATAGCCTGGGCCTCCCATACCATTTCCGTCAGGGCATCCTCCCTGGATCATAAATCCGTTGATCACGCGGTGAAAGATCAATCCGTCATAAAATCCCTTATTGATCAGACTGATAAAATTGTTCACGGTATTTGGTGCAATTTCCGGATATAACTCCGCTTTCATAATATCTCCGTTTTCCATTTCGATTGTAACGATCGGGTTCTGTGCCATTTTTATTTCCTCACTTTTCCATTATTATTGTTTTTATTGTATCTGATATGAATCCAGAAGTAAAGGCAATATCTGCTCAATCTCCGCTCTGGTTGCTAAATGCTCTGAAAATGCACTAGCACTTCCTGCTGCAACTGCCATTTGAAATGCCTCTTCATAGGAAGCATGCTCCATATATCCGGCTAAAAAACCTGCCACCATGGAATCTCCTGCACCGACTGCATTTCGCACCTTGCCCTTTGGGGCATCTAATTGCATCTGCTCTCCATGTTCTGTCAAAAGCAATGCTCCATTTCCGCCTAAAGAGATCAACACACTGCATGCTCCCATTTTCTGCAACTGCTTCGCATAGGCAAACATTTCTTCTTTCGTACTCATTTTGACCTGAAACAGTCCCTCTAATTCATCCTGATTCGGTTTGATCAAAAACGGATGATAAGGCAGTACCGCTTTTAGAAGTTCCCCGGATGCATCCACCACGGTCCGTATCTGTCTATCCTTCAACTTCTTCATAATATCTGCATAAAATGTCTGTCCTAAACTCTTTTGCACATTGCCTGCCAAAACCAGGACATCTTCTTTTGTTAGAACGCCTAATTTTTCCTCTAACTCCTGCACCTCTCTTTTAGAAATCGCAGGACCTTGTCCGTTAATCTCCGTTCCTTCGTTAGAAAGTAATTTGACATTAATGCGGGAATCTCCCTGCGGCAGCCATATCCATTCTGCCTCGATTTCCTGCTCTTTGATTCTCTTTTCTATCTCTCTTCCCGTAAATCCTGCTGTAAATCCCAGTATTTTCGTAGGAATCCCCAGATGTTTTAATACAATGGATACATTGATCCCCTTGCCACCGACATTCATCTGTTCGGTCACGGTCCGGTTCGTATGTCCCATCTGAAAATTCTCCACGGTAACACCATAGTCCAGCGATGGATTACAAGTGATCGTGTATACCATATTTTTCTGTCCTTCCTACTTCAGATCCAATTCGACCGGACAATGGTCGGAGCCAAAAACTTCCGTATGGATCTTAGCATCTGCTAAATGCTCTTTGTACTCTTCTGACACTAAAAAATAATCAATCCGCCATCCGGCATTTTTCTCTCTTGCCTTAAAACGATACGACCACCAGGAATAAATCTGCTCCATATCAGGATAAAAATAGCGGAACGTATCAATAAAGCCACTCTCTAAAAGTTCCGTCATCTTTGCCCGCTCCTCATCCGTAAATCCGGCATTTTTTCTGTTTGTCTTTGGATTCTTTAAATCAATCTCCTTATGTGCCACGTTCATATCCCCGCAGACAATGACCGGTTTATTTTTCCGAAGCTGCAACAGATATGCCCTGAAATCATCTTCCCACTTCATACGATAGTCCAGCCTTGCAAGTTCACTCTGGGAATTTGGTGTATACACAGTGATCAGATAATACTCCGGAAATTCTAATGTGATCACCCGTCCTTCTTTATCATGCTCCTCGATTCCTAATCCATAAGTGACCTGTAACGGTTCCTCTTTAGTAAATATGGCTGTTCCTGAGTAGCCCTTTTTCTCTGCATAATTCCAATAGGCATAATAGCCTTCTTTTTTCCAATCTATCTGTCCTTCCTGCAGCTTGATCTCCTGCAGGCAAAAAATATCCGCATCCGCCTGCTCAAAAAATTCCATAAATCCCTTTCCCATGCAGGCGCGTAAACCATTGACATTCCACGATATCAGCTTTTTGTTTGCCACTTTTCGTTCCTCCTTGCTTTACACTCTGTGTTCATTCTACCACAAAATTCTTTATCAAAGAATACTTCTAATGCGAAATCCTCTCAATATGAAATATCTTCGATATAGAATGTTCTTCATATGAAATATCTCCACACAAAATATTCTCTATATACAAAATACCCCTGATACGAATGTCCTATCACGGATATGTGTCAATACAGAACATATCACAACATCGTCTCAGAGGTATTTTTCTCAAACAGTTCTCCCTGCATCTATTCTATTTATTTACGGAATGCTGTAATGCTTTTGTAATTGCACTTCCAACTACGAAACATGCTGCTGCCTCAACTAAACCGTTCACTCCAACGAATGCAATAACAAAGGCAAACGGATTTGCCACTTTCATATTTTTTGCAAGTCCCTGGATAAATTCTGTCTGGTAGAAGAACAGGATCAGTGTTGTCATAAACAACAGGGTATTCAACAGTGGACAGCAAAGGTTTGCAATAAAGACAGATGCTCCTTTTAATGCTTTTACCTTTTTCAATCCCTGTGCGATCAGTCCTGTCAACCATCCCATTACAAGACGTGTTACAAAACATACAACAAATGTTCCTGCCGGATTAATGCTTAAGAGCATCGCTCCAAATGCGCTCATTCCGAAGCACTGTATAAAACTTGTAAGTCCAAATACGCCTCCTAAAATTGCACCTGCAGCCGGTCCTAACACTACAGCTCCTACCGCCACCGGAACAACAATCAGCGTAATTTCTAATCCGAATGTCTTAATGTAACCGATAGGGGTAAAAGCCATAATTAAAATGATCGCAATTAATAATGCCATCTCTACCATATAAGTGGTATTCAGTTTTCCATTTTTTCTCATGGTCTTTTCCTCTCTTTCCTGGTTTTTCTGTCACAACGGTATCATTGGTCGTCCTAGTTTCTATTACGAACCATTTGACACCAGACACATTAGTGTATTATGAGCAGGATCTGCTCATTATTTGCCGCTCGTCAAACATGTAACATATTGACTCGCTCACACTCACTCTATAATATTATAAAAGAAACCAGTTTGCAAGAGTTATTGTTAATTTTTTCACATATTAATTGTGTCTATAGTTTTTCGCTCAAATGCAGCTTTTCATACCCCATTTGAACCAACATCTCATCTAATCTTTTTAACATCTCTTTCTGTACCATTGGTACACAGATTTCCTCACCGATTTTAACATAATCCTCCGGAATCGTTTCAAATTCCAAAATGGTATCCGCCTCTAACTCTATTTTAATGCCTTCACTCTCTATTGTCTCTACACTTAATCCTAAATTCAATAAAGCAGTCCTGTCTCCCTCTTCCTTCGGCGCACTAATCTGTGCTTTGCGTTTTACTTTTAATTCACATTGTTTCGGCATATTCCGCATGATATTTATCTCTGCTTTTAGTAATTTTATATCTTTAATTTTTGACATAAGATACATTCTCCTCTTTTATTAATGACATCCCTTTCTTATAGTGTCCTTCAAATCTCATCTGGTCATCCCCGCTTAACCAATCTACTTTGGCTGTCTCATACGGCATATAAATAATCGTTTTACTATTTTCCAGCTTCTCCTGCTTAAAAGATTTTTCAATCGCCTTAAGGACATATTGATTTAATGTTATCTTTTGCTTTTCTGCTTCCAAAGCTGCCTTACGATGCAACTCCGGTGATATTCTTACATTAAAACTTCCCCGAAATTCTTTTTCTGGATTTTTACCTATTTGTTTACATAACTCTAAATAATTATCAATGCTTTGTCGAAACATTGCTTTCAGTTCTTCCACGGATGTTCCATGAAAATTCAAAGAATCTGCAATACCAAATACCTCTCCCACAAATATATCATCTTCTGCATCATACTCAACCGTTGCATGATAACCCTTGTATTCCAGCATTGAACTCATTTTTTCCTCCTATCAAAAATCTCATCTGTTATATCTCATCTATATCTTTTAGAAATTGTATCGTCTTTTTTACTTGATATGCATACAACTCATGTTCCGGATGAGGTTCATCAAACTGTAAAATACGCTTTGTCTCCAAATGAACAAATCCTATTCCCGAACCTCTTCCTCCTGAAAATTTCTCACAACCGCATTTCCCCATCAACATATCCAATTCCCTTGTTGTAAAATTCTTTGGCATTGGCTTTCTACATAATTTTTCAATCAGTTCCCTTTTCTTTGGCATTTATAATTATCACCTCCCACTTTGCAACTGTTTTTCAGTCGCTTTATTCTATCATAAATTATCTATGTTTTCAATAGCACAGTTTTTGTTCCGCGCGCGAGCGGTGCTGCATAGCAGCTATTTACTTCTCCGCAAGCTGCACATCTTTGCCCGAAGGGCTTTTTTCTCTATAAGAAACACAATATTCCCTAATCCTATAACGCAAAAAAGGACTGCCACACATTCATGTGACAGTCCCTCTAAGTCTTATATCATTCTGATTATTTGTTTAACTCAGCTTTTAAAGCCTCTGTTAATGCTGGAACGATCTTGTTTAAGTCTCCAACGATACCGTAATCAGCTACATCAAAGATTGGAGCATCCTCATCTTTGTTGATTGCGATGATGATATCAGATTCTTCCATACCTGCAACGTGCTGGATTGCTCCGGAAATACCGATTGCGAAGTATAAGTTAGGACGTACAGTCTTACCTGTCTGACCTACCTGAACATCAACTGGTTTCCAGCCATTCTCTACTACTGCACGAGAGCAGCTAACCATTCCGCCAAGTACATCTGCTAAATCCTGAAGCATTTTGAAGTTCTCTGCAGAACCAACTCCACGACCACCGGATACTAAGATCTTAGCGTCCATGATGTTCTCTGCACTCTTAGCTTCTTTTACAACTTTTAAGATTTCAACATATTTGTTGTCAGGAGTAAATCCTGGGTTGTACTCGATAACTTCTGCTTTAGCACCTTTTACAGGCTCTAATTTCTGCATAACGCCCGGACGTACTGTTGCCATCTGAGGACGTGTGTTAGGGCAAGCGATAGTAGCGATTGTGTTACCACCGAATGCAGGACGAGTCATTAATAACTGGTTTGCAACACCTTTGAACTCACCGATTTCAAGTACAGTACAATCTGCTGTTAAACCTGTTTTAACTCTTGCGGATACACGAGGTCCTAAATCTCTACCGATTGCTGTAGCACCTACTAACATGATCTCCGGTTTGTACTCTTTGATTACAGATGCAAGTGCATGAGCATATGGCTCTGTTCTGTAGTCTTTTAATTCAGGATCGTCTACAACGATAACTTTGTCAGCACCGTACTCTGCTAACTCGTCAGCAAGGCTCTTTACGTCGGAACCAATAAGTACAGCTGTAACATCAGTGTTTAAATCTTTTGCTAAGTCTTTACCCTTTCCAATTAACTCAAAAGCGATTGGGGTTAACTCATTGTCAACCTGCTGTGCAAAGACAAATACTCCTTTATATTCCTCTAAGTTCATTTTTTCCACTTTTATTCACCACTTTTCCTTATTCTTATTAGATTACATGTTTCTCTTTTAATTTACCCATGATGTAGTCAACAGACTCTGTTGCATCAAGAGTAACTTTTTCGCCTGCACCTTTACGAACTTTGTCAGATGCTTTTGCGATCTGTGTAGGAGAACCTTTTAATCCAAGGTCAGAATCATCTACGTCTTTTAAGTCAGCTCTGCCCCATACAGTAATCTCCTGATCATAAGCATCGAAGATTCCGCCCGGAGTCATGTAACGTGGCTGGTTTAACTCAGATAATGCTGTAATTAAGCAAGGCATTTTTGCTTTTAATTCATGGTATCTGTCTTCATACTGACGCTGTACGATAACAGAATCTCCATCAATCTTGATATCCTGTGCATAAGAGATTACAGGAAGATTTAAATGCTCTGCAATCTGTGGTCCAACCTGTGCAGTATCACCATCGATAGCCTGACGACCTGTAATGATTAAATCATAATCGATGTTTCTAAGAGCTCCTGCGATAGTTGTAGATGTAGCCCATGTATCAGCTCCACCTAATACTCTATCTGTTACAAGGATTCCCTTGTCAGCTCCCATTGCCATAGCTTCACGAAGAACTTCCTCTGCTTTTGGAAGACCCATTGTAAGTACAGTAACCTCTGCGCCGTACTCATCTTTAATTCTCAGTGCTGCCTCTAAACCAGCTTTATCGTCTGGGTTCATGATTGTAAGCATCGCACCTCTGTCTAATGTACCGTCCGGATTAAATTTAACTCCGCCTTTTGTATCCGGTACCTGTTTTACACATACAACTATTTTCACGGTAATTTCACTCCTTATGTTTGATTTAATGACTTCATTTTCAATCCGCTGGAATCGCGATTATTTTAATAAAGCACCAGAGATAACCATACGCTGAACTTCTGAAGTTCCTTCGTAAATCTCTGTGATCTTAGCATCACGCATCATACGCTCTACATCGTACTCTCTGATGTATCCGTATCCACCGAATAACTGAACGCATCTTGTTGTTACGTCCATAGCGGTCTCAGCTGCAAATAATTTTGCTTTAGCTGCTTCTACAGAATATACTTTCTGTGTTGCTTTTGCCATAGCTGCTCTATATACAAGGAATTTTGCTGCATCAATCTTTGCTGCCATATCAGCTAACTGGAACTGAGTGTTCTGCTGCTGAGCGATTGTACGACCGAACTGTTTTCTCTCTTTTACATATGCGATAGTTGCATCTAATGCACCTTCAGCAATACCAAGAGCCTGAGCAGCGATACCGATACGTCCACCGTCTAATGTATGCATTGCGATTGGGAAACCTTTTCCTTCAGGTCCTAATAAAGCATCTTTTGGAATTCTGCAATCCTCAAAGATTAACTCATATGTGGATGAACCACGGATACCCATCTTCTTCTCTTTTGTTCCGAAGGAGAATCCCGGAGCACCTTTTTCTACGATAAATGCGGAGAAGTTCTTTTTCTTTCTTCCTCTCTTATCCTCTGTTACGCTTGTGATAGCAATGATGATATATACGTCTGCAACTTCACCGTTTGTGATGAAACATTTAGATCCGTTTAATACCCACTCGTCACCATCTAAAACTGCTTTTGTCTGGCATCCCTGAGCATCTGTTCCAGCACCCGGCTCTGTTAAACCGAAAGCACCAAGTTTTTCACCTTTTGCAAGTGGTGTTACATATTTTTTCTTCTGCTCTTCTGTACCATATGTCATGATCGGGTCGATGCAAAGAGATGTATGTGCAGATACGATAACGCCTGTTGTTGCACAAACTTTTGATAACTCTTCTACACACATGGTATATGTAAGAGGATCACATCCCTGTCCGCCGTACTCCTTTGGTACAGGAATTCCCATAAAGCCTGCTTTTGCCATTTTCTCAACAGTTCCTGCCGGGAAATGTTCTGTCTCGTCAACCTCCTGAGCGAGAGGTTTTACTTCTGTCTCAGCGAATTCTTTGAAAAGAGTTCTCGCCATTTCATGTTTTTTATCTAAACAAAAATCCATGATTTATATTCCTCCATTTACTTTATTTATTTTAAAACGAGCAAATTCCCCAAAATGCTTGTTTCATCTTGAGGTATTTCATATACGGAACAGCGGGGAATTTTCCCCGTTATTCCTTCTGCTCATTTTATTATTTTGAATAGTCGTAGAATCCGATGCCTGTCTTACGTCCTAATTTGCCTGCACGTACCATTTTCTTAAGTAATGGATGTGGGCGGTATTTAGGATCGCCTGTCTCATCATATAATACGTTCATGATAGCAAGGCAGATATCTAATCCGATTAAGTCACCTAACTCTAATGGTCCCATTGGATGGTTTGCACCTAATTTCATAGCTGTGTCGATTCCTTCTACAGAAGCAACGCCGTCAGCAAGGATGCCAACACCTTCGTTTACATATGGGATTAAGATTCTGTTTACAACGAAACCAGCAGCTTCGTTTACTTCTACAGGAGTCTTACCGATCTCTTTAGAAATAGCAACGATCTTGTCTTTTAACTCGTCCGGTGTATTCTCGCCTTTGATAACCTCGATCAGTTTCATAACAGGAGCCGGGTTGAAGAAATGCATACCGATTACCGGTCTGTCAATTCCTGCACCGATTTCTGTGATAGAAAGGGAAGATGTATTTGTAGCGAAGATACAATCTTTCTTTACGATATCCTGTAACTCTTTGAATGTCTGTTTTTTAACATCCATTACCTCAAGAGCTGCCTCAACGATTAAGTCACAATCTGTACAAATTTCTTTTGTACCTGTAACGATTTTGTTTAAGATAGCATCTGCAGCTGCCTGCTCCATTTTGCCTTTTGCAACTCTCTTCTCAAATCCTTTTGCAATTTTAGCTTTTCCGTTTGCTGCAAATTCGTCATTAATATCACATAAGCATACTTCATATCCTTCTGTCTGTGCAAATGCCTGTGCAATACCGGAACCCATGGTTCCTGCTCCAATAATACCAACTTTCATGTCAGTTCCTCCTTATGGAATTTTATTAACTTTTGATGCCGGTGTCATCAGACACCGGCTATTGATACCTGTTGTTGATTAGTCTCTCTCAACGATAGTAGAGCATCCCATTCCACCACCGATGCAAAGTGTTGCAAGACCTTTCTTAGCGTCTCTTCTCTGCATCTCGTGTAACAGTGTAACAAGGATACGGCATCCTGAAGCTCCTACCGGATGTCCAAGTGCGATCGCACCACCGTTTACGTTAACTTTGCTCATATCGAAGTTTAAGTCATGTGCTACTGCTAAGGACTGTGCTGCGAATGCTTCGTTAGCTTCTACTAAGTCCATATCATCAATTGTTAAGCCTGTCTTCTCGAATACTTTCTTTGTGGAAGCAACCGGTCCAACACCCATGATAGATGGGTCAACTCCGCCAAGTGCTCCTGCTACGAATGTAGCCATTGGCTTAACGCCTAATTCTTTTGCTGCTTTCTCGCTCATAACAACAACTGCTGCTGCTCCGTCATTGATTCCGGAAGCGTTAGCTGCTGTAACAATTCCGTCTGGCTTGAATGCCGGGCGTAATTTGGAGATGCTCTCTTTTGTTGTTCCAGGACGTGGTCCTTCGTCTGTATCTACGATAACAGTCTCTTTTTTCTTCTTAACTTCTACAGGAACGATCTCATCTTTGAATTTTCCAGCTTTCTGAGCTGCTTCGCATTTCTGCTGTGAAGTTGCTGCGAACTCGTCTAACTGCTCACGAGTTAAGCCCCACTGCTCTGCTACGTTCTCTGCTGTGATTCCCATGTGGTAGTTGTTGAATGCATCCCATAATGCATCGTTTACCATGGTATCTACTAAAGTAGCGTTGTTCATTCTGTGTCCATAACGTCCGCTCATATCTGCGTATGGTGCCATAGACATATTTTCCATACCACCTGCTACTACGATGTCAGCATCTCCTGCTTTAATCATCTGTGCAGCCATGTTTACGCAGTTCAGACCAGAACCACATACAACGTTTACTGTAACTGCCGGTGTCTCGATTGGTAATCCTGCTTTGATGGAAGCCTGACGTGCTACGTTCTGGCCTAATCCTGCCTGGATTACACATCCCATATATACGTGATCAACTTTTTCTGCTGGTACACCAGCTCTGTTTAATGCTTCTTTAATAACGATAGATCCTAAAACTGGAGCCGGAGTTGTGCTTAAAGCTCCTCCCATAGTTCCGATTGCTGTACGACATGCGCCTGCTAAAACTACTTTTTCTGCCATTTCTTCTTCTCCTTTTTATGATTTCTTTGTGTGGATGAGATGTTAATTTTTTAACAATCTCATACTTAAAAAAAATAAATTGAAAAACTGCTGAGTTTTTAATTTATTCCTTACTACTCGAAGCTTAAATCAAAAGAATTTATGTACTTCAACCTAAGCTTTACTTCGTTAATAATGATAGCATAATCTGTTAAAAAATGCAACAAAAACCTTATTGTTAAAAATTTATCAAAATCCTTTCCGAGATTGAAAAAAAGCGGGGATTTTTTGTATAGTTTGTACAAAATCCCGCTTTTACTTCAAGTTAATAGAACACATGATTGCCAATGACTGTTCCCTGGATCGTTCCGTTATTTCTCCGGAAATAGAGACATTTGACCGTGATTCTGCCACCGATGACCTCCTGTGCCGCCTGTGTACTGGAAGCATCTGCTCCCCTTGCCAATACGGTTGCAAATCGACCGCTTGCTACCGGCGAAAACTGACCGCTCTGGTATATGACCCCGACTACGCTGTTTGGAAAATGCGAGCTTGCCACGCGATTCAGCACTACGCTGCCGACTGCTAACTTTCCTTCGTATGGCTCTCCGCCTGCTTCACACTCGATCAGTGCCGCTAACAGTTCTAAATCTCCCGCCTGTGTCTGCACCTTGGAGCCATCTGCCCCTTCGGCTTCCTGTGCCTTGATCTCACTCATCCTTGCTGCGTCTTCTTTTGCCTTTTGTGCCTCTAACTGTGCCTCATATGCTTTCTGCTTTTCTATTTCGGCTTCATATTCTGCGGAGAGGTTCTGCGTCTCACCGATCTCCTGTTCCGATCTGCTGATGTTTTCCTTTGTGGATGCAATCAGCGTATTCATCTGTTCCTTTTTTTCTTTTGTCTTCTGTTCTAATGCCTGCAGACTCTTCTCTTCTTCCTCTAATTTGGCTTTGTCAGAAGCTATCTTTGCACACATCTGCTCGTATTCTTCTAATTTTTCCCTGTCATAGCTGCTGATCGCTTTGACGTATTCTGCCCGATTGATAAAATCCGACATGGATTCCGCATTCAATAAGGACATCCAAAGTGATTCACTGCCGTTTTCATACAGGAACTGTATACGGCTTTTCATGCTCTGATACTGCTTTTTCGCACGTTTTTTTGCTTTCTTTAACTGCTTTTTTGTTTCACGGATACTGTTCTGCTTTTCTGTAATCTTATTTTCGAGACCGGTTAAAGAAGTGCTGATCTCAGCCAGCTCTGCATCCAGATTTTCTAATTCCTGCCCCATGCTGTCTTTGCTGTTTTGCAGGTCTTTTACTTTCTGGTCTGCCTGTTTCTTCTTTTCCTGCAGTTCATTCAGTTTTCCTTTGGTGTCTTCAATTTTCTGTTCTGTTGCATGGACCGCTATGGAGGAGGAACCTGTTAAGGTTACCGTGACCGCTAAAGTAAATGCACAGAGCAGTTTTCCGTATTTTTTCATGTCAGTTCCTTTTTATTTTACCGTTACTTTACAAGTTGCTTTTTTACCTGAAGCATAATGGAAGATACGTTTAATTTTACATATGGTTTCTTTTCCTGCAGTTGCCTCTACACTTCCCTGCTCCATCTTAAGGCTTCCGGTCAGAATTCCCATGCTGTCATCCATTGCAATTCCGGCTGTAACTTTCAGGGTTCCGGTACCGGAAATTTTCAAGGTATCATTCATACTTAAATAAATTCCATAGCACTCTTTTGCATCGGTTACATTTCCTGTAGTGATCGTATTCGTGCCGTTCAGGACAAGGTTCAGCATCTGTCCTGCTCCTTCATACCGAATGCCATAGATATATTTACCGGCCTTCATCGGAGTCGTCAGATTTGCCCCATTGAGTGGCAGTGTATGCGTGGATGCCTGATAGGAAATAGTCTTATTTCAAAGAACATCCGATGCGTTTGCCTCTGTTACCCGTATATTTCCCACATACAGCATTTCGCCTGCTGCCTGTACTTTTGGCACTCCAAATCCTGTTGGTAATACGGTTACCGCCAGCATCATGCTCAAGGCAATGGCTATTCCTTTTTTGATAGTTTTTACGCTTCCCATACTGCTTCACCCTCTCTTTTTCATTGTTAAATGTTTCATCCCTCTTTTTATTCATTATTTTGATCAGGGTGTCAAAGGTCGTCTCACAACTTAACGACTGGCTGATTGCACAAAACCGGCAATCAAAAAACTTGAAACCGCCTTTTGATATCCTAATTTTATTTTACAATAGTTTTTTATGCTTTCCAAGATGTCATTTGTCATTTATATCCGTTTATGCTAAAATAAATCAATATTCTATGTAAAACCAATGTATTGGGAGGGATATCATGCATTTTGTAAAAACAGAAGATTTATGTCCCGGTATGAGACTTGCAAAACCCATCTATAACCGCTTAGGGGTTCTTTTATACGAACGTAACACGGAACTGACTCCTCAGGGTATCAACAGTATCCGCAAATTCTCTTTGATTGGAATCTATGTTCTAGACCCTGCCGAACCTCTGCCGCCTTTAAGTGAGGAGGAGCTGCATTTTGAACAGTTCCAGACCATGTATATGTTCCGGCTGCGGGATGAACTTGGCAAGTTAGTAACCGGAAAAGAACCGGATAAGCTCTCTGAACTTTGTAAAAGCATTATCCGTGAGTTTGGAAACCTTGACCACAAGATTATTTTTTCACAAAATCTCCGAAGTTCCGGTGATTTTGTCTATAAACACGGTTTGAATACCGGTATTCTCTGTGCCATCCTGACACACCATCTCGGTTTTTCCTATGAAGAACAGCTTGCATTAGTGGAAGCCGCTCTTTTGTATGATACCGGGTATCTCTATCTGGATTCTGACCAACTGACGGACTTTGAAGATGTCGAGAGTGCTGATTATAAAAAACTGTGTCTTGCCAGAGGAGATGCTTTTGCACTTTTAAAACCGCAGACCAATGAATATCATCTTCCAAAAATGACGCTACAAGTAATCGCGGAGATGATCCATCCGGCAAACCATATTGCCCATCCGGAGATGAAAGAGCATACCTGGCGGTTTGGCACCCAGGTTCTGCGTGTTGCCGGCTGCTTTGACCAGATGACCGCTATGCGCTATGGCTTTGAACCACAATCTGAGGTTGTGACCATGAAATATCTGTTTGAACATCCTGACTTTTTTAACTCTACCGTGGTTCAGGCTCTCGGTGAATGTATCAACATTCTTCCGCAGGGAGCTTGTGTCGATCTGACCAGCGGGGATAAAGCATTGATCTTAGAGACGAATCCGGATGATTTTTTACAGCCTTTGATCTTACGTTTTTCGGATAACCGGATTTATGATCTGAGTGATCCCGATGTTTCGGAAAAATTCCAGATCAAGGATCTGATGAAAACAATGGATAACCGCATCCAGGTGGATGAGGAAACTTTAAAACAGTTCCAGACCGACACTTATGTCACGGAAATGATGAACCGTTTCCGAAAAGCCAAAGCAAAACTGGCTAAAAAGCAAAAAAACCGCGAAGTCATCTGACTCCGCGGTTTTTCCTACTATCTACTTCCTGATTCTTAGTAATTTAATCACTTTATTTTCATTACTTGATTCCTATTATTCCTAATTTTTAGATATTCTTTACTGTCGCAATATCCACAAGTGTCATCTCATCACTTGCATTCTCTAAGCTGAGTGCTAATGCATTTGCCGTATCTAAGGATGTCAGGCAGTGTACACCGGTCTCTATTGCGTTTCTTCGGATCAGGAAACCGTCTCTGCTCTTATCACGTCCCTGTGTCGGGGTATCGATCACTAAATCGATCTTATGTCCTAAGATCAAGTCCATAACGTTTGGTGACTCCTGTGAGATCTTATTGACACGCAGGGCATTGACACCACGCTCCTGCAGATATTTTGCCGTACTTCTGGTTGCATAGATTTTGTAACCAAGTGCCTCAAATCGTCTTGCGACTGCGACACCTTCTTCTTTATCTGCGTCTTTTAAGGTCATGATCATCTGCTTATATTTCGGAAGGACAATTCCTGCACCTAAAAATGCTTTGTACAGTGCCTCGTTAAATGTCTTTGCAATACCCAGACATTCTCCGGTTGATTTCATTTCAGGTCCTAAGCTGATCTCTGCACCACGCAGTTTTTCAAAGGAAAATACCGGCATCTTAATTGCGATATAATCTGCCTCCGGTGCTAAACCTGTCGGATAACCCATTCCTTTTAAGGTATTACCGATGATTACTTTTGTTGCAAGATCTACAATCGGAATTCCTGTTACCTTACTGATATATGGTACGGTTCTGGATGAACGCGGATTTACCTCAATCACATATACCTGTCCGTCCATAACAATGAACTGGATATTAATTAATCCGATGACATGAAGTGCTTTTGCCAATCGTTTTGTATATTCTACGATGGTCGCCTTGATATCCTCTCCGATCGTCGGTGCCGGATATACGGAAATACTGTCTCCGGAATGTACTCCGGTTCTCTCGATATGCTCCATAATTCCCGGAATCAGGATGTCTGTTCCATCACATACCGCATCGACTTCGATTTCTTTTCCCTGTAAATATTTATCTACTAAGATCGGATGATCCTGCGCATAGCGGTTGATGACTGCCATAAATTCTTCAATCTCTTCGTCATTCAGGGCAATCTGCATACCCTGTCCGCCAAGTACATAGGAAGGACGTACCAAGACAGGATATCCCAGACGGTTTGCAACCTCTTTCGCTTCTTCCGCTGTAAAGACGGTTCCACCGGCTGCTCTTGGGATTTCTGTTTCCTCTAATATTTTGTCAAATAATTCACGATCTTCTGCGGCATCTACATCTTCTGCCTTTGTTCCAAGAATCGGAACTCCCATTTTCATCAGACTTTCGGTTAATTTAATCGCAGTCTGTCCACCGAACTGTACGACTGCTCCGTCCGGTTTTTCTAAACGCACAATGTTTTCGACATCTTCCGGTGTCAGCGGCTCAAAGTAGAGCTTATCTGCAATATCAAAGTCTGTGGATACGGTCTCCGGGTTATTGTTTACAATAATGGTCTCATAGCCTTCTTTTGCAAACGCCCAGGTACTGTGTACGGAACAATAGTCAAACTCGATACCCTGACCGATACGGATCGGTCCGGAACCAAGTACCAGTACTTTTTTCTCCGGATGTGTCTCTTCTGCCTCGTTGATACTTCCAAAGCAGGAGTAATAATACGGTGTGCTGGCTTCAAATTCTGCCGCACAGGTATCTACCATTTTAAATGCTGCCACGATCCCGTTTTCATAACGCAGATCGCGGATTTCTTCTTCTGTCTTTCCGGTCAGTTCTGCAATAACATTATCCGGGAACTCTATCCGTTTTGCTTCTTTTAAGAGGTCTGTAGTCAGTTCTTCGCTTCTTAAACGCTCCTCCATTTCCACAAGAATGGCAATTTTGTCGATAAACCAGTGGTCTATCATTGTAATCTCATGGATCGTATCATAGGAGATTCCTTTTCTGATCGCTTCTGCGATCACCCAGATCCTGCGGTCATCTACCACTTCTAACTGTTTTAAAAGCTCTTCTTTGGAAAGCTCCGTAAAATCATAGGACATCATGGAATCCACATGCTGCTCTAAGGAACGGATGGCTTTCATCAGCGCTCCCTCGAAGTTTGTGCAGATACTCATAACCTCTCCGGTTGCTTTCATCTGTGTTGTCAGTGTTCTCTTTGCCGTGATAAATTTATCAAACGGAAGTCTTGGGATCTTTACGACACAATAATCTAACATCGGCTCAAAACTTGCATAGGTTTTGCCGGTGATGGCATTCTTGATCTCATCTAAGGTATATCCGAGTGCGATCTTCGCTGCTACTTTGGCAATCGGATATCCGGTTGCTTTTGATGCTAATGCGGAAGAACGGCTGACACGAGGGTTTACCTCGATGACACAATATTCAAATGTTGTCGGATGCAAAGCATACTGTACGTTACATCCTCCTGTAATGTTTAATTCTGATATAATATTTAAGGCAGATGTACGGAGCATCTGATATTCCTTATCGCCTAAGGTCTGGGATGGTGCTACTACGATCGAGTCTCCGGTATGCACACCGACCGGGTCGATATTTTCCATATTACATACAGTAATGCAGTTGCCGTTTGCATCACGCATTACTTCGTATTCTATTTCCTTCCAGCCTGCGATACAGCGCTCTACTAATACTTCTCCTACACGGCTTAAACGCAGTCCGTTAGAAAGGATGTCGATCAGCTCTGTCTCATTATGGGCGATACCACCGCCACTTCCACCTAAGGTATATGCCGGACGTAATACGACCGGATAACCGATGGTATTTGTAAATGCGATACCGTCTTCTACGTTGTGTACGACTAAAGATGGCGCACAAGGCTCACCGATTTTTTCCATTGTGTCCTTGAATGCCTGACGGTCCTCTGCTTTGAAAATCGTTTCCGCAGTTGTTCCGATCAGTTTCACACCATGTTCTTCTAAAAATCCGGATTCTGCAAGCTCCATTCCCAAGTTCAGTCCTGCCTGTCCTCCTAAGGTCGGAAGTACGCTGTCCGGTTTTTCTTTTAAAATGATCTGCTCTAAGACTTTTGCGGTCAGTGGCTCAATATACACCTCGTCTGCAATCTCTTTATCGGTCATGATCGTTGCAGGGTTGGAGTTGACAAGCACTACCTCGATGCCTTCTTCTTTTAAAGAACGGCATGCCTGTGTTCCCGCATAATCGAATTCGGCTGCCTGTCCGATGACAATAGGACCGGAACCGATAACTAATACTTTTTTGATATCCTGATTCTTTGGCATTACTGGTTCCCTCCCATCATTGTGATAAAACGGTCAAACAAATACGAACTGTCCTGTGGTCCCGGACATGCTTCCGGGTGGAATTGTACCGTAAAAATGTTCTTTCCGATATATTTTAAGCCTTCATTGGTTCCATCATTGACATTTACAAATGCCGGAACTGCAATGTTTTCATCTAATGCTTTATCATCCACTGCATAGCCATGGTTCTGGGATGAGATATAGACTCTTCCGGTCTCTAAATCTTTGACCGGATGATTGCCACCGCGATGTCCGTATTTTAATTTATAGGTATCTGCCCCGGTTGCTAATGCCATGAGCTGATGTCCTAAACAGATTGCAAAGATCGGCACATCGGATTCATATAATTTACGGATCTCTTCTATGATCGCCTGACATTCCTTCGGATCTCCAGGTCCGTTACTCAGCATGATACCGTCCGGTTTGGCTGCTAAAATCTCTTCTGCTGTTGTGTGGGCAGGGTAAATCGTTACTTCGCATTCTCTGTCATGTAAGGAGTCTGTAATATTTTTTTTCGCTCCTAAATCTAACAGGGCTACTTTTTTTCCTTTTCCATTTAATACGCTTTTCTCATCACAGGTTACTTTATCTACTACGTTTCCTGTCTGATATTCTTTTAACCTCGGAAGAACCTTCTCTAACTCATACTGTTCATCTGTGGTGATCATACCGTTCATGGTTCCTTTGTCACGAAGGATCTTTGTCAATGCTCTTGTATCAATTCCTGCGATCCCAGGTATATCATTTTCTTTCAAAAAGTCCTGTATCGTTCCTTCGCAGCGAAAATTGCTTGGCATTCTGGATAACTCCCTGACAATATATCCGTCCACCCATGGACGTTTTGACTCTGCATCCGGTGTGATCCCATAATTTCCAATCAGTGGATAGGTCATGACAACTGCCTGTCCTGCATAGGATGGATCGGTCATTACCTCTAAATATCCTGTCATGGATGTATTAAATACAATTTCACTGATAACCTCTTTTTGTGAACCGATACTGGTTCCCTCAAAGACAGTTCCGTCTTCTAAGATCAGAAAAGCTTTCATTCTTTACCCTGTCCTTTCTAAATTTTCTCAAAAAAAAAGAGGGAGATTCTCTTTTTTTCTTATTCTGTGCTATGCCTAAATTGTAAAAAGTTTATCATATTGTGTAAGATTTTTCAACCTTATTTTTTGTCTTATGCAATCTCTCCATGTTTTTCATAGCTGGTGATCCGCTCTATCGCATTATTTTCATCGACAAATACGACTGCCGGTAAGAACTGCTCTGCTTCCTGCGGGGTCATCTGTGCATACGCCATGATAATGACATGATCTCCGGTCTGCACCTGTCTTGCCGCCGCACCGTTTAAGCAGATCATCCCGCTTCCCGGCTCTCCGGCTATCGTATAGGTCTCAAAACGATTTCCGTTTTCAATATCTACGATCTGGACATTTTCATATTCTAAAATCCCAGCCGCCTGCATCAGCACCGGGTCCACCGTGATACTGCCAACATAGTTTAATTCCGCCTGTTTTACTACTGCACGATGGATCTTTCCTTTTAACATTTTTAAATACATCTTTGCTCTCCCTCTATCTGATAAAATTGTCTATCAATCTGGTCTTACCGATATAGACTGCCATTGCAGCTAAGATCTCTCCCCGGATTTCTGACACCGGTTCTAAACTCTGTGCATCCACGATCTCCACATAATCTATTTTTGCAAGCGGCTCCGCTTCGATATGGGCGATCATTTTTTCTTTGATCACTGCTGCATTTTTTTCTCCTGCTTCTATCAGTTCTTCTCCTAAACGGACTGCCTGACTTAACACTAATGCCGCTTTTCTCTCTTCTTCATTCAGATAGGTGTTTCTCGAACTCATTGCAAGTCCGTCTGCCTCACGCACGATCGGGCATCCTACGATCTCAATATCAAAATTCAGATCTCTGACCATCCGGCGGATCACTGCTAACTGCTGTGCATCCTTTTGTCCAAAATAGGCACGGTCCGGTGTTACAATATGAAATAGCTTGGTCACTACGCTGCATACTCCGGAAAAATGGATCGGTCTTGTCTTTCCACAAAGCACATCCGTCAAACGGTTCATATCCACAAAAGTACAGTTGTCTTTATAGTACATTTCCTCCGGTGACGGATTGAATAAAAGTTCCACGCCTGCCGCATCACAAAGTGCCGCATCTCTCTTTATATCTCTTGGGTAACTTCCTAAATCTTCATTTTCTCCAAACTGTGTCGGATTCACAAAATCACTGACCACTACGCGGTCATTTTCTTTCACGGCACGCTCGATCAGACTTTTATGGCCATCGTGAAGATATCCCATGGTCGGAACCAGTCCGACACTCAGCCCTTCCCGTTTCCATGCTTTTACCTGTGCTCTTACTTCGTCTATTGTATGGACTAACTGCATGTTTTTTCCTCCTCTGATAAGATACTTTTCTTAATATAATTTCTCTAACATTTCGTCGCTGATCCCATAGGTATGCTGTTCCGCCGGAAATACGCCGTTTTGTACTTCTTTGATGTACTGTGAAAAAGCTGCTTTCATCTGTTCGCCAATCTGTCCGAACTGCTTTACGAATTTCGGTTTAAAATCACCAAACATTGCTAACATATCCTGATATACCAGCACCTGTCCGTCACATCCTGCACCTGCGCCAATGCCGATCGTTGGTATGTTGATCTGTTTTGAGATCAATTCTGCTAATTTTGCCGGAACACACTCTAAAACAACGGCTACCGCTCCTGCCGCTTCTGCTCCTTTGGCATCCTCGATTAATTTTTTAGCTGCCTCTTCTGATTTTCCCTGCACCTTGAATCCGCCGAACACATTTAAGGACTGCGGGGTCAGTCCCAAATGAGCCACAACCGGTATGGACGCTTTGGTGATTGCTTCTATCTGTGGAAACACTTCTTTGCCGCCTTCTAACTTGACTGCCTGCGCCCGTCCCTCTTTCATCAGACGGCCTGCATTGCAGACTGCATCATAGACAGATGCCTGATAGGACATAAACGGCATATCCGCAACTATCAATGCATTTTTTGCTCCTCTTGTAACTGCTTTTGTATGATGTATCATATCCTCCATTGTTACGGATAAGGTGTCTTCATATCCTAACATGACCATTCCTAAGGAATCTCCCACCAAGATCATGTTGATGCCTGATTCATCGATCAGTTTTGCCATAGAATAATCATAGGCTGTCAGCATGGTGATTTTTTCGCCGCGTTTCTTTGCTTCCTGTATTGTTACTACTGTGTTCTTCATTTTTGCTCTCCAATCATTCACTTTCTTTCCTTAACAGTTCTTTCATCTGCCGGTAATTTCGTTCGGTATGCTTTTTCTCTGAGATTCTGACCAGTTCTGTGCCGATCGCATCATACACCGCCTTTTGTTCTTCTGACAGCACTTCTAAATGATGTCTTACCGTACCAAGATCGTTCCGTTCTATCGGGCCGGTCAGCGCCTGTTCGCATCCGTACTTCAATGCCGCTTCTACGTTATTTTTTACCAACGGTGTCAGCATTTCATAAGCCGCTGTACTCTCTATGCCGGCTTCTTCTAACATTTTTACTGCCATGGACAAAAGCCCGATGACATGGTTACTCGCCATACTGACTGCCGCATGATAACGCGTTTTTGCCTCTGTATGGATCAGTACTAACCTGTTCGGTAGTTTTTCAAACATCCGATAGATATCCGCAACTGCCTGTTCGTCGCCCTCTACGGTAAAAATTGCCTCTGTTAAATTTTGATAAGCTGTGAATTTGTTACTGAACGCGTAAATTGGATGAAGTGAACAAACAGATACTCCTGCCTGCTCTGCATTTGAAAATATATCACTTGATAATGAGCCACTAAAGTGGCAGACTGATTTTCCCTTCACATCTTTTGCTGCAATGCAATCCCATACTTCCTTTATTGCCCCGTCTGTCACGGTTATAAACAGGGTATCGCTTACCTCAATGAGTGAATCTAACTCGCTAAAATATTTTGTGTTACAGAATTTTGCCGCTTCTTTGGCACTGTTTACGGTTCTGCTGTAGAATCCGCTGACTTCTTCGCCATGGGTAACAAAATATTTTCCCATGGTTGTACCTACCTTCCCGGCACCTATAATTCCTATTCCTATCGCTATGCACCTCCATTTCTATCTGCTGCATGCTGTACAAAATGGAAAGGATGCATTATCAAAATGATACCGTTTTCATCCGAAATACTGTTCGTTAAGATTTTAACATATGGAATTGGGGATGGCAAGGGGATTTCTTGGGAACTTTGTTTATACAGGCGGCTATCCCCGGATATTCCCACGGACATGCTGCGTTTCCTGTTCGTTGCCCACGCCTTTTTGCTCATGTTTTGTGCAACTCGCCCTACGGACTCAAACAGGCACAAAACATGAACGGCAGTGTGCTCCTCACGACGGAAGCCTCGCAACTGTCTGTGGGAACAACCGGGGAAGCAGCTTTGTGTAGAAAGTTCTAAAATAAAAAATGCCACTCATTGTTGAGTAACATCTGCTATTTGAATCTTGTTATTTTCTCTGTAAATTGTCTTTATGAATCTTTCTCGAATTGTATAGAAAGCATATATCCCAGCGAGCTCCAGACAATGATGGAACGTTTCTTTTGTGCTATGGAGATGAAACTCCCGGAAGTGTGAAGCCCTCTGGCGAACACACTTCCTGCTCTTAGGGAGGTTCATCGGAATGGTTAGCACAAGGAAACTTGGAAGCATTGTTGGGAGCTCGCTGAACATTCTAACACACCCCTTTCTAACACATTTCCTTCACTTACATTTTTGACACAAACTCATCTATAGACTCTGCTTTAGCAGCCAATTTTAACCAGCTATTCAAGACTTTGATATCTTTTTCATTGTGGATTCTTTCACGAACTTTATCTGGTATTGTACTGATATCTTCCAATAATTCCAAAATAGATTCTACTTTTCCTTCAATAATTCCCTCCTGATGTCCTTTCTCATATTCATCTTTTCGGACAATCTCAAAGACTGCTTCTTCATCATATTCAAAGATACTCATTTCTACCGCCTCTTTCCTGTTCTGAAGTAGAAACTCCCGCAGGATTCCTTCATTAATGCATTCTGTCACTGCACGGTCTACTGCTTCTTCTACATTCTTCATGCTCTTTGCATAGGTACGTACTTTCTTCACATAGATCGCATATTCCTTTAAAGTCCGGCACTGCTCTAATAATTTTTTGTTTTTCCCAAGATTGATATTTAGCATTGTTACCACTAATTCCAAATCCGGGTCGTCCATCGATTTTTGAAATGCATCTGATAATCTTAAATATTTCTTCTCTGCCTGTTCTTCCGAACCATTGTAGAATACTAAAAATCTCGGTGTCGGGATTTTAATCAGTGTGTTGCGATACAGATCCCTGTGATTAACCTGCCCCTGTAATTCTTTTGCAATATAGAACAAATCCCGCAACGGCATGTTGGGAGAATAAGTGGACTGATGCTCGTAAAGATTCAGATAGGAATCCATGATAAATGCCAGATCGTTTTTCATATTCATATAAATGGCATTTTCTAAGGTTACAATCTCTAAATCTTCTGCATTCGTGTAAGATGTTCCGTTAACCGCATTATAAAGGCTCAATAGCTCTTTCTTTTCACGGAATATCATGCGGAATAATCTGTCCTTATGGTTTCTTGCAACACGGATCTCGTTTTGAGTTTCTGTCATAGTATTACCTCCTGTTTGAAATTGTCTCGCAGGAGTTCTTATCCTTTTTTCTTGAAAACTCCTGCTGTTCATAATGTTGGAAAAGCATGAATTTTCTGATCTGAATTAGATTTGTAATAGACTACGGCAGAATTGCCGCCTTATATAAAAGAAAATATGCTTTGAGAGTATTATAGCATGGTGGGAAGTGGGTTACAACCGGATTTTGTACAATTCTGCTGTTCCCGTCTACATTGTGTGTATATGGAAAATTCTGGGGTAAATTGTTTAGAAATTTAAAAGAATAGCATTTTGAGAATTATTTAATGAATCTATATATGAAAAATTCTAAAATAGCCTATTAGGGATTCTCTTGAAAAGGATTATCAAAAGCATCCTCCATGAATTTTAGGAAATATTTACTGACTTAATGGATTTACATCACTGAATCTCATATACAATGCAGATATAGTTATTTCTCATTTTATCTGCTGCAGAATAGAATTTCAAAACAAAACATGCCACTCATTCTTTTGAGTGACATCTCTTATTTAACTTCTTCCTCATCTTCTCTACAAACTGTCTTAGAAAGCGTATATCCCAGCGAGCTCCCGCCAATGATGAAGAGTTTCTTTTTGTGCTATGGAGATGAAACTCCCGGAAGCATGGAGCCCCTTGGCGAACATGCTTCCTGCTTTGAAGGAGGTTCATCGGAATGCTTAGCACAAGGAAACTCGGAATCATTGGCGGGAGCTTGCTGAACATTCCCTCTTCCTAACACGCTTCCTGCTTTGCTAAAGATTCATCGAAATGTTGAACACTACCCTTAATGCTTCGGCACCAGTTTCTCTTTTCCACCCATATATGGACGCAGTGCCTCCGGAACATTTACACTTCCGTCTTCATTTAAGTTGTTCTCTAAGAATGCGATCAACATTCTTGGCGGTGCAACAACTGTGTTGTTAAGTGTATGTGCAAAATATTTTTCTTTTCCGTTTTTGATACGGATTTTTAATCTTCTTGCCTGTGCATCTCCTAAATTAGAGCAGCTTCCGACTTCAAAATATTTCTTCTGTCTTGGCGACCATGCCTCTACGTCACAGGATTTTACTTTTAAGTCTGCCAAATCACCGGAGCAGCACTCTAAGGTACGGACCGGAATGTCAAGGCTGCGGAATAGATCTACCGTATTCTGCCACAGCTTGTCATACCACAGTTTGGATTCTTCCGGCTCACATACTACGATCATCTCCTGTTTTTCAAACTGATGGATACGGTATACGCCACGTTCCTCGATTCCATGTGCTCCTTTTTCTTTTCTGAAGCATGGAGAATAACTGGTCAATGTATATGGAAGTTTTTCTTTTTCATTAATGGTATCAATGAATTTTCCGATCATGGAATGTTCACTGGTACCAATCAGATAGAGATCCTCGCCCTCGATCTTGTACATCATGGCATCCATTTCGTCAAAACTCATAACTCCGGTTACCACATTGCTGCGAATCATAAATGGCGGTACACAGTATGTGAATCCGCGGTCGATCATAAAATCTCTCGCATAGGAAATCACTGCGGAATGAAGTCTTGCAATGTCACCCATCAGATAGTAAAAACCGTTGCCCGCTACTTTTCCTGCTGCATCTAAGTCAATGCCGTCAAAACGCTCCATAATCTCTGTATGATATGGGATTTCAAAATCCGGTACGACCGGCTCACCAAATTTTTCGATTTCTACGTTACAGGAATCATCCTTTCCAATCGGTACGGATGGATCAATGATGTTCGGAATCGTCATCATGATCTTTGTGATCTTTCCCTGTAATTCTTTTTCCTTTTCTTCTAATTCAGAAAGACGGGCAGCATCTTTTTCTACCTGTGCTTTGAGCTCCATGGCTTCATCCTTTTTACCCTGGCCCATTAAAGCACCGATCTGCTTAGAAATCTTGTTGCGGTTTGCACGCAGATCATCCGCTTCCTGCTGGGTTGCTCTTGCCTGTGCATCTAACTCAATCACTTCATCCACTAATGGAAGTTTCTGCGGCTGAAACTTATTTTCGATATTTTTCTTTACAATATCCGGGTTCTCTCTTAAAAATTTTAAATCTAACATATAAATCCTCCTATAAAAAAATCAAGAACTAAGGGTTGCATTTTCGCCCAAAAGTTTTTTTCTATAGGAAACATTTCCTATAGAAAAACAAAAAACCTCCGTCCCTCTTTGCACTCTGACGTGCTACAGGGACGAAGGTATACTCCGCGTTGCCACCCGGTTTGTCAGATCTTTTTCGAATACTAAATTCATGGACCTGACCTCTCATCGACAGGATAAGGGACTGTCACCCCGCAGTTCTCACTGCCGACTGAGAAAGTGGAAAGACTGCTCCAATCTCCGGTTCTCACCAACCACCGGCTCTCTGAACACCTTTGCAATCGTAGCTTCCGTTAACGCCTGGTACTTATTCTTTGCACATTATAACGCGATTATGTCCTGTGTGCAAGTAATTTTTCTGTCATGTTGTTTTTTGTTTTCGGTCACGTTGTTTTGCTACTGCTCTTCATCATACTTTTTCTAACACTTTTATAATTCTATTGTTATATGGTTTATTCATGACGCAGGGCATCGATCGGATTGAGGTTTGCTGCTTTATAAGATGGCAGCATTCCAAAGATAATTCCGATCAGCATGGAAAATACGACCGCTCCGACTGCTGCCGGAATACTGATCGCTACCGGCATATCACTTACTTTCGAAATGACCTGTGCCAGTATGATCCCGATAATCACGCCAAAAATTCCACCCAGACTGGTCAGCACTGCGGACTCTGTTAAAAACTGTCCCAAAATAATGCCTTTTCTTGCTCCGAGTGCTTTTTTCAGACCGATCTCACTGGTTCTCTCGGTTACGGATACCAGCATGATATTCATAACGCCGATACCACCTACTAAAAGGGAAATTCCGGCGATCCAGATCAACATGGAGTTTGTGGAATCACTCAGCTCCTGAATCTCTTTCGCCTGCTCTAATAAATCCTCTGCCTTGTATTTCATCGTATCATCGGACACGCTCAGATTCTCATTTAATAAATCTGCGGTCTTTTTGCCTACACGTGTCATGTCATCGGTACTCTTTACACGCAAAATTACATTTTCCGGCTCATCATATTGATAGATGATCGGCCACGTTACTTTTGGCACATAGACTGCACCGCTCGACTCCTGCATATAAGTATAATAATCCTCTACGGAATTGATGACCGGCTCAAAGGTCTTGCTTTTCGTCACAATACCGACAACCACATATGGCTCTCCTTTGATCTCGATCGTTTTTCCGACTGCTGACTCTCCCTGAAACAATGTCTGCTCGGAATCCGAATCTAAGAGTGCCACTTTTCTCTGTTTTTTATAATCCTCTTTGTCAAAACCTCTGCCTTCCCGCAGGATAAAATCACAGGTATCCAGATAGTTCTGCTCGATACCATAGAGATATCCTCCTGCTAAGGAAACATTTTTATAAAAAATATTGTCATAGTCCTGTCTTTTGTAAAATGCAGATACATCCTCTACCTTATCGGTATCCTTGATGCTGTCTAACATCTCCTCTGAAATCGCAGGGACTCCATCCGGAACGCCTGCAGACATATCGTATTCCCAGTCGCCCTGATACAGGCTGACCGTGACCGTATTGTCTCCCGAGCCGATCAGATTCTCTTTGATCTGTTCGTTTGTTCCTTTAATTGTAGATACAATAGCTATGATTGCCGCAATTCCGATAATGATTCCCAGCATCGTCAGAAAGGAACGCATCTTATGGGACCAGATTCCCTGAAACGATAATCTTATATTCTCTATCATTCTTCCTTCCTCCTAATATGCCAATTCATCTGTCTCGCGGACTCTCACGCCCTCTTTGACATTTTTACCATATGGAAATGCAATGTATTCACTTCCGTCTAAGCCCGATAAAATCTCCACTGCCTGACCGTAGTAAGTCTTTCCGGTCTTTACTTTCTGCTTTTTCAATCTTCCGTTCTTATCTTCTTTCATCACATACGATGTACCGTCTACGGTACGCACATATGCTTTTTCAATACACAGTACGGAACTTCCCGAATTTGCATCCTGACTGATATTTAAATCTACGCCTTCTCCATTATGCAGCCCCTTGCTGTCTTTTACCAAGGCTTTATAAGTATAATAAGATGCATTTGGATTGCCATCGCCCATGTAGTTGCTGCCATCTACCGGTGTAGTGGAAATCTCCGTGATCTCTCCTTCATAGGTCTTGCCGCTCTCCCATGAACTGATCTGAACCTTCTGACCTGTCTGGATTTCTCCTAGCATCAACTCGCTCAGTGTTCCGGTCACATAGAGGCTGTCCTGTCCTCTTACTTCTAAGAACGGAGAACCGTCATTTGGCGGATCACTCGGATCACATGCTGTGTCTACGGTTCCATTGACACTGGCTTTTAATATGCCGTCTCCTGATACTTTTTTTGCTTCCTCTAACTCTAAGGCTGCTTTTCGCTTTGTAATATCCAGTTCACGGATCTCCTTTTCTTTTTCACGGATCTTTTCTGCAAGTTCTGATGCGGTATATCCCATACTGCTTTCATCATCACCACTATCACTCTCATCATCCGCACTGTCATCCGTGGTATCCGGTTCTGTGGTATCTTCATCCGTTACTTCCTGTCGGCTTGCAACAGACCATTTTGATTCCGCATCGTATTCTTCTTTTATACTGCTTCCGTTTACCAGCCATGCATTCAGGACATCTCCATCCTTTTTGTTATCCTCATGGATTTCAAAGACTGCCGTATAGGAATGTTTTTTCAGGTAATTCAGATATTCTCCGGTTACATACGCTTTCTCTGTACATAAAAAACGGTATGGTTTCTCCTGTGTTCCTTTTCCTTCGTAGGACTTCGCGGATTTTCCGATGATGTTATAGGCATCTCCGTCTTTTTCCGGAACTTCCGGTTTTGGTGCCGGCTCTTCCGGTTCGTCCGGTACGGTTGGTGTCTCTGCCACCGGAGTCATGTTTTTCAGTTTTTCTAACTCACGCTGTGCGATCACCAGATCATTTTCAGCATTTTCCACATCCAAGGTCTTCATATCGACATTGAGATTTGCTTCTTCCATATCATACCGCATCAGTGGATCGCCTTCTTTGACCTTATCGCCTTCTTTGACATAGACCTCCGCCACTTTATCACTGTCTTCAAGATAGATCACCTGTGACTTATCATCTGTAACCGTTCCACTGCTGTAGGACTCTCCGTTACCATCTCCGCCACCCATATCCATTAAAGATACCGGATAAACGTCCACCTTTGTCTTTTTATCCTTTTGCTTTTTGAAAGCAAAAATTCCGCCACCTACAGCTCCTGCTGCCAGAACAATGACCAGGACAAGAATTACGACTTTCTTTTTATTCATCCTTCTCTTCCTCCTTTTCCTCGGTCAGTTCTCCGTCTATGATGTGAACTACCCGTTTTGCACGGTGTGCAACCTTTGCATCGTGAGTGATCATTACGATCGTTACGCCTTCTTCATTTAATTTTTCAAACAGTTCCATGATCTGCTGTCCCGATTTTGAATCCAATGCTCCGGTCGGTTCATCTGCAAGCAGGATCTTCGGCTCGTTTACTACAGCTCTTGCGATGGCAACTCTCTGTTTCTGACCACCGGATAACTGGTTCGGGCGAAACTCTGCACGGTCTGCTAAACCCACACGCTCTAATGCTACAAATGCCCGCTCCTTTCGTTCCTTTGGTTTTACGCCTGCATAGCTTAAAGGCAGTGCAACATTATCTAAAGCAGTTGCCCTCGGCAGTAACTGGAAGTTCTGAAATACGAATCCTATGCTTTTAGAACGCACTGCTGCAAGTTCCCTGTCTTTATAGGATAAAATATTTTCGCCTGAAAATTCATAGACTCCGGAAGTAGGCTGATCTAAACATCCGATGATATTCATCAGAGTGGTCTTTCCGGAACCGGACGGTCCCATGATCGCCACATATTCACCCTCTTCTACCTGTAAGCAGACGTCCTTTAATACTGGGACCACCAGCTTATCCTGCTGATAATCTTTGTAAATATGTTCCAAGTTCAATATCATGGATTTTTACTCCTCTCCACTCGTCTCATTCTCATCGACCGGCTGTTCTGCATCCTGTGCTGCACCGTCTTCTTCCGTTGTCGTTTCCTCCGTCGGCTCCGCTTCGACCCCATCAACCGGCTGTCCCGTACCACTCATTGGTTCGACCGCATCATCTGCCGGCTCTGCACTGTCCTCTGTGTACGGTTCTGTACTGTCCTGCTGATCCTTATATAAAGGTGCATCATAATCTACTTCGCTCTCATTCTTAACTGCTTCTACACCTTCATACAAGCCATCCATCGGCCATGCGATATAGTCATCTTTTTTCAGACCGGATTTGATCTTGTACTCGCCAAGTTCTTCGTCATATTTTCCAAGCTCAACCTTACGTTTTTCCAGCTTGCCCTTTCCGTTATCAGCCCAGACATAGGCTTCCTTTTTTTCTTTTACGATATAGGATTCCATAAGCCAGATACCTTTTTTCTTCTGTCCCTGTCCCAGATCTGCTTCCGCAAACACATGCTGTCCTAACATCATTCCATCTGAATTTTCTAAATTAATATAGAACGGATATTTTGAAGAGGTTGTGGTATCGGAAGAATCACTGCTGTCCGTGTACTGGTCACCGTTTGACTGCGGCGATTCCATATCAATTCCTGAAATTGTACCGTTCCAGGTCTGATCTTCATCTACTCTGGAGTGGATCAGCATCTGCTCTCCCTCGGATATCTCAGACATGTTCTGCTCATTGATCATACATTTTACCCGATAGGAACCGGTCGCAAGGATGGTCATAAATGCATCGTCAGAAGAACCGTCATCGGAACCACCGTTACTGTTGTTGACTGTCTTTACGACACCTGCCATTTTGCTCGTTACCACGGCATCTCCAAGAGATTGTTTCATTTTATCAATTTCAAGCTGTTTGCTCTTTCGGTTGTACTCGGACTGTTTTAAATCATTCTGTACACTCTGGATCTGCGTCGTATAATCGAACTTTGCTTCCTCCGGTGCCGCATCTCTTTCTGCACTTAAGGTTGCGATCTGACTGTTGTAATCGTTAATCTCGTTTGTGATACTCTCTAATTCGAGATTTGCCTGCTCGATCTGTGAATTTGTCTCGTCCATATCATAGGAAAAGAGCTGATCTCCTTCCTTGACCTCATCTCCGACTTTGACAAATACCTCTTTGACCTTTTTATCGCCATCCAGTTTGATTTTCCAGCTGTCCTGTGCCTCTACCACACCGGAAAAACGGTTCGTTGTCCCCGCATCATTGCCGCAGATTGTCTTGACTTTTTCCACATACACTTTATCTTTCGCTTTTTTTCCGCCGCCTTTTGCCAATACGATACTTAGAACGACTGCCGCTACGGCAACCACGGCGATCACAACACCGATAATAATTTTTTTCTTCTTATCCATTCTAGCCTCCTGAATACTCTGATTTTTTATCATGTCATAATTTAAAATGAGCACAAAAATCAATTTGTGCTCATTATAGCATGTCTTTTTTGTATTTTCCCGATTTTATAAAATTCTTAAGAATTATTTTAACGGATATTTATCAGTCAGTTTTTTCACAATGGCTTTGACCTCTTCTGCGGAGTCCTCGCCATGTTTGATCATCAGTGCGATTGCCTCTGCAATGTCATCCATATCCTCTGTTTTCATGCCACGGGAGGTTACGGATGCTGTTCCTAAACGGATACCGCTTGTTACAAATGGAGATTTCGGATCATTTGGGATCGTGTTTTTATTACATGTAATATTTACGGAATCTAATAATTTCTCCACTGCCTTTCCTGTCAGGTCATAGTTCGTTAAATCGACTAACATCAGATGGTTGTCTGTTCCTCCGGAAACGATCTTGATATCTCTGTCAATCAGACCCTTGCAGAGTGCCTGTGCATTGTCGATGATTCCCTGCTGATATGCCTTGAACTCCGGCTGTAATGCTTCTTTAAAACATACTGCTTTTGCTGCGATCACATGCATTAGAGGGCCACCCTGGGTTCCCGGGAAGATCGCTTTGTTAAAATTAAACTTCTCGTTGGCTTCCGCACTTGCTAAGATCATACCGCCTCTTGGTCCACGCAGGGTCTTATGTGTTGTGGTGGTTACCACATCTGCATACGGGATTGGACTTGGATGCAGTCCTGCTGCGACTAAACCTGCAATATGTGCCATATCGACCATCAGATATGCTCCGCAGGCATCTGCAATTTCTCTGAATTTCTTAAAATCAATGATTCTTGCATAGGCACTTGCACCTGCAATAATAAGTTTTGGTTTGCACTCCATTGCAATTTCCATCACTTTGTCATAATCAATGACACCCTCGTCGTTTACTCCATAAGGTACAATATTGAAGTATTTTCCGGAAAAATTCACCGGACTTCCATGTGTCAGATGACCGCCGTGGTCTAAGTTCATTCCCATGACCGTATCGCCAGGTGTCAGCATTGCAAACTGTACTGCCATATTTGCCTGTGCTCCTGAATGTGGCTGTACATTGACATATTCACAGCCAAACAGCTCTTTTGCACGTTCAATTGCAAGATTTTCTACAATATCCACACATTCACATCCGCCATAATATCTTTTTCCCGGATATCCTTCTGCGTATTTATTGGTTAAAATACTTCCCATTGCCTCCATCACTGCCGGACTTACCCAGTTCTCGGATGCGATCAGTTCAATATGACTGTTCTGTCTCTCCATTTCTGCTGTAATAGCATCTGCTACCTCACGGTCTACTGCCTGTACTTCCTGAAGTAAATTCATTCGTTCATCCTCCATCATTGATTTGTCTTGTTTTTGCTTTAACTATTCATCATTATAAAGTACCACAAAATGTTTTGCAATACAAAAATCACCGGTATTCCGATCACGAAATACCAGTGCTTTGTTTTGTGGTGAAAAATATACATTCCAAGCCAGCTCCCCACGCTTCCGCCTAAGGCCGCCACTAAGAATAATGTTCGCTCTGAGATCCTCCACTGATGTTCCCCGGCTCTTTTTTTATCCAGTCCCATCAGTGCAAATCCCAAAGTATTCATCACTGCCAGATACCACCACATATTATTCTTTCTTCATACCTTTCGTACGCAACAGATACCAGATCTCACTCGCAAGACAAATAGAAGAATAAGTACCTGCTAAAAGTCCTACCATCAATGGCAGTGCAAACTCACGGATAGAGGTTACACCCATAATATAAAGAACTAATACCATAACAAAGGTTGTAATGGAAGTATTCACACTTCTTGACATGGTCTGTGCGATACTCTTGTTGACGATCTCTTTGTATGCTGCCTTTGTCTGTGCATGATGTTTTTTCAATGCATCACGGATACGGTCAAAGATAACGATCGTATTATTGATCGAGTAACCGATAATTGTCAGCATACATGCAATAAAGGTATTTCCTACGGAAATCCATGCTAACACATAACAGATAAATACCATGATAACATCGTGGCTCAGTGCAATTACCGCACTTCCCGCAAAACGTACATCCTTGAACCGGAACCAGATATAGAGCAGCATACAGATCGTTGCGATCACAACTGCTACGATCGCATCGGTCTTCATCTCATTGCTGACGGTGGAACTGATACTTTCGGATGTAATATCTTTTTTATCCACGCCAAAATTCTTGGTCATGGTCTTTTCTAACTTTGTTCTCTCTTCCAGTGACAGCGTACGGGTCTTGATGATGATCTGCTTGGTACCCTCGACTGCCTGTGCCTGTACGTTACCGTCACCTGTAATTTTTTCTACTAGAGGAACGATCTCTTTATCAATCTCTTTGATGGAATACTGTTTATCCATCACAACTGCGGTAGACGTTCCACCCTTAAACTCCAGACTGTAATTTAAAATGGTTCCATCACTTGATTTGTGCATGCCTACTCCTACACAGCCACACACGATGATCGCACAGGAGATTGCAATAAAGATTCCTGTCTTTCCGACAAAATCAAATGGCTTACGCTCTTTTGCCTTACCATAGAATTTCGCATCACGGACACCGATCGCATAAACTGCATGCATCAGCACCTTCGTAACTACCATACAGGTAAACATTGAAAGGATAATACCGATCGCTAATGTAGAAGCAAATCCTTTTACGGTACCGGAACCGCGAAGTCCAAGAACTGCCGCTGCGATCAATGTTGTAATATTTCCATCTAAGATCGCGGAACGTGCTCTTGCAAAACCTGTTTCAATTGCGGTTGCCACGCTCTTTCCATCTGCGATCTCTTCGCGGATACGGGCAAAGATAATGACATTCGCATCCACCGCCATACCAATAGAAAGGATAATTCCGGCAATACCCGGTAAGGTCAGGGTAATCTCAAACAGATATAAGGTCGCGATCACTAATGTCGTATAGATTGCAAGTGCAAATGCGGCTACCACACCAGGTACTAAGTACTGCACGATCATAAAGATCATAACGATCACAAGACCGATCGCTGCTGCCTTCAAACTGCTTGAAATCGCTTCTTCTCCAAGCTGTGCACCTACTACCTCGGAACGCATCTCCTCTAACTTTAGGGAAAGGGAACCGATTCTGATCTGGGAAGCTAAGGACTCTGCCTCTTCATAGTTTGCCATTCCGGAAATCTGTGCAGTTCCTCCGGTAATTGCCTGCTGTACGGTCGGATAACTGATGACTTCATCATCGTAAACGATCGGAAGTGCTTTTCCGACGTTTGCGGATGTGACCTCTGCAAATGTCTTTGCTCCTTCATCGGTTAAGGTCAGCTCTACGATATTTTCTTTGTTTCCGGTATTATTTGTAATGGTTGCTGCTTTTGCCTGCGCAACTGCAGATCCATCCATGAAGGTCTTACCATCTTCTGTCTGGAATTCCAAAGTTCCCGGTTTTCCGAGTTCCTCTAAAATCTTGTTTGCATCGCTGACTCCCGGAATCTCAACGGAAATACGGTCATCTCCGACTTTGTATACCTGTGCTTCCGTACTGTAGCCTTCCACACGTTTCTGTAACTTATAGACGGTATCGTCTAACTGTTCATCGGTCGGCTTGTCTCCGACTACCTGATAGGTAATGGATACACCACCTGCTAAATCCAGACCAAGGTTAATGCTCCGGTCTTCTCCTACTCCGGTCGAAGAAATAATGGTTGCGGAATAGTAGCACAGACCGGCTAAAATTCCGAGTACGAGAATGAGAGTGATAATCCCTCTGCTCTTTTTCATGCTTTTCATTTCTTTTCCTCTCTTAATCTTCTTGTTCTGCCATGGCTGCTTTTATCATGATCGCACATTCTACACGCTTTTTCTGTAATTCACAGCCTGTTTCATAGGTTTTTAATATATCTCCATGGAAATTGTATGCATTTGCCGCACAACCGCCGCTGCAATAAAATCTTGCAAAGCAGTCACGGCATTTTTCTTTTGCATATACATTACAGCACTTGAACTCTTCCTGAAGTCCGGTGTTCACTACGCCGTCATGTACATTTCCCATTAAAAACTTCTCATTACCGACAAATTGATGACACGGATATAAATCTCCCCATGGTGTCACTGCTAAATACTCTGTACCGGAACCACAACCGGAAAGGCGTTTATAGACACATGGACCGCCTTCCAGATCGATCATAAAATGGAAAAAGTTGAATCCGTTTCCGGCTTTATTTCTTCTTACCATCTCTGCTGCTAAATCATCATATTCTTTAAAAAGTACCGGTAAATCTTCTTCTTTGATCGCGTAATCGTCCGTCTCTTCTGCCACCACCGGCTCTACGGAAATCTGCTTAAATCCCAAGTCCGCTAAATGAAGCACGTCTTTGGAAAAATCTGTGTTGAAATGTGTATAGGTACCACGCACATAATATTTCTCCTGATTTCTGCTCTTAGCAAACTTCTGGAACTTCGGCACGATCAGATCATAGCTTCCGGCTCCTTTTCGGAATGGTCTCATATGGTCATGTACCTCTTTACGTCCATCGATACTTAAAACCACATTGTCCATTTCACGGTTGGCAAATTCCATGATATCGTCATTTAAAAGTACGCCGTTGGTTGTTAAGGTAAAACGGAAATGCTTGTCATGCAGTTTTTCCTGCTCTCTTCCGTAAGCTACTAACTGTTTTACTACCTCAAAATTCATCAGCGGTTCTCCGCCGAAAAAATCCACCTCTAAATTCCTTCTGCTTCCCGAATTTGCGATCAGAAAATCCAATGCAGCTTTTCCTGTCTCATATGACATCAGCGCTCTTCTTCCATGATATTCGCCCTCTTCCGCAAAACAGTAGCGGCATGCCAGATTGCAGTCATGTGCAATATGTAAACAGAGTGCTTTTACCACGGTTGGACGTTTCTTAAAATCGATCAGCGGTGCCTCGTAGGTGTCCGGTGTAAACAGACTTCCCTCTTTTTTAAGCTGGGCAACCTCTTCCACAGCCTCACGGATTTCTTCTTCGCTGTATTTTTCACGAAGCAGACCTGTTATCTCTTCACTGCTGTGTTTCTCAAATAACGGAATCACATCATATACCACTTCGTCTACAACATGAATGGCTCCGCTATTCACATCTAACACAATGTGATAACCATTATTGATATACTGATGAACCACCTGATAGTCCTCTCTTTCCTGTTACTTTTTTCATCTTTATATAACGCACAAATGACCGCACGCAACTGCGAACGGTCGTTCATACCATGTATCTATGATTTTGTACGGACTATTTGCTCTGCTCACAAGTCTGGTTTCCTACGGTACAGGATGTCTTACATGCAGACTGACAGGATGTCTGACACTCGCCACATCCGCCTTTTTTTACTGTGTTCTGTAATTTTTTTGTATTTAATGTCTTTATGTGTTTCATAATGAAATCTCCTTTCAAATTTCTCCGGTTATCTGCTTCTCGCTTCCCGAAAATAAAATATCTTTTGACATTATAGCATAATATTTTTCAGTTGAAAAGCATTTTTTAACTCATCATGCCCCCAAGTGTTCCTGCCGCCATACAGATCCCAAGTGTCGTTCCCATATGTACCAGATCTTTCGGAAGCCCTCCGGCCAATGCTGCCGATACGGCAAACAAGATCAAAAAGTACAGGCTTCCTAATAACAGTCCCCACAGGAATTTTTTTCTCTTCATCTTTTTTCCTGCGATCAATCCGCCTGCGATCCCTGATACCACATAGATCACCGTAACCCCTACTTCTACAAATGTTCCGTTCAACTGAAACTTTTCCATTAAAAATGCCATGAGGATCAGCCCGAGTCCGGTCACGATGTACATGAACATCAGATCCACGATCATCCACTTAAAAGATTTACGCTCCATATCTTTTCCCTCCCCTACATATATATGCCGGGTGGTACTGATTAGAACATCCTTAACTCTTTGCTTCGTGTTCTGCTTCGGCTTTTGCCTTTAGGATTGCCTCATTTAAGGACAACATTTTATCATCTAAAACGGATACGATACCGGAACACTCTCTCAGTTCACGGCTGATGTATTCCGGTGCGTTTCCTTCAAATTTGTAATAGATTTTATGCTCTAAACTTGCCCAGAAATCCATGGCGATCGTACGGATCTGTATCTCTACTTTGGTATCAATGACTCTGTCCGACATAAAGATCGGTACCGTCACAAGCATGTGATAGCTCTTATAGCCGCTCTGTTTTGGATTCTTGATATAATCTTTGATAGACACTACGGTCAGATCGTTCTGCTTTCCGATCATCTCCGCCATCCGGTAGATGTCTGATGTAAAGGAGCAGACGATACGGATTCCCGCAATATCGTTTACATAATTTACCATATTTTGTATGGATGATTCATATCCGTTCTTTTTTAATTTTTTTACGATACTCTCCGGGGATTTGATACGGGATTTTATGTACTCGATCGGGTTATACTGATGTACATACTGAAATTCATCGTTCAAAATCTCCAGTTTTGTACTGACTTCTTTTAATGCTGAGTTATAAAGGAACATGACACTTTTCCAACTGTCGACGCCTTCGTCAAACTGCTGCTGCATATTGACCTTAACCTCCGTTATGTTTGTTACGTTATATATAATAGTATATACTCCGCAGTGCATCTCAAAAATCAAAGATTTTTTCGATGTACGGGCATTCGCCCTATCATCCGGTAAAAATATACACGGCTTTGTGCAAGCACAAGCCTGGTATATTTTTGCCGGATGGCACTGCTCATTACTATACATATACAGTATACCACGATTAGAAAAGGTTGTGAAGAGATGCCCATATCTGATATAATATGTTTTGATGTAAAATTATTCTATTTTGTGATCGAACTTTTTTAGAAAGGATATTCCCATGCGGATCTGGTTTAAAATATTTAAAGACAATCGTATGCAAAAAGATCTCTGTCTGACCGATGACAGGGACGATACAAGAACCCATAAAATTTTTCATGCTTTAGATGAAGCATGCCACACCTTTGACCTTGGTGTTCCGATCTGGTTAGACAATACCATTTCGGATTTTAAACGCCATGGCAAGGCACGTTTTTATCAGGACAGTTTTATTGAACATATTGACTTTGACTATATGGAAATTCAGGTAATTGAGGAGGACTAACATGGAAGGAGACGAACGTCGTCAGTTTATTTTAAAATTACTTGCAGGCTCAGAAAGTCCGCTCTCCGGAACGGAAATTGCCGGAAAATGCGGTGTGAGCCGACAGATCATTGTACAGGACATTGCACTCTTACGAGCCACCAATAAAAATATCTTAAGTACTTACCGTGGCTATCTGCTCTATCAGCCGGAAAAGGACACGGAGAATTTCAAACGTACCTTTGCGGTTTCACATACGGATGAGCAGATCCAGGACGAACTCTATACCTTTGTGGACTGTGGCGGAAAGGTGTTAGATGTTACAGTCATGCATGAAATCTATGGTGCCATTACCGTTGATCTGATCTTGAATAACCGTGTGGATGTGGACGATTTTACCACACGTCTCTTTACCACTCCGGCAAAACCACTCAAGGAACTTACCGGCGGCAATCATATGCATACCGTTGAGGCATCCTCCCCGGAAGTCTTTGACCGGATTGAAGAACAGTTAAAGAAAAAAGGCTATCTCATCCGATAGCCTTTTCCGTTATGTTCTTCTCTGTCTGTTCGCTTCATACATCAATATCCCTGCTGCCATAGCGGCATTTAAGGATTCTAACTTGCCCTCCATCGGAATACGGATATAGACATCTGCTAAGTCGGCAATTTCCGTCGTCAGACCATTTCCTTCATTTCCAATTAAAAAAGCACTCGGTTTCTGATAGTCTGCCTCATCATAAGAAGCCTTTCCTTTCAAATGTGCTGCGTAGAAGTGTACGCCTTCTTTTTGAAGCTCTGAAATGTCTTTTTTTAAATCCTCTGTATACAAAAACGGCATCCGGTAGATCGATCCCATGGTAGAGCGAATCGTCTTTGGATTAAAAATATCCACGGTATCGCGGCTCATCAGGATTCCTGTCACTCCCGCTCCTTCGGCTGTACGGAACATGGTTCCAAGGTTTCCGGGGTCCTGCACATTTTCTGTTACGAGCAGCAGCGGTGCTTTCTTTTGATCAGAGCCTCCTGACAAGTCCTCTCTCCGGTACTCCGGCATTTTTACGATGCACAAAATTCCCTGCGGTGTCATCGTATCCGATGCATGACGGAATACCTGATCCGATACAGTTTCATATCCGGTAGTCTCTAATTTTTCTAAAAGTTCCTGTTTATACTCTTCTTTTTTCGATCCCTGATATTTTTCTAAAAAACTCTCTGCAAGATAGACCTCTTCAATCCAGTCTAAGGGAGCTTCTAAAAACATTTTTACTCCCTCGACAACAAAGGCACGCGAATTTCGACGTGCCTTTCCTTTTGTATTCAGCTGTATGATTTTTTTTATCTGTGCATTACTCGTACTTGTGATCATATCCGTTCCTACTTTGACAGATTCCGGCAGATTTCCCACTGGTACTCCGGAATTCCTTTTTGCATTGCAAGTGCTTCATCAATATCAAAATCCACAAATTCTCCGTGACGATAACCTACCACACGATTTGTCTTTCCTTCTAACAGCAGATCCACGGCTTTCGCTCCCATGGTCGATGCGTAGACACGATCCTTACAGGTCGGGCTTCCGCCACGCTGCATGTGTCCTAAGATCGTTGCTCTGGTCTCTACTCCGGTTGCAGCCTCGATCCGTTTTGCCATACTGGTGGAGTGTCCGATTCCCTCTGCATTGATGATGATATGGTGCTTTTTGCCGCGTTTTCTGTTCTCGATAATATGATTTACGATCATCTGCTCATCATAGTTATATTTTTCCGGAAGTAAAATATCCTCTGCTCCATTGGCAATTCCACACCAGAGTGCAATATATCCGGCTCCGCGTCCCATAACTTCTATAATGGAACATCTCTCATGGGAAGTCGAGGTATCACGCACCTTGTCGATCGCTTCCATTGCAGTATTAACTGCCGTATCAAATCCGATCGTATACTCTGTGGATGCAATATCTAAGTCGATCGTTCCCGGCAGGCCGATCGTATTGATCCCATGCTCTGCTAATTTCTGTGCTCCTTTAAATGAACCGTCTCCTCCGATGACTACAACACCATCAATTCCATGTTTTTTACAGATCTCCGCACCTTTTTGCTGTCCTTCCGGTGTTGTGAAATCCATACATCTTGCTGTCTGTAAAATGGTTCCTCCACGCTGGATGATATCGGAAACATCCTGTGCATGCATATCTATGATCTCTTCCTGTAAAAGTCCTGCGTAACCACGCTTGATTCCTTTTACTTCCAAACCTTTTGTAATTGCCTGACGTACTACGGCACGGATTGCCGCATTCATACCCGGTGCATCTCCTCCACTGGTGAGGACACCGATTGTCTTAACTTCTTTTGCCATTCTCTCTTCCTCCTGCTTTTTCCATTTTAATCTCTTTTCGTACGGTTTTCAATGGGTTTTTCCACAACTTTTACGTTACCCTCTCCAAAACACTCCCGAAGATTCTCTAAAAGCTGCGGCTCTATATGGACATTCCGGTTGTTTGCAAGACGCTTGATCGCCTTTTCTTTGGAAAGATAGATGACAACCTGGTCATTGCCGTCAGAAGAAAGAAGCATCTGAAATAGTTTTTGCTCCATCTGCTGATACTCTTCTTTGGTGGCAAACTGCATCCACAATTCTTTTTTCGTATCGTCAAATCCATAGATTTTTTCACAGATGATCTTTCCGTTCTTATCTTCTTCCACATTTGCATGGCCACTGACAAATATTTTCTCATCGACATTCAGATAAGTATGATACCGCTCATAATCTCTTGGAAATACGATGACTTCCACGGTTCCAAGCAGATCCTCTAACGTTAAAAATGCCATGGTCTTATTATTTTTTGTATATTTTATGGTCTTATCCGTGATCATTCCACCGACAATCACTTTTTCATTATCAGACACTTTGGTTTTTCCGGTCTCCTCGTCCCAGATAAAATCGTTTGTGGTGGCGTTAATATTTTTTCTCCACTTTTCTTCATATTCTTCTAACGGATGTCCGCTGATATAGACTCCTAAGACTTCTTTTTCAAATCCTAACAGTGTTTCTTTTGGAAATTCTCCCACATCCGGCAACTGGATTTCAAAATCGTGCTTTGTTTCCTCATCTGCAAAGTCAAACAGGCTCATCTGGCCTGCGATGGAATGTTTTTTCTCATCGTTGATCTGATCTAAAATGGCAGAATAGATCATGATCTTTTGTTTTCTCGTTCCTTCTAACCCATCCATGGCTCCCGCTTTGATAAAGTTCTCTATGGTCCTTTTATTTAATTCTCTTCCATTCAGGCGGCTGCAGAAATCCTCCAGATTGGAAAATGCTCCATTGGCTTCCCTTTCTGCAATGATCGTCTCGATAACAGGTCTTCCCACACCTTTGATCGCAGACAGGCCATAGCGGATCGCATTTCCCGCAACGGAGAATCCGCCTTCTCCTTCGTTGATATCCGGTGGCAGTATCTCTATATTCATTTTCCGACAGGTCAGTGTATACTCCGATACTTTCGTGGAATTGTCCATAACGGAGGTCATTAAGGATGCCATAAATTCTACCGGATAATAGTATTTTAACCATGCCGTCTGGTATGCAACGACTGCATATGCGGCTGCATGGGATTTATTAAATGCATATTTAGCAAAATCCATCATCTCATCATAGATTTTATTTGCAATTTTCTCGTCTATTCCATTCGCAATACAGCCCGGAACTCCTTCTTCTTCATTTCCATAGACGAAGTTCTTCCGCTCCTGCTCCATGACAGAGCCTTTTTTCTTCGACATGGCACGACGCACGAGATCACTTCTTCCAAGCGTATAGCCTGCTAAGTCACGCACAATCTGCATGACCTGCTCCTGATAGACAATACATCCATAGGTCGGTGCTAAGATCGGTTCTAACTGCGGGCAGTCATAGGTCACTTCCTCGGGGTGATTCTTTCCCTTAATATATGCAGGAATGAAGTCCATTGGTCCCGGACGGTAAAGTGAGATTCCGGCAATGATATCCTCTAAGCTCTGTGGCTTTAATTCCTTCATAAAGTTCTTCATTCCGGCACTTTCTAACTGGAAGATTCCCTCTGTCTTACCGGAGCCGATCAGCTCTAAGACTCCTTTATCCTGATAATCTATTTCATCGATGTTGATCTGTTTTCCACTGCTTTTTTGTGCCATACGCACGGCATTTTGTATGACAGTCAGGGTGCGCAGTCCTAAGAAATCCATTTTTAACAGTCCGAGTTCTTCAATGGTCGTCATCGTAAACTGTGTTGTGATCGTTCCGTCTGACGCTCTTGATAGCGGAACATACTCATCCATGGATTTCTGACTGATCACGACTCCGGCGGCATGCATGGAGGTGTGTCTTGGCAGTCCTTCGAGCCTCTTTGACATATCGATCAGCGTCTTTACGCTCTCATCGTTTTCATACATCGTGCGAAGTTCCGGGTTCATTTTTAACGCTTTTTCTATCGTAATGCCTAATTCCATCGGAATCTGTTTTGCGATGCCATCCACATAAGCATACGGCAGATCCATAACTCTTCCGACATCGCGGATGACACCGCGGGCGGCAAGCGTACCAAAGGTGACGATCTGGGTCACGCAGTCCTCGCCATATTTTCTTACGACATAGTCAATGACTTCCTGCCGTCTTTCATAGCAGAAATCAATATCGATATCGGGCATGGAGACACGCTCCGGATTTAAAAAACGCTCAAACAGCAGATTATATTTGATCGGATCGATATTCGTGATCCCCGTTGTGTAGGACACCAGACTTCCTGCCGCACTTCCTCTTCCCGGTCCCACACTGATATCATGCTCTCTCGCATAGTGGATAAAATCCCAGACGATCAGGAAATAGTCTACATAACCCATCTCTTTGATGACACCTAACTCATAGTTCAGGCGGTCTTCTAATTCCGTGTGGTTTTGCGGATAACGCTCTTTTAATCCGTCAAAGCACAGTTTGTTCAGATAGCTCCAGGAATCATAACCCTCCGGGACTTCAAAATGCGGCAGCTTGGTCACGCCGAACTCTATTTCGACATGGCAGCGGTCTGCGATCTTCTGTGTATTTTCCAAGGCCTGTCTTGCATAGGGAAACAGTTCTGCCATCTCCTGCTCGGATTTGACGTAATACTGTCCGCCCTCATAACGCATTCGGTCCTCATCGGCTAATTTTTTTCCGGTCTGTATACAAAGAAGGATATCATGCGGTTCTGCATCCTTGGCATAGGTATAATGGATATCGTTTGTTGCCACTAACTCGATCCCAAGCTCCTGACTCATCCGCAGTAAATGCTGATTGACATTCTGCTGCTCCGGGATTCCATGGTCCTGAAGTTCTAAGAAGTAGTTCTCTTTTCCAAAACACTTCTGATATTTTAAAGCAATCTCTTTTGCTTCTTCGTAATTTCCTCTTGTGATTGCTCTTGGCACTTCACCGGCAAGGCAGGCAGACAGGGCAATGATTCCTTCGTGGTACTGCTCTAAAACCTCCATGTCCACTCTCGGTTTGTAATAATATCCGTCTACAAATCCCTTGGATACAATCTTCATCAGATTGCTGTAGCCTGTATTATTCTCTGCCAATAATACCAGATGATAGTACCGGTCTTCTCCATGTACCGTCTCCCGGTCAAATCTGGAATTTGGTGCAACATAGACTTCACATCCTAAGATCGGATTGATCCCCTGTGCCTTTGCTTCTTTATAAAAATCTATGACTCCATACATGACTCCGTGATCTGTAATGGCAGCACTGTTCATTCCGAGTTCTTTGACCCTTGCTACATATTCTTTTATTTTATTTGAACCATCTAAAAGACTGTATTCCGTATGGACATGCAGATGTGTAAATGCCATGTTCTTCCTCCGTACCAGATAATCTTTTCTTTCTCTTCCTTCTTATGTTCTACAACGAATGTGTCCCATAAATGCAACAGTATTATTGTATCATTTTTATAAGTTCTAAGCCACAAAAAAATCTTCCAATAAATCCAAAAACACAGCGCCGCCTTTAATGAACGGTGCTGTGTTTTATTAAACTTAAGTTTAATTTTTCTACAATACCTTGGATAAAAATTCCCGAAGTCTTGGGTTCTTTGGATTTGCAAAAAACTCCTCCGGTGTGTTCTCTTCCTGGATTTTCCCTTCATCGATAAACAGAACACGGTTTGCGACTTCTCTTGCGAAGCCCATCTCATGGGTTACAACCACCATGGTCATTCCGTCTCTTGCTAACTCACGCATCAGTTCTAACACTTCGCCTACCATTTCCGGGTCAAGTGCAGAAGTCGGTTCGTCAAAGAGCATCACGTCCGGGTTCATTGCAAGTGCTCTTGCAATGGCAATTCTCTGCTTCTGTCCTCCGGATAACTGGGATGGATAATCATTGGCACGTTCCGGGAGTCCGACTCTTTCTAACAGTTCCTTTGCCTTTTTCTCCGCTTCCTGCTGTGTCATCAATCCGAGTTTTACCGGTGCAAGCGTAATGTTGTTCTGTATGGTATAGTTTGGGAACAGATTGAACTGCTGAAATACCATACCGATTTTCTGACGCATCTTGTTGATATCCACGGACTTATCTGTAATATCCGTTCCTTCAAACAGGATCGTTCCTGATGTCGGTTCTTCTAACAGATTTAAGGAGCGTAAAAAGGTAGATTTTCCACAACCGGATGGTCCGATGATGGCTACCACTTCTCCCTGGTCGATTTCTGTTGTGATCCCGTCTAATACCACCTGCGTACCAAAAGATTTTTTTAAATCCTGTACCTGAATCAGCGCATTTTCATTAACGTTCATTTGTTCTCAATTTCCTTTCGAGTCTATTGACACCTGCTGTCATCAGCATAACGATCACAAGGTAAATTGCCGCAACTCCAAACAGTGGCAGATATGCCTCATAGGTGGTACTTCGTATAATATCGCCACCCTTGGTCAGATCCATCGTTCCTACATATCCACTGATGGATGTCTCTTTTAACAGCACGATCATTTCATTTCCAAGTGCCGGAAGGACATTTTTAAATGCCTGCGGCAAAATGATCAGGCGCATGGTCTGCACATAGTTAAAGCCAAGGCTTCGTCCCGCCTCAAACTGTCCCTGATCAATGGACATGATACCGGAACGCACAATCTCCGCCACATAGGCACCGGAATTAATGCCGAATGCACATACTGCCACAAAGATCTTGCTCACATTCACGGAAGCAAAAATAATGTAGTATGTAATCATCAACTGTATCATGGTTGGTGTTCCACGGATTACCGTCAGATACACCCGGCAGATAAAATTCAATATTTTTAATGAACCATTCTTATCATGGCTCGCACGAATAATCGCTACCAGAAAACCGATGGCTACTCCGATCAAAACCGCAAATATGGTGATCAGTAATGTGTTCTCCAAACCGGTCAACAGATACTGCCATCTGTCTTTTTCAATAAAATTCTGATAGAAGCTTTCCTTAAAACCACTCACTTGTCAGCCCTCTGCTCTACTTTCTGGTAATGATAACCTGTTTTGCTTTTGCATAGCTGTCTGTAAAGTCAATGTTTTTCAGACGATCCTCTGTTACAGTCATTCCTGCCGCACCAAAATCTGCTTTTCCTGACTGTACTGCTGCAATGATAGAGTCAAATTCCATATCTTCGATCTGTAACTCATATCCGAGCTTGTCACAGATTGCTTTTGCGATATCTGCATCAATACCTACGATATTATCACCATCATAGTACTCATATGGCTCAAAAGTTGCATTAGTTGCCATTACCAGTTTTCCATTTGGATACTCAATGTCTTTTGGTGATTCGTATGGGGTTTTGCCCTTTGTGTCATCACCGATATAGTTATCTGCGATAGAATCCAGTGTTCCGTCTTTTTTCAACTCTGCTAATGCTTTGTTAAACTCTTTTGTTAACTCCGGTTTGTCTTTTGAAATACAGATTGCATACTCCTCGTCTGCAAACGGCTCGTCTAAAATCTGTAAATCGTCGTTCTTTTCTACAAATGCCTCTGCCGGCTGTGAATCGATGATTACGCAGTCGATCTTGCCCTGCTTTAATGCCTGTACAGCATCTGTTCCTTTATTATAACGCTCAATCTTAGTGCCTGCCTTGTCACCTTCATAATCAGATGCATAAATATCGCCGGTTGTTCCAAGCTGTACACCGATGCTCTTTCCCTCTAAGTCATCAATGGAATTTACTGTATTCTCTACTTTTTTGTTTCCACCGCAAGCTGTCAATGCAAATACCATTCCTGTTGCCAACAGAACTGCTGCAGCCTTTCTCATGTTTCTCATAATAAGTCCTCCTTGTATAAATATGCATTTATTATAGTATCATTTCCGCAAAAATACAAGTTGGAATTGCCATGACTTCCGGTTACTGTGCCAGATCCAGATGCTGTACGGTCCCGACACCACCGTTTTCATATAGAAAGATTCCTGTTTTCCGGATATAGGCATTTGTCCGGTTAGAATACCGGGAATTTAAGGAAAATTGTGTATCTGCGTTTTTTAAGCAGATCGCACCTACTCCCGCTTCCTTTAATTTGATCAGCCTGTCATTGCCATTTTCATCCCGTATCCAGATACGCAGTTTGTCAAAAATCTCATCGGCCTCGTCGATCCAGCCGTTTTTGTCGATGTCATATTCCTCTAAATCTGCAAATCCATCTCCGCTCTGCGTGCCAAACAGCTCGGAACCGTCATCGATCTTTCCGTTTCCATTTTTATCGAGTGCTAAAAATCCGCTTCCACTCTTTAGCATGGATATCCGGTCTGCCGTTCCGTCTGCATCTAAGTCAAAATAGAATTTCTGGTCTGTCACCTGTGCGGTGGAGCTGTTTAAATTAATGACTAAAGGATCGCACAACCTTGCTGCACCAAAGTCCACTCTTTTTTCCATATAAGAAGTAAAAGAGCGGGACATTTCCACTTTGATCTGAAACGACATTTCCCTGCCATCCGCGGTTTTAACCGTTCCTTCTGTCTGAAAGGAAGTTGTCTCCTCTTCTGAATAATAGCTGATCTCCTGATAGCTTCCTCCAAATGCCTGCGCATTTGTCTGTCCAAGCATACCCAACGCTGTATGTTTTCCTTTTCCATCCCCGAAAAAGAGGTCTAACAGGTATTGGATCGCTTCTGCCTGGATCTGATGGATACTCTTTTTCAGTTCAGAGTCCTCCTGCTTTTGAATATTTCTGCTGCTCTTTACCGTGTTTTTAGCTTCTGCAATCTCTTTTGCATCCACGCCGCCTTCTTTTAGGGCATTCCCCATCTGAAGCTCATCCTGTCCGTTTTTCGATGTTCCCCAAAGCTGCAGACTCTTGACCTCTTCTTCCCGTTTTCTGTAATATCTTTCACTTCGCATTCCGATATTTGACGACTGTATGACCATCTCTTTTCCTCCTCTTTCACTCTGAAACTTTTGTTCCGCGCGCGAGCGGTGCTGCATAACAGCTATTTACTTCTCCGCGAGCTGCGCATCTTCGCCCAAAGGGCTTCTTGCTCTATAGGAAGCACCGTATTTCCTATAAAGATTAGGGTGTCAAAAGGCGCTCACAACTTAGTGGCTGGCAAATTGCACAAACCTAGGACTACTTTTGTGACTTTGGGAGAAAATTAGTAAATCTAAGTCTGGCTGTTTATGTATAGTGTTTTGCTGCCATGGACGGCAGCAAAAGTCTTAAGCCCCATGGACGGGGCGTTTAAGACGTACACGTCACTCCATCGCAGCCTGACTCAGGCAGACTTAGATTTTCTTATTTTCGTACAACGGAACAAAATAGACTCGGCTTTGTGCAATTTACCAATCAAAAAACTTGAAACCGCCTTTTGACACCCGAATCCTATAGCGTAAAAAGGACGGTACACAAAAAGAATCTCTTCTTTTTATCTACCGTCCCTGGCTTCTCAATAAATCGTTGTTATCTTATTTATCGGAAGGTTGTGCGTTTTCCTTAGTTCAACTTTCTTTCAACTTAACTTTTCAGCTTTTTTCTATTGCGAAAATATTTTGTACATGCTATATTTTTTATATGGTCCTGGTCTGACCAATCGATACAAAAGAGGTGTCTTATGAAATTTGGAGAAATCATCGCTCCTTCCATTAAGGAGCTTTTTATACAAAAAATTGAAGGAATGATCCTCTCCGGTGCCTTAAAACCCGGAGAACGACTGCCTACCGAACGCGAGCTTGCAGATGAAATGAACATCAGCAAAACGATTGTTCACGAGGGTATCCGTGAACTTTCCCGTCTTGGTTTTTTAGACGTGGTCAGCCGAAAAGGTGTTACGGTGGCTGACTATGCACAAAACGGCAACCTCGACACACTGATGGCTATTATGAAATATAATGGTGGCTATCTGAATCCACAGACTGCAAAAAGTCTTTTAGATGTACGCGCTTTTTTGGAATGTCCGGCTCTGGAAGCATTAGCCGCACACCATACCCAAGAGGATATTGCAAAGTTAGAGCAGCTTTTAGCAGAAACCTACAAGGCAAAGGGGGATGGCATCCATGCCCTTTCACAGGCGATGTTCCTCTTTCACCGCACGATCATTTTTTTAAGTGGAAATACGATTACACCGCTGATCCTCAATGCTTTTTTAGTGGCAGGACTTTCCTTCTGGGAGGATTATATCCTGACCGTCGGAGAAGATGCCTCGCTCGAACGGTTAGAAATCTTTTTAGATTATATTCGAAACGGAAAGGGCAAGGAGCTGGCTGATCTGCAAAGAGAATGGTTAGAGGCTTATAAACGGCAAAAATATATGGCAGACTAGGATTTGTCCTTGTCTGCCTGATTCTTATGTTTTTATATCTAAATGTTCCTATATTTATCACGGATTATTTTGTTTTTGAGATTACCTTTTTAATTCCTAAGCATCCTTCTAACTGCAACAAAAGTCAGATTGTACAATGAACTGTATGTATAATCCACTCCCGCTAGTTTCATTGCCTCTTTCTGTTTCTTTGTCACAACGGTATACGGATATATTCCAAACATAAACGGGAAAAAAGAATATACAAATTCCTACCTTTTTTCAAAATCCATATCTTTGCGGAACTTTTCTAACATTGCCATAATGGTTCATGGACATGATCTTCAAAAGCTGCCTGCGATCATCTAACGTTCGTGCAAGAAGATCTGCTATCTCATCATCTGTCATGGTTTCTTTTGATTCCATTGCCTCACATAGTTGTTCGATCCATGAATCATATTCTCTTTTCAAAAGTGCAAGAAATATTTCCTCTTTTGTCTGAAAATAGTTATAGATCGATGTTCTTGAAAAACTGGTTTCTTTTCGATTTCTTTTAAAGTGATGTCCTTAAAACTCATCGTCTGATAAAGTCCTTGCAAACAATGGAATTTCATTCCACTTTTTTTGAAAAGG